>Ga0123354_10021690_pt1 | contig 10122 bp, 8 predicted proteins | sample TergutLab28metaG_2_FD_97872 | JGI IMG/M metagenome (GOLD analysis project Ga0123354, IMG submission 97872) | Labiotermes labralis P4 segment gut microbial communities from Petit-Saut dam, French Guiana - Lab288 P4 | ecosystem: Host-associated > Arthropoda: Insects > Digestive system > Gut ...
GCCAGCCGACAAGCCTGCCCAGCAGACCGCAGGGGCCAAGAACCACCCGACACCGACCCGCAAACAAGCTGAGGCCGCCCGCATGGCAGCGGTGCACCCCAAGCTGACAAGGAAGCAACTGCGGCAGGCCGACCAAGAGGTTGAGCGCAAGCGCCAGGCCCAGCGGATCGAAGCCGTGGAGAACGCGCCGGAGCGCGTACTGATGCGCAACTACGTCGATTCGCGGTGGACACCGCTGGAGCTCATGATGGGCCTGCTGGTGCTGCTGCTGGCCTCGATGTTGTTCGGCAGCTATGTGCCGGTAGTCCTGGCGGCGGTGACGGCGCTGCTGTACGTCTACCTGGTGGCCGGGCTGATCACGTTCTTTGTCCACTGGCAGCGGTTCAAGAAGGAGCTGTACGCCCGCCACCCGAACGCCAGCACGAAGGGCCTGGCCTTCGCGATGCTGTCGCGCATGATGGCATTCCGCCGGATGCGCCAGCCGAAGTGCGAGATCAAGCGCGGCGAGAAGTACTGACTACCTGACCTCGCTGCGCACGAACGGCGGCTTCACCACATCGAATGGTTCTTTACGCCCCCGGATCTCAACGCTGACCGGCTGCCCCAGCCCGATACGGGCGTCCACCAATCCAAGCGCGATGCCCAACCGTAAAGTCGGCGAGAACGTGCCGGACGTGACCACGCCGACCGGGGCGTCTTCAAAGAAAACCGCCATACCGGGGCGCGGGATGCCGTGCCCGGCGGATTTGAGCCCGCGGAGCCGGCGCGCGGGGCCCGCCTCCTTGATAGCGCGCAGTGAGGACGCGCCGTCGAAATCGGGTTTGCCCCAGCCGATGGCCCAGCCGAGCCCGGCCTCGACGGCGTTGATGGTGGGCGAGATGTCTTGGCCGTGCAGCGGGTAGCCCATCTCGGTGCGCAGCGTGTCGCGGGCGCCGAGGCCGCAGGGCACGATGCCGCTGGGCAGGCCGGCCGCCAGTATCGCCTGCCACAGATCCACCGCCACGGCGTTCGGGGCGACCAGCTCGAAGCCCATTTCGCCGGTGTAGCCGGTGCGGCAAACCGTCACCGGCGCCCCGGCGAAGCTGGCCAGGCCGAATGCCATGTAGTCCATGCCGGTGGGCAACCCGAGCGCTGCCATGACGTCTGGCGAGCGGGGCCCCTGCACGGCGATGATCACATAGTTTTCGTGGTCATTGGTGATTACTAGATCGCTGGGCGCGCCGTCGCCGAGCAGGCCAGCCACCGTCTTGGTATTGGCGGCGTTCGGTATCAGGTGCACGTCGTCAGGCGCGAACAGATAGGCGATCAGGTCGTCGACCACGCCGCCTGCCGGGTTGCACAGAAGCGTGTATTGGGCCTGGCCGGGCGTGATGCGTCCCAAATCATTTGCCAGCCGGGTGTTGAGGTAAGCCGCCGCGCCCGGCCCGCTGACGCGCAGCTTGCCCAGGTGCGAGACGTCGAAGACGCCGACGCCACCGCGCACGGCTGCGTGTTCGGCGAGCGTGCCGGCGTATTCCACGGGCATGAGCCAGCCGCCGAAGGGCGCGAATTTGGCCCCCAGTGCCTCGTGCTGCTCGTATAGGGGCGGGCGGTGTTCGGTAGTCATGACTCCTCCTTGTGCCTGTGGGCGGTGTCCCAGTCCCGCATGCGCTGCGGGTAGGGGTCGACGCCGGCGGTGAAACACGTGAGCTTGGCCTGCAGGGCGAAATCGCGGGCCCAATCGGTGCTCGGCACCACCTTGCGCAACCACTCGCCGTCACCGGCGACCAGCAGCAGCGAGGTCTTGTTGAAGCCGGTGGCCTCCTCGACCCAGGCCTGCACGCCGGACCGCAGGGCGACGAACTCCGTCAGCGCCAACTGGGTGGAATCCATCACTTTCGCCTGTTCGCGACGGGTGGTCGCTTTGGCTCGCATACGATCAAAGATCACAGAATGATTATGCCGCAAATGACGCGACAGATGAGCCCACTGGGGGTACGCGGTAGGCTTGAGGCATTCTGCCTGACTAAAGGAGAGTCCAATGTCGATAGATGTCGTCTTGCCGAGCCTAGGTGAGTCCGTCACCGAGGCGACAATCTCGCGCTGGCTCAAGGCCATCGGTGACGATGTCACGCGCGACGAGCCGATATTGGAAATCAGCACGGACAAGGTCGATACCGAGATTCCGGCGCCCGCCTCCGGGGTGCTGCTTGAGATACTTTTCAACGAGGACGACACCGCCAACGTCGGCGATGTGGTGGCGATCATCGGCACCGCCGACAGCCAGACGCCGGTGGAATGGCCGGCGCCGGTGACCTGGCCACTGATCGTGCCGCCGGCCCCCGCGCCACAGCCCACGGTGATCCCGCCCGCCGCCGCTTCCTTGCAGCATGCCGCACCGCTGCCGCCGGCCGCCCCGGCGCAACCGCTGGCGGCGACACCGCCGCCGCTGGGCGCGACGCCGATGATCGACTCCATCGCCCAGCACTTGCCGTCGCGGGGTTACGACGAATTGGCGGACGCCCACCCGATGGCACCACCGCCCGTGCCACCGCCGCCGATCTGGCGCGCGCTGTACCCGGACATGGACGACACCGGCCCACTGCCCCGCGTCGAAGACGATGACAACGAAATCAAACCGGCAACGCACGGCGAAGCGCTACCGGCGTCCCCAAGCGGTTACGTGACGCCCATGGTGCGCCAGATGGCGGACGACCTGGGCGTCGATCTGACGACGGTACCGGGCAGCGGCGTCGGTGGGCGCATACGCAAGCAGGATTTGCTGGACGCCGTTGATTATCACGTCGTGACAACGGAGCCCGCCTCTGCCCCACCGGTGCAGCCCGATCCGCGGCGCGGCACGACGCATGCGCTGTCGCGCGAGCGGGCCGCCCAGGCCGACATGGTGGCGCAAACCTCGCGCGTGGCGCTGAGCGTTGGCATCGAGGCCGATGTCACGGCCCTGCGGGCCCGCCTGGCCAAGCCGGACGAGTACCTCGGCGACGTGCTGGCGGCGGTCGCCGCCACACTGCGCGCCATGGCCGAGCTCAACGCCAGCGTGATCAACGACACGGTGGTTTACCACGACCGCGAGAACATCGGCCTGGTGATCAGCACGGCCGACGGCCCGCTGACGCCCGTGATCCACGGCGCCGGTGAGCTGACCGCCGCCCAGCTGGGCGCCGCCGCGTCATCGCTGGAAGCCAGGGCGATCGCCGGAACGCTGACACCATCGGAGCTTGCCGCGGGCACATTCACGGTGCACGATGGCGGCCCGTCCGGGGTGGCGTGGTCGATCCCGGCGATCAACCGCCCGCAGGTGGCGGCGCTGAGCATCGGCCAGGTGTCGTCCCGGCCGGTTGTGGTCGAGGGCCACGGCGCCGGCCGGATCGCCAGCCGTGACATCGTCTGGCTAACACTCAGCTACGACCGCCGGGTGATCGATCCGGACATGGCGGCCAGCTTCCTTAGCCGCCTGCGCGACGCACTGGCCCGCTAGAATGGCAAGTTCAACTAGAAAGTGATGCGAAATGGCAGCTGACCGGGCAAAAGAGGTCGCCGAGCGCCAAAAGGCCGAGGCCAAGGCTCTGCGCGAGGCGAAGAAGAATTCCGATGACCCAAAGGACTGGGGCACGATAAGGCAGGTCCGCGAGACCATCAAGATGACGGTCACACAAGACCCGAAGGCGAAGTGGTGGCTGCTGATCGCGCTGATCGCGCCGATCATCGTGGGCGTGATCGTCGGTATCATCTTGAAGTCGTACATCTACTGGCCGATACTTGGCATCCTGGCCGGCATGTCCGCCGGCATGGTCGCGTTGCTGCAGCTGTCGAAGTCTGCCATGTACAAGAAGTACGACGGGCAGCCGGGCGGCGCCCAGGTGGCGCTTGGCATGCTGGACAAGAAAAAGTGGACAACGAACGTCGCCTTTTCGGTCACCAGGCAGCAGGATGCCGTCCACCGCGTCATCGGCCCCGCCGGCATCGTGCTGGTCGGCGATGGTGACGAGCAGCGCGTCAAGAACCTGCTGGCCACGGAGCGCAAGCGCCACGAGCAGGTGGTCTACGACGTGCCGGTGACCACGATCTCCGTTGGCAACGGCCACAGCCAGGTGCCGCTGCGCAAAGCGGCGGCGGCCATCAAGAAGCTGCCGCACGTACTGACGAAAGCCGACCGGGCGCAGCTTGACAAGCGCATCAAGGCGCTGGACAACGTGCGCGGCATGGTGCCGCTGCCGAAGGGCCCGCTGCCGAACATGAAGGGCGCCCACAAGGCCATGCGGGGCCGCTGATGGTACCTTCGCCGTTGGGTGTTTTGGCTGCCATGCCCGAGGAGGGGCAGGCGATCAAGCGCGCTCTGGTTAGCGCGCACACGCAATTGATTTTGGGACGCCCGGTTGTCGCGGGCCTGCTCGACGGTCACCAGGTGCTGCTGGCCATAAGCGGCGTCGGCAAGGTAAACGCCGCCATTTCGGCGGCAGCGCTTAAAAACGCCGGGGCCGCCGGTGTTGTGCTGGTCGGCGTCGCCGGTGGCCTTGGCCCGGGCGTGCGCGTCGGCGATGCGGTGGTGGCCACAGAGTTGATCCAGCACGACGTCGACATCACCGCGTTCGGCCGCCCGCCCGGCTACATCGATGGTGTCATCGCCGGCGGGGTGTGCGACCCGGTGTTGGGTGACGCCCTCGCCGCCGCGGCATTGGCCATCGGCGCCACGGTCCACCGGGGGTGCATCGCCAGTGGTGACCAATTCATTGCGTCCCCAAGCAAAAGCCAGCAAATCGCGCAGCAGTTCGGTGCCATCGCGGTCGAGATGGAGGGTGCGGCCGCTGCCCAGGCCTGCCGCCAGCTGGGCCTGCCGCTGGCGGTGCTGCGCTGGATTTCGGACGCCGCCGACGATCAGGCCACGACAGACTTCCCAGCATTCCTGCAGCAAGTCGCCGATAAAGACCTAGCGGTGGTCAAAGAGCTGGTCGCAGAGCAGCGGTAACCACCCCGTCGCTGACGCGCCACCCCTCCAAGGGAGGGGAATTAACCACCCCGTCGCTGACGCGACACCCCTCCAAAGGAGGGGAATTTTGGTCACTTGTGCTTGCCGTTGTGGTGGGCCTTGCGGTCGCCACCGTCGGCCGGCGCCTGCGAGTCGACCGGGGCGTCGAACCTGATGAAGCCGCGACCACCGCAGGCCTCGCACTGCTCGGTGAACGCCTCGGCCAGGCCGGTGCCGATCTTCTTGCGGGTCATCTGCACCAGGCCAAGACTTGTGACCTCTGACACCTGATGGCGGGTGCGGTCGCGTCCCAAACACTCGACCAGCCGGCGCAACAGCAACTCGCGGTTGCTGGGCAGCACCATGTCGATGAAGTCCACCACGATGATGCCGCCGATGTCGCGCAGCCGCAGCTGGCGCACGATCTCTTCGGCCGCCTCCAGGTTGTTGCGGGTGACGGTCTCTTCGAGGTTGCCACCGGCGCCGGTGAACTTGCCGGTGTTGACATCGATCACGGTCATGGCCTCGGTGCGGTCGATAACCAGCGACCCGCCGGACGGCAGGAACACCTTGCGCTCTAGGGCCTTGGCCACCTGCTCGTCGATGCGGTACTGGGCGAATGGATCACCCTGCGTCTCGGTGTCCCAGCGCACCAGGCGGTCGGCCAGGTTGGGCGCCACGTGCTTGACATAGGCGTCCACATTGTCGTAAGCGTCCTCCTGCCCACCGCAGCCGGCCACAATCAGCTGCCGGAAATCCTCGGTGAACAGGTCGCGCACGATGCGCAGCATGAGGTCGGGCTCGGCGTACAGCTGCTGCGGCGCGCCGCCCTTCGCCACCTTCTTCTGGATCACTTCCCACTGCGCCTTGAGGCGCTCGACGTCGTGCAACAGCTCGTCCTGCGCCGTGCCCTCGGCGGCGGTGCGCACAATGACGGACGCCTCCTCGCCGATGATCTGGCCCAGGATGTCTTTCAGGCGCAGCCGCTCGGTGTCGGGCAGCTTGCGCGAGATTCCAGACAGCTGCCCGTCCGGCGAGTAAACCACGTACCGCCCGGGCAGCGAGATGTGCGCCGTCAGCCGGGCACCCTTGGCGCCCACCGGGTCCTTGGACACCTGCACCAGGATCTGCTGGCCAGGGGTCAGCGCCTCTTCGACCTTGTGGTTCGCGCCCTTCTCGCCGTAGGCCTCCCAGTCGATCTCGCCGGCGTACAGCACGGCGTTGCGCCCGCGCCCGATGTCGACGAACGCCGCCTCCATGCTCGGTAGCACGTTTTGCACCTTGCCCAGGTAGATGCTGCCGATTAGCGACGCCGCCGACGCCCGGTCGACGTAGTGCTCGACCAGCACGTTGTCCTCCAGCACGGCGATCTGTGAAAATTCCGGGCGCTGCCTGATCACCATGATGCGGTCGACGGACTCGCGGCGGGCCAGGAACTCGGCTTCGGTCAGTATCGGGGCCCGGCGTCCCGGCGTCCGCCCCTCCTTGCGGCGTTGCCGCTTGGCTTCGATGCGGGTTGACCCCTCGATGCCGGCCACATCGTCGGCGCTTGTCGACTTGCGGCGGCGCGGCTCGCGCACACGCACCACGACGTCGGCGGGATCGTCGGCGGCGGCCCCGGCCTCTTCCCCGCGGCGGCGACGGCGACGACGGCGCCGGTGGGCGGCGGATTCATCGTCCTCGCCAAGGCTCTCTGCCACGTCGGCCGGCGCGGCTTCTTCTTCTGGCTCTTCGTCGGTCTCGGCGCCGGTCCGTGGTGCCGTGTCGACACCGCGGCGACGGCGGCGCCCGCCCCGGCGGCGACGACGGCGTGTGGCGGCGCTGGACAGGGCGTCTTCATCCGGGCCGGCGTCGAACTCGTCGCCCTCAAAGGTTGCTTCGTCGCTGCGGGCCTGTTCGTTGCGGGCCTGTTCGGCCGGCTTGGACAGCGAGCGGCTGCGGCGCCGCGGCGGGGTTTCCGCCGGCTGGTCGGCGATCACCTCAGCCAGGTGCGCCAAAGCCGCCGAGTCGGGCGGCTTCCGGTGGCTCACCGCCCCGCTCGTGCGCTCCACCACGGCCAGCGCGGCACCGACCTCGTCGGTGGCGGTTTCGCTTGGCGCCTTCTTGGCGGACGCCCGGCTGGCCGCCGTGCTGCGCTTCCGGGCCGGTGTCGTCGGCAGTGTCGGCTGCGCCTCTGTATCCCCCTCCTTTTGAGGGGTTGAGGATGCCTTTTCCCCTGCATTCCCCTCCTTTGGAGGGGTGTCGCGAAGCGACGGGGTGGTCTTACTCGCGCTCTTTTTCACCGGCCGACTAGGTGGAATATCCGGTTCGGCGAACACGGGCGCCACCGCCGGAACAGCCGGGGGCCCGGCGGGACGGGTCTGTGACCGTCGTCCGGACGGGGGCTTGGGAAGATCGTCGTATACTGCACCGTCTTGATCGAGCATTTTCGCTCTCCTATTTCCGCCTGCGGCGGGGTATGGCCACCGACAACCCGGCAGGTGTCAACTCCACCGTGCTACCTGGTAGCAAAAGCCATTTGGGGCATAACAGCGGCGGCCCCCGCGGTCGATCTGATCGTCGCGGTGTGGACGCGTCACGGTTATGGCGTCTGGGCACATGTCTGCGCCTGAAGAAAATTATGCCATAGAGCCCGCCAATTATCACGTTTTGATAACGAACGGGTTTATTTTCGGCGTCGCCAGCTACACCAGATTGGTGACGCCACCGTCCCAGCCCAGCCGGCCCTGCGCCTCGCGCGTCGGCAAACCGGCGGGCTCGACGGCTAGGCCGGCGAGCACATCAACCGGCCTGATCAGTGGCTCCCCCTGCTTGATGACGCCCCCAATTGCGGTGCCGTCAGCGACCAGGCTGACCACGGCAACCCGCACATCCTGCCGGCTCACACCACTCTTGGCCTTGCGCTCGATCATCACCGCCGGGCTTGCCATAAACACCGCCGCGGCCTCGGCCAGCGTGGCTGGGGGCGTCCCCACTGGCCATTCGAAGCGCCAGCGCGAGGCATCCAGCCCTGCCAACCGGCGGCGGTCGCCCGTCAGCTCGCCGGCCTCGGCCCTAATCCCGCTAGGTAGTTGGGCGTCCAGTGCCTGCACGAAGCCCGCGCAGTCGCCAAGTGTGGTCAGCCCGATCATCAGGTACTCGGCGTGGGAGGCCGCGCCGGTCGGCGCGGGAAAGGCGTATGACACCCGCTGGTGCGGGCTGAAGCCCGACGAGTAGGCGACCGGCAGGTTGGCCCGCTTGATGGCCCGCTCCATCAGGCGGGCGATGTCGCGGGCGCTGGTGAACCGGGCGGGGCCGAGCTTGCTGTAGCGCAGGCAAAGCCAGGTGGCGGGTGGGTCGCGGCGTTCAGGCATGGTCACTCCCTCGCCCATCCACGTGTCCGGTGCCGCCCTGCTCACTGGCCAGTCTGGCGCCGCGAGGGGCCCTGGCCATCGGGCGTCCGGAATCAAATGCCGGGTCGGCCGCCAGCTCAAGATCCACGCCCAAGGCAGTACAAACCCCGCAAAGCGTGCACCACCTCCCCCACCGATCCGCTGACTGTCGGGTTGTTGCCGCTTCTTGGTCACGACACGCCGTATCTGGCGACACTAAGTCGACAGTCAGCGAGGTGTTGTGGGCATCGGATGAGGGGTGCTGGGTCACCAAGGGGCCGCGACAATCGGGCAGAGTGCCCGCCTTGAGGGCGGAGCGGTACTCGCGCCACAGCCACCCGCGGGCCAGGCCGACATCCAGGTGGTCCCAGGGCAGCACCTCGGTGCGGGCGCGCTCGCGGGCGGTGTACCAGTCCATGGAGACGCCGAACCGGGCCAGCACGTCATCGGCGGTTTCGCGCCACAGGGGAAGGTTGGCCGACTCGTGCCAGCCGTCGAAAATCTGGCCGGCGCGCCAGACCGCCTCGACCACGGCGCCGACGCGGCGATCGCCCCTTGAGAGCAGCCCCTCAAGCTCAGCGGCCTGGCCTTCGCCGTAGCGCATGGTGATGGCCCGGCCGCACTGGCGGTCGTCGCGGATCGCCTGCCGCAGCGCCGCCAGCCGGGCGTCCACCGTCTCGGCATCGATTTGGGACGCCCATTGGAACGGGGTGTGCGGCTTGGGCACGAAAGGGCCGATGCTGACCGTGCAGGCGATGTCGCGGTGCCCCGAGATTTCGCGGCCCTTCTGGATCACGTTGTGCGCCAGAGTGGCAATTGCCAGCACGTCCTCATCTGTCTCGGTGGGCAGCCCGCACATGAAATACAGCTTGACGCTGCGCCAGCCAGCCTCGAAGGCGGCGGCGACGGTGGCCAGCAGATCTTCCTCTGAAACGTTCTTGTTGATCACGTCGCGCAGCCGGGCCGTGCCGCCCTCCGGGGCGAACGTCAAACCGGTCCGCCGGCCGTTGCGGGCCAGGTCCTTCGCCAATTGCACGTTGAACGAGTCGACCCGGCTGGACGGCAGGCTGAGACTGGTGGCACCGCCCTGGAAACGGGCGGCCAACCTCTTAGCGATCTGGCCGATCTGGGTGTGGTCCGTGCTGGAAAGGCTCAGCACGCTGACCTCGTCGTATCCGGTCGTGGCTAGGCCGTTCACGGCCATCGCCTCGATCGTCTCCACGCTGCGCTCGCGCACCGGGCGGGTGATCATGCCCGCCTGGCAGAAGCGGCACCCGCGCGTACAGCCGCGGAAAATCTCGACGGAATAACGGTCGTGGATCGTTTCAGCGATGGGCACGATGGGGCGCTTCGGGTACGGCCACTGGTCAAGGTCACCCAGCACATGCTTTTGCACCCGCGCCGGCACACCGGCACGATTGGGGTGGACGCAGGTGATGGTGGCGTCGTCATTGTAGGCGACATCGTAAAAGCGGGGCACGTAGAACTGCCCGGTCTTGGCCAGGTCCATGAGCACGCCGTCGCGGCCGCCGGGGCGTCCCAAATCAATCCAGGTGCGCACAATGCCGCTCAGCTGCAAGCTCGCCTGCTCGCCGTCGCCGAGCACGGCGACGTCGAGGAAGTCGGCCATCGGCTCGGGGTTGCAGGCGCAGTGCCCGCCGGCCACCACCAGCGGGTGGGTGTCGTCGCGGTCAGCCGAGTGCAGGGGAATGCCGGCCAAACTGAGCAGCTCGAGCACGTTGGTGTAGACGAGCTCGTTTGATAGGTTGATGCCCAGCACGTCGA
>Ga0123354_10021691_pt1 | contig 10121 bp, 4 predicted proteins | sample TergutLab28metaG_2_FD_97872 | JGI IMG/M metagenome (GOLD analysis project Ga0123354, IMG submission 97872) | Labiotermes labralis P4 segment gut microbial communities from Petit-Saut dam, French Guiana - Lab288 P4 | ecosystem: Host-associated > Arthropoda: Insects > Digestive system > Gut ...
CACCATCACCATCACCGACACCTGCTGTAGCTGTATTACTGTAGTGAAATTTTAGTGGTTTATGACTGTTTACTGTGTTCAGAGATCCTTCGATACACCGTATGACAATAAAGATCAACGCAATTGATCATTTTTACCAAAATCAACAACAGTACATATGCTCGTGCAGATGCGAAGAAGTAAGTATGACATCTAACGTCATTCAGCCAAAAGAAAAAAAAAGTAATCCTTGGACAAGCCGCAATTACTGTTTTACTGAAAAGGAATTAAAAGAGTTTGGATCGCAGTGTGACTGATCTGTGAGTGCGGGTGGTCTGTAAATACAGGGTTATTCAAAATGATTGTCTGGGTACAATTGTCCAGCGGTAATTCAGCACCAAATTCGGGAAACAACCACCATCTGACAATTCCATTCGATGGTGGTATGCACAGTTTCAAGAGACAGGGTGCGTGTGTATCCCGGAACTGAAGGTACGAATCAGAACCGCCATTGAAACCATCACCGGTGACATGTTACAAACAGTTTGGAACGAACTCGATTATCGTGTTGATATTTGTAGAATCACAACGGGTGCACATATAGAGCACCTGTAAGGTTTGTAACAAAAACTTGGGAGTGTTGTTTTATTAAATAAAAAAATACATGTACTCCTATCTCAAGTGTATTGTGTATGACAAGTTGTTAACACCCTAACAATTATTTTGAATAACCCTGTATTTTGTCTCTTTCCGGTTTCCTAATAGACTACACCCATAGACACTGTGATAGTTACGTCAGTCTATTACCAATGTGTGATGTGTGCAGGTGTTGCGGTAGAGTTATTTAATGCGAGTTTAATACTCTGTCTCAAGCTTGCCTTTAGTCACGTGACTAAATTTCAGTTTGTTTTAGTTTTATTCCTTTTAAAAAATGTCACCTCCTGACATATCTAATGTTACTTATCTATTGTTATTTACTGTTACAAGGAAAGCAACCACGACCCGTACGTAGAACTGATAAAAGGATAGAATAGGCCATGAAGGCCCAGAGGGCCGGGGGGGGGGGAAGAGGTATAGCTCTATTCTTTCTTGAACTTCCGCGAAGATAGGGTGGTCAACGCCACGCCTCGGCTGCTTTACCCCAGGAAAGAGACCTAGTACCCTTTATACGGGAGGCTGAGTGGGCCCCAGGACCGGTCTGGGCGGGTGCGGAGAATCTCGCCCTTACCGGGATTCGATCCCCGGACCGGCCAGCCCGTAGTTAGTCACTGTACCGTCTGAGCTATCCCGGCCCAGGACATAGAACTGATATGTCTGCTTATTGTTGTTAGTAGTGAAAACTACGCAGTACTGACTTTGAATTTTTCTTCTCGCCAAGATGAAAGTCCGGGGTCTTTTTGTTTATTGTTGTGACAGAAAACTTCTATTTATATATGCTTTCTTTTACATGCCAATGCATGGGTGCACATAAGTTTCCAAAATCAGAGTAGTTACCTCAAAATTCTGGGCATCAGAAGGTGATTTGAAGCAAGTTCTATACGAAGGACCCAGAAATATTAGTCGCCACCGTACATAAATTAGTCGCCATGGCGATCTGGCCTCCATAGTTTGTACGCCCCTGTACCAGTATCCTTGCGTTATTTTTCTGTCGCCTGTTTTAACAGAACTGCAAAAAACAGAGGACTGTAATATTTCTGTGGACACGTGTGTCTATATTTATGTCATAATTAAGTGGCCCTAAATAAATTATAATTCCATATATTGGCCTTAAGGAGCCATTACGACATGCGTTTTAAGAGCAGAGAACATTTCTTTGCGCATAAAAATTTTAACGTCATTATTTTCAATTTGCATCTCACCTTGAAAACTGCCACCATTTCTGGATTAGACAGTATGGGTGAACATGTGACGTCAGGCGATTATGCAGAATGCGTGTCGGTTCGGCTCAGGTTCCATATTTGGCTGACACAGTCGGCTTAGCTGTAATGGCAGCCCATGACTGGAATTCGTTTGCACAGGAATATCGCAGGAACTCCCAAACAGGGGCGTGTCTGAATGTAGCAAAGCGTCATTGGTCTTTAAAGCTATACTGGAACAAGGAAAAAGCTTTGAAGGGTTTCTTTGTTTTCTGTTCAGATGTTTGGACCAACTGAAGCGAAAACACGCGCCTAATTTAAATAAAAAAAAAAATACTAGGTTGATACTCTGTTCGTAGCACCACTCAGATTACGCCGTCTGTTCCTCAAAGAAGGCCGGCCATTTTTTTTGGGCGGACACTAAATCTCAAATCTTGATATTGTACATACCGTGCATCGTAATTTGTAACACTCTTTACCAAAGCCAATTTTTTGTGCAATACATTGTATATGTTATTAATTCAAACACTAATTATTACTCCGACGCGATTCGGCATCAATTGATGCCATCTTCAGGGAGTTCAATCTTAATGTAGTTTCTTCTCAACACATCAGAACGGTGGTTTCAATTCAACTGCACTGGAATCGCTAAAAACACTTAACTAAACTTCTGCTTTATGAAAGTAGGTTAAAATTCGAATATGAACTTATTTGACTGTCAGTACAGCATCAGCTTTGCAAGTGATTTTGTGTGTTTTAGCATACGATTGGCTTACTAGACACACACACACACACACACACAATATATATATATATATATGTGTGTGTGTGTGTGTGTGTGTGTGTGTGCCGGGTAGGGTAGTCACTATAGCGACTGGCTAAGGGCTGGACGGTCCGGGAATCGAATCCCGGTGGGAGCGAGATTTTCCGCCCGTCCAGACTGGCCCTGGGGCCCACCCAGCCTCCTGTAAAATGGGTACCGGGTCTTTCCCGGGGGTAGAGGCGGTCGGGGCGTGAGGCTGACCCCCCCACCCCATCTAGTGCCGAGGTCCTAGAAAGAGTGGAGCTAAACCTCTACTCGCCCTAAGGAACTTCGTGGCCTATAAAAAGGGTGAAAACCTACCATATATATATATATATATATATATATATGTATATATAACTGACCGAAGAACTACGTGGTGTGAGAAATGTATCGGACACACGTTGTAGAGAAAATCTAAACACATTTTCTACTCAGCAACTTCTTTTAGAAAACCGCGTCGTGGATGAGATAAAGTGGAAAAATACTGTAGAGCCGGAGAGGCCACAGATGACAATATGGCGCATGCGCTTTGTCTGCTGGATACCTACGGCTATAAATGACCACTCAGAATATGTAATACTTTGCGTTCCCACTGCCAAAATGGTTAAGCGAACACGCCTCAATGTTGCCTTGTACATACATTGCCTGCCGAGTTTATATTTGGATTTTTATTAAGGTCGTATGCAAGTAATTAGTGGCTGGCGTACCGGTAGTGGGACGCGTACTGCAGTTTAAAAAACCATGGTCTAGAGATAACAAAAAAGTGCTCTTTTACAAACAAATTTTCTGTGTTTGTCGGTACTTGCTGTAGATAATGGTCATAAATCCTTAGGCCTGGTTCATTGTAACGTTTTTTTAGAACGGAGCCGTAGGACGATTGGCATCATGATGGCTCCCTTTTTTCTGCCTTTCTACATTAGCAATCACCTTTGACGGTGCATGATATCGCGTCTGTTTCTTTAATCCCAGTCTGCACAAGTTGAGATGGAATTCTTCATTTCCTTCTTCTTCTTCTGGCATTACAGTCCTCGGTGATCCTTAGCCTCTTCCAAAATTGTCCTCTACTGTTCTTGATCCTGAGGAGACTTTCGTGTCCAGTTCCTCACGCCCATTTTTTTTTTAGATCTTCCGCAACTTACTCAAGCCGTGAGATGAAATTAGGATCAATTAACTGGACTGTCGACGACCAGTACTGCTTACCACAACCAATTCCTATTTATACGTTTTATTCTAAGTGGTTATTTTCGTACTTTGCACGAGGCTATTGTGTAGTTCCAAGGCGGTTGACTTTTCAATTGGCAGAGCTCTGTGATGACAGATACATATCTTGGTGTACACCTACACATTATTTTTCCTTGGTTACCTTTAAGGGCCCAGTCTTACATGTTCCTGACCTTGAAGGATGTCTTCAAATATTTCTAAATTGCCTCACTGCTGTATGCGGTGTCGTCAACGAAAATTAAGACAGTTCATCGGAAACCACAATACCGGGGTGCTGATAAGTACTTAGCCTGACCAGGAAGGAAACAAGCTCGGAGGCATGTCAGGGAGGCGCGCGATTTCAACAACATCGAGACGCGGGGCTGTCATCAAATTGTTTTTCCTGCAAGGCAAGACGCCGAAGGAAATTTACGTCATTCTGACTGAAACGTTAGCTTATTTCCTTCCTGCTCTGACTAAGGACTTATCAGCACCCCTTTAATAAACCGAAGTTATACGCCTATGTAAGAACAGATTATATTCGTCAAGCGTTTGAGCCAATTTTGTTTAAAACAGAGAGCTGTGTTTGCTGCTACACAATAAAGCAGTCCCGTTAAAGGCCTCGAGTGGCCCAGAGGGTTCCAGGAAGTTAAGGTTCCCAGATTGCATGACAACGGCACAGGATGGTGGTAAGGTCAGCCTTACGCACCGGCCGCTTTTACCCCCAGGAAATGCTCCTGGTACTCATTTCTGTTAGAGGCTGAGTCGACCCCAGGGCCATAGTGCGATCGGAAGGATTTTATTTCAATGAAAAATTCAATTGACACCAGTTGGAATCGAACCAGCGACCTTCCGATTTGTAGCACAGCACCTTAACCACTGTGCTACACAATACAGCACTTTTTTTTTTCTGGGAACTGGTGATACCTGACGCTTTTGTGTTCAAACTAATACTTGTTTTGTATGTTTTATCGAATTTTAGATAGGTGCATTTTTCCGTTGCTACTGATGCATCTTTAACACGTGCGTACGTACATAGACGAGTGCAGTTTTGTTGGGAAAATTTTATCTTCCCGGCACTGATAGTATGAGGACATTGATTCCAGCTGTCAAGGCCTCTTGATATCCCAGGACGGAACCTTTCCTTCCATCTTTAATTAACACGTGGAAGCAAATGACAATATAACCAGTTCAAAAGTACACTGTTAAAATTTTCAGAGATACTAAAGAGTTTGTTGTATTTAGAGTTACAAATTAAAACAAAGTAATTAGTTAAAGCTTTCAACACAAGTGTTTATTTTAATTTCACCCTAGAACAGGCCACGAAGGCCCAGAAGGGGAGTAGAGGTATAACTTTACTCTTTCTTAAACCTCGGTACTAGATGTAGGTGGGTGATCAAAGCCACGCCCCGGCCGCTCTACCCCCGGGAAAGACCCGGTACTCATCGTATAGGAGGCTGGGTGGGCTCCAGGGCCGGTCTGAACGGGTGCGGAAAATCTCGCCCTCACCGGGATTCGATCCCCGGACTGTCCAGCCCATAGCGAGTCGCTATACCGACTACGCCATCCCGGCCCACACAACTGTTTAGTAACCATTCAAAAACGAAAGTTAACCTGAATTACATTTAAATGTTCAGTTCGTACCGTATGCTCTATTTCGGTTATAAAAATCAATCAGTTGACGGTGTATAAGGAAATATTTGTTGTCTTTCCCGTAACAACTCATATAGAATCAGAGGGGGAGATGGAATATTGGGCTTCCGTCCTTAGTTTGACATTTGGCGCAATTTGGACGGCGGAGTTGTCAACTCCACGCCCTGTCCTTTTACCCCCAAGGAAATTCCTTGGTATTCATTTCTTTTAGAGGCTGAGTGGAGCCCAGGGCTGCTGAATCGGATAGAAGGAATAGGTCCTTTGAAATTTTCAAAGGACCTGCCTTGAATCGAAACCAGAACCACCTGTCTTGGGGCGCAATATTTCAGCCAACTGAGCACCGCTCAATCCGTTTCTTTATGTATCCATCCCAAACGACGAGACATTACTTCTTCCAGAGGAAAACACAAAAATGGAATGTTGTTGTGAGACATGAAATATCGGAAGTCCAACTGTCACAAATAAAGTGTCCTCGTTGTGAAAACCGCACAAAAATTATGAATTGCTGGGCTGTCTCTACAAAAGTACACACCACATGTCTTATTAAGTCACCAGACGGCATTGGAGCAACAGAAGAAGCTTTGTTGATATGCAGCGTATGTAGATTTGGATCAAGCTAGGAAGAGATTCGCCATACCACCAGAGAGTCTCTGGGTTCAGACGCGCACACACGTGCAACCAGCTGAGCAACCTCAAATGTCTCTCACAGTTCTATAAGAAATCTGGAAGAGTTTCTTCAGTGTACAACAAGCTGCTGCAAATCGGGAGTATTCGCCCACGCGATCGTGATGGAGCGCCGCCTCGTAATTTTTGGGCAGCATCTGCTTTCCATACAAGGTGTTGCCGTCTGCTGCTGTTGACTGCAAGCGCGCACGATTGATAGTGTCGTTTGCTGTAACACTGGTGCTGTGCACAGAGCAGGACCCGCCCCGTGCAGCCGACATGCACAAACGGAGGAAATACTTGGGCCAGTGGCTATCAAGTGGTGTGCCGCCTGCTTTTACTAACTGCGCCACGAGGTTACGAATATAAGCATAATTATATGAAATGTAACATATAAATTACGATTTTAAACAGGGAAACCTAATAAAGGCGTTCCATATACACAAGCAGACACGCAAAGTTAAGAAGGGGGTGGAGTTTCGATGAAGTATTCGCTACGGGAGGAAATCATTGAATTTTCTTCAGGTTTCACAACAGACTTTTTGTCATTCAATAAATACCGTTAATTAGAGAGAGGAATATCTTTTTTGACGTTCAGGTGACCGTGCATCGTGATAAATTCTTATAATAAAACCAACTAGATGCACTAATTCCTCTAATTTATTTTGGGAATAAAACTCTACATGTTCTGGACAGTTCCTCTGTCCATCATCAGGAGTTTTGCACTGTAAACACCCGTCCTGATCCTGCTCGCAAGCTGTCAGCAAACCTGTATGACATATACCATTGCTATGTGTACAGTGGAAAACTCCTGATGATGGACAGAGGAACTGTCCGAAACATATAGAGTTTTATTCAAAAAATAAATTTGAGAAATTAGTGCATCTAGTTGGTTTTATTATAAGAAGGAATACATTTACCTTACATTTTATTTCGCCATCATAATTCTACGGTTGTGACTTGAGTGGAGGTGTACCTTCACTGCGCCATGTTTATATAATAATGTATTTATTTACTGCAATTGGGTTGTTACCCGGTGGCAATGGTTATTTTACATGTAAACAAAACACGAAATTGGTTACTACTAGATTTAAATCGGGAGGGCTACATGAGAAGCATGTAGTGGCATTTCTTCGTGACGTGACTAGTGTCAACAAGTGGTTGATAGCCGCTGACGTAGGAACTTGATACCAGCTTCTTACCGCGGATGTCAGGGTTCAGTCACAGAGTTATCCATATGGGATTTGTGGTGGACGAATAAATACTGTGTCAGAATTTACTCTTCGCAATTTTCCTACCGCTGCCTAGTTGTTATACTACCACTGTTTCATACAAATCCCTTTTCAGGATCTGGTACTGTACCATCAGTAGACCCATTGGAGACCTCAGTGCAAAAGAACTTGGTGTCACCTCGCTGCAAATGAGAATCAAACTATCCCCTCATCCAGTTTCGATGTTATCTTCTGCCGTCGTCGTCATCAAGGGTGTCCAACTGACCGTCTGAATTATGTCCTGAGGCGGTACGGGCTGAATGTCTCGAGTTCTAATCTCATCACACGCAGAAATATGTGTCTTCTCCTCCTCCGGGTGCATATCGTTACGGCTTTCGCCCAGCGCGCTGTTTAATGGGTATAGGTGGATTGCTTCCATAAAGTCCTTGTCATTTTGCGTGACGGCGTTTAAAGCAAGTTTAACCAACTGCACTGGCAGTGTAGATTACACTTTAGTCAGCTAGCAAGAGTAGGGCCCCCTCTAGTGACAGTGCGAGGGACAAAACTTCAGGTCTAGAATAGTGTAACTCAACTTTACCATTCCCCAACTTTTCGCGTGATTATAGTAACTGTGTGTAAAAAGTGTCACTGATATAAACATAAGTGACCTCCCGTAAACTTTTGATTCTCATGACCTCAGCTGAGGTTCGCGTACCTAACACCAGGGACGTAACGGAAATAATCTCGCTGTACGGCGCCTCTTTCTTGGATATAGAGGAGGAGGGACATGACGCTTATGAGCTGGACATCAGAGGTTTGTGGTTCGATTGCCGGTAGGGCCAAGAAATTTATATTATATTTTGTACAAACCATCCATATCGCTTTTTTTTAAGCTCATGGTTCCGTGCATCGTAATTCAGTGTTAATTTTTATTAACACTGAATTACGATGCACGGATAACCGCAGCCTCCGGTACAGGTCATAACACTTCCCTCCAACGTGGCCCGATCGGGCCATGTTGGAGGGAAGTAGTGGTTACAGTTTTTAGTACTCCTGATGATGGGTGCTGTGATGCCCGAAACATGTAGAGTGACTTTGCAGTAAATAAATATCCGCATACTGTTGCTTCTGGTTGGATTTTTATTAACATTGAACATCCATATCGCATTTAGGGGCCAACCAGCCTCGTATTCAATGTGTGCGGTGTCCTCTGTAGCGGTGGGGAAGTTAGTCTGACCTCTCACCCACATCTAGGGCCAAAGTTAAAAAATAACGGAGCCATGCCTGCACTCCCCCAAATGTTTTCATGCTGTACACAGAGAAAAGTTCACTCTTTACGTGATACAAGTTGGTGGACGATCTGAACTGCCTTGCCAACAATGCTTCTAGTTCATGCGGTTCGCTGGAAGAAATGCGTTGCTATGGAAACGACTTGTTTATGTGACCTTACACTCTGGTGGAGATGCTGTGTGGACAAAGCTGTGTTACGCGTGCCGATGTTTCTTTGTTTGTAGCTTGTTTATTTATGGCGAGACGGATGACAATGGTGTTGGTGGCCGACCAGCTGCGAGAGACCAGCTCCACACTGGCTGCCCAAATTTAGAGGATGGTTTAGGGCAGGCATAGAGTACTTCGCTGTCCCAACAAACCCTGTCTGTAGTCAGAAGCCTTATTTACCTCCACTAAGAAATATTTAACCCTTCCAATTACAATTGTTATTATGTATAACCCCAATTTCATCTTCTAAACAAACTACATAGTGTTCGCGCTGTGAGTTTATTATGATTCTTAGCGTAAGATCTGAGATATCTCAGTCGATTAAGGGAGGGGGTTACGCGCTGGACGGTCCGGAGTTTGAATCCCAATAGGGGCAGGAAATTTTTCTTTTATCCAAACCGTCTCTGGTGCCCATTCAAACTCCTAGCAAATGGATACGGCGGTTCTTTCCCAGGGTAAAACGGCCGGGGCGTGAAGTTAACGACTTACATCCGTCTAATGCCGAGGTTAAGAATGAGTGGAGCTGGACGTTTACTTCCACTATACTCCTTCACGGCGTGGACAACTTCACCTTTACCTCAGCGTAAACAGCAGGTACTTCCTTCAACAGTATTAACCTGTTGGTCTTTATAATAGAGAGTCAGGAAACGAATCTTTAATTATAATTAAGATGGATATCATGTTTCAGCTGTTGAATATCAGTAAACGTCGGCTACGGTCCAGGGGAACCCGAAAATGTTGAGCCTTTTTTTTTTTTTTAGTGACGTTTCGAATTTTCATGGCTATGAGCATCAGTATTGTTCTTAGGAGATGTGAGTCCCTCTATCCTGGGACAGTTCACGTTTCGGAATAGTGAGCTGTGTCCATCTTCAGGTTAGAACCTCTAGTCTACGAATTGTATGGCTTCACATCCAAGTAATTTGCAAACCATTGGCATGAAATATGCTGACCAGTTGAGCTATCATTAGCTGCTCAATAAGATTTCCCCCCCACACAGTTCGTAATTCATTCGAGCGGTCACGTGTCCTACATCCAAGCACCATTTTTACCTTCATGAAGTCAGGACAGTCGCGGTTGGACCAGCTCCAGCATTGCATTGCTCTGTCTTCGTGATAGGGTTCGTCACTGCCGAACAACTGTTACTGCCCGCAGTGTTCGAACCACTTGTTCCTCGGAGAACATCCACATTTACAGACCGGATGTAGCGTTGTGTCGATCTGAGTCAAACTCGGCCACGGTCTCCCCAACACCTGTAAG
>Ga0123354_10021693_pt1 | contig 10121 bp, 2 predicted proteins | sample TergutLab28metaG_2_FD_97872 | JGI IMG/M metagenome (GOLD analysis project Ga0123354, IMG submission 97872) | Labiotermes labralis P4 segment gut microbial communities from Petit-Saut dam, French Guiana - Lab288 P4 | ecosystem: Host-associated > Arthropoda: Insects > Digestive system > Gut ...
AATCCTATTTACATCCTCCTCCTCGTTTAAGGTCTCCAAAGCTGCAAACCTATTTGTAATTTCACTCTGATACTGTTTCCTAACCTCCAGCTCATTTAGCTTACTCATGTTAAATCTGTGCCTACCTACTCCATGGAATTGGTTTCACACCTTCTCAGTTAATATTACTCCTACAGCTTCTAAGTTTACTTGCTGCAATGTTTGAGATCAACCAAGTTTGAGCTCTGCCTTCTTACGAAGTTTCTTAAACTGTGCATATAACGAGTATTAGAACTATTTACTTTTATCTTCATCGTTTTATAAGGAGCAATAAAAGGAACTGAAACTCAAATAGCTCCACATTCTAGCTCCAGGATTGTGTAATATTATTACTAGTACCAACTGTTCAGGAAAGCTTTCTACTCGGCATTAACCCTTTAATTCGTCTGCTTTAATATTCAATGAGTGTGCAGTTTGCCCACACCATTTATTTGTTTGTTTCTTATAATGCTTTAAAAAATCAATTTTGTCTCTAAACAGTGTTAACAAGCGGATAATTTGAGGTAGATTGTGAGTGTTTACAGTGAGGTAGGAACTGAGTTACTTCTTGATATTAATTCATTTTCCAGACTGTACATGGCAAAGTATTTAGTCGTTGGCCCCACACAGCAGAAACACAGCTTCGATTCCGAGCCAGCCCGCGTGAGAATTGTGATGGAAAGAGTAGTGGAAACTCCTACTAACGCTCCATATCCATTTTCGTATCCAACGCTGATATTAACCGAAGGAAAAAGGAGCGAAGCCTGAAGAACTTCAAACAAAAGTGATACTCTTCCAAAAATTAAAAAAAAATGAAAGAGAAAATTTATTTCCTTTTGTAATTCAAAGGTATTATTTTGGTTCAAAGACTTGTTGATTACTTAAATATCTAATTACTCGCATGTTAGCTACAAACAATACACAGTTTCAATATACGGGTCAATATCAAACAGATGCATCGAAGAAATTACATACAGCCCTGATATACACCACTGATATTTACCACTTATGTTTGGGTGATTTCAGGCTTCCGCAGGGCAGTAGTATCCAAGAAGTGTGCATAACTTACCACCGATACATACGACTCATAAACAACATCGATATTCACCACTCAAATACATCACTGATATATACCACTTATAAACACCACTGATATACACCACTAATAACGTCTGTCAGGACAGTCGGTATCCTAGACGATATTTGGACACCGAATTTTTTCATCTAAGGAAGTTACTCTCTAGACAGAGATTGGTTCGACTTGAAGGTGTCAGACAACTGCCGATTGTACTCCTCTAAGATATTTCTCCATTTATAGTTTCTTACGACGATTTCGGAGCAATTCGCTGCATTCCACTTTAACTATACGTTCTGCATACCGATAGTACTTGCACCTAAGAAAATTTCGTAAATAACTACCAAGTTATATGTTGTCTTATAGCAGAAAATATAAAGCTTCATATTCACAACAATGTGAACACCACATTTGGTCTGATGCCTGTTTACAGGTGCGTGTTCTTCACTGGAGGATGGGGGCTGACACAGAAGCTATAATAACTTATGATTTTTGAACACTATGTTATAAAAATCATGTCTAAATTATAACTGTAGCACAACACCGGTTGCAGCTGCATTTATATACACACAATTATAATGACATGTTTTAAGAATAAATCACGAAATGTAATTTTGGATTTTTAATTTCATTGAAGACATAATATAGTTTTATTTTATTTTCACAAAATTCTAATATATTAGTTATCAGCCTATTTCAGTGGCTGACTTGGTTGAAGTTTAAATCATGTAAGACTTCTAACAACATCGTGTCTACAAAATCTGTGTTTTTTTAACCCTGCAGCCCCCTCCCTCTTTTTTGTGCGCTCCTCCCATTTAATACGTAGACCAGTAGCTATAAGCGAATTATTTTAACATTCAGAAGCTCAACAATAAAATCATCTAGATTTAAATTTCAGCTCCTACCTCACACAGATGGGCCATTGTCACGTAATCTGGGAACTTTAACTTCCTGGAATCCTCTGGGCACCTAGGGTCTCTAATGGGACTGATTTACCTTTACCTTTACCTCACACAGAAGAAATCCGTCTTCAGTACAGAGACTAGAGGGTCAATGCCCCTTAACGAACTAATCGTTCTGTATTGTAAGAATTATAGCAGACACAGATATCATGTGTGGGCAATATTTTTCGTTTTTGTATGTTTAACATGGCGGTATACTTAGTAACCACTGAGCTTTAAATTGTTAGTCTCCTAGGTCCTGTCACGTCGTGTGTGACTGTTTGTTCGCATTATTAAATTTGGTTATTCTCTCCTCATAATATAAAAACCACACAGTGGCACTTCACCACTCCTTATAAAGGGTAACTGACGCTCCTTTTTTTGGCACCCATTTTTTTATAGACACCCATTTTTATACTAACAGACGTTACAATAAAGGTATGAATTAAATGAGTGGTGCAGAGCCGTCACACACAACATGGAGGAAAAACTTAGTATAAATTCACGACATTTATCTGAATTAAAATCCTATACGAAAAAGAAACCTTACTACTTACTCGGACTTTTAACATTTGTCCATATATTAATAGAATTTAAAACACATTACTATTGCTGTAGACAGTTCCCATCGTCTTGGGTTATCTCAAACACAATCTTCCGAAACTTCAAATGCCTTTCCGCTAATGGGTGTAAAGGAAGAAAATTTTTTTATTCGCTGCTCTGCGACGGAGAGATACTAGATTATTGGACACAAAAGTCAAATAATTTCGAACATTTTCTCCCTTTCCAAGAAAACAAATTCCCAGTTTGCAAATACTCATACAAGTGTCCAAAATAGCAGAAAATTTGGCCCGAAAGCCCGAGGAATCTTGGTTCAATTGCAGGCAGGAATAATACGGGTATCTTCTCCAAAATGTCCAGACTGGATAAGGGGCTCTCCGGCCTCCTATTTGACGGGTAACAAGCCTCTGTCTTCAGAAGTACAGCGACATGGAAGTCAAGCTGGCCATTAACCCCACTTAGGGTCGAGGTTAAGAAAGAGCGTAGTCATGTCTCCATCCCCCATATGTGTACGAGAAGTGCACAGAGATTTTTCGTAACAAACTATCTTCAGTAACATTTAGTTTTGAATACTGACAGAGGTGAAAATTCGTGCTGGTGCCCTGGCACCTTATAGCCAGGTACATGGCTACTAATATTTTGAAAGAACAGGAGCCTACAACGTCCATTATGTTCCTTGCAAATGATGGTATTCATTACCACATTATTTAACGCTGAATTCAGTACGATGTTTGAACTCCGTAAGAACTTAAAATCTTACAATGGAGCTGTGTAAATTTTATTCTTCACTAAACATCGTTACGGCCTTCAAATGCAGGATAAGTCAAGCATGAATTGCACATTGGAGATAGAAGAAACTCATATCAATTTAGTCGGGAAACCTGAATGAAGGAGACCATTTTTAAGACTTAGGGGTCAAATTTGCCAGCGAATTATATTAAAACGAATCTTCACAAAGACATTTTAGTAGATTTAAGTGCGTCACGGATGGGCAATTGATGGGTTCTTGTGTATACGTCAATAAACTTGTGGATTCTATGAAGGAATGGGAAAGAAACTAATAATGTAATCAACACAGAACACAAATTTTCAATCACAACTTTTGTACTCATTTCTTTATATTATCAGTTAAGTCTGTGATCCACGGTAAAGGATACAAACCGAAGAATGCACAGGAAAAGTCTGTACCATCTCAGACACTAGCAGTTTCTCAGCAGGAAATCTGTCACATTTACACAGTCCGCAGTAACATTTAGCTTTATCGCGGGTCCATATACACAAATTTACTGACCCGTTGTACGTGGCAGGTTGCAGTGTTTCGAGAGACAGTACATAAACATGACTATATATACAGTTACGGAAGTATTGAAGAAATGTGTGTCGGTCACGTATGGTAACTCTCCTTCTTCACAGCCACCTCTTCAATAAGGATCGCCAATTGGGAAGGCCGGAAGTAACGAAGGAATCTAAATAAAGGTTTGTGTTTTTAAAGTGTGTTCCCATGTGTTCAGGTGGCAGAATCGCTTCAAGCCACAGGTCATGTCGTTTTGGAACGAAGTCTAGACGCTCTTTTCGGTGCGAGCCTGGCCACATTTTGGTAGTGAAAATAATGTTTATTTCCTCTTGTCATGGTAGCCCTGACCGGTATAAATCGACATTACTCAGAAGTTCCTGTTCTGCCAAGGCCATGGATGTTCTACGTACTTTATTTAACAACGCTGTCTCAAACTCAGGTAGCAGGTTAGGATAAGAGGGGATCTTAATTTTGCTCCCACCTGTTTAGTTGGGGGGAAAAAAGAATGAATTAGTGTCAATAATTGCTCACAAATCGCGGACGAGTTTTGCAAGTCATTTCTCGTTGGAACGAAGCCTAGACTCTCTTGACGGTCCGCGCGCTGCCACATGTTGGTTGTGGATATCTTTAATAATTTATTCTAGTCATTGCGAGACTCGCTGCTACGGTATCGAGTGTGCTTAGAGATTCTAATCCTGCCAAGGTCACTGCTTGTATCTTTAGTTTAATTAACGGCACTTTCATAAAGTCAGGCTTGGAGGATTATATTTAGATGGGTCTTAAGGTAAAGGAATCTAAGATTGTGGACTGAATTTGTCTGGCTAAGAAATGGAAGAGTAGCGGACTCTAGTCAACAAAGTAATAAAACTTCGGGTTCCGTAAAAAGTAGAAAATATCCTAACCAACTCAGAGATTATTAGCTTTTCAAGACAGGCTCTGTTCACTTATAGCTATTTATTCACTATTTATTTATTTATTTAAGATTTTATAGCGTCTGCTGATAGAATGACAGTAAATAAATATGAAGAATGTTAAAAAAGGCGTTGCTGTCTAATTTGATGTATTAACCAGGAGTGGCTAGGAAAACCACTGAGACCCACGCAGTAACGGCAGATATATGAACCGGGCTTCAATACAAAGCGAACTTGCTTGGTTTCAAAACGTCATGTTCTGGACGACCGTCGCGTAAAGCCCAGCTTGCTGAATTCAATAGCTTTTAGGTTCACATTCAGCCCAAATGCTGGTCCCATTATTTAACCAAAGTTATCCTCAGGACCTCTACCTTGTGGTTACGGAAGAGGGAAGAACAAGCTACTTCAAGAAGAAATGCTGGTGGCTTGTATTCCGGGAGTGAAGTTATCAAATCTCAATCAGCACCCTAGCTGTCCTTACTGAAATTTTATGATATTTTTGTGGTGCCTCCAAGGGCAAGTCGGAAAATAACTAAGCCACAATATCGCCTTTGCATATCTCTTCCAGTTTATTATTCAATATTCATTCAATAATTCTGCGGTATACGTTCTGAGATAATGACGTCTCCTCTAAATAAAATACTTATAAATAATTAAATAACGAATATCAAGTACATATACTATAATTTCTAAGCGAGAATTATTTAGCATCACTGTGAAATAAAGTAATACAAATAAATTTCCTTATACAATTCGTTGATACTCTCACATATTACGTCACTGAAATTTTTATTCGATGTTGGAAGTGACTGTTGTACCGCAGCTACGAATTCCCTAGTAATCTTCCTTTACAACATTACGAACGGTAAAATGTACTAATTTTAATCAAGCCAATATCTACATTTTTAGTAGATTCCTAACGATACAAATATGTAACTAATATGGATCATATTGACATAATTCAACTACATTCAATTTATCATTTTAATAAACTGACTCAATAACTGCGAGCCCAATAACAAAAAAAAGCAAAAGTATGGGACATAATCGTAAAACAAGCAGAACTAATAAACATTTTAGCTACAAAGACTAATAATATGATTAAGAATAAGACGTAATCTGCAAAATATGCAGACATATTTACGAATCGCATTAGCTTTATCACTGTACACCGTTCAGATAAAAATATCTGCAAGGAGGCATTATATGTAGAAAAACTCCGTACGTTCCAAGCAGGAAAGTGAGAGACAAACGTTTCAGTAATTCAATTCAATTTTTAGATGCCTTAGCCAAATTGCGAAAACCGACTATCAGCTTAGGCATGTCTGTCTGTCCGTCTGTCTGTCTGTCTCTTCATCCGAATGGAACAACTCTGCTCCCTCCAGACGGATTTTAATGAAATTTGATATCTGAGTATTTTTCAAAATATTTCGGGAAAATTCAAGTGTCATTAAGATCTGACGAGAACAACTGCTAATTTACGTAAAGACCAATGTGCATTTTTAATCATACCTCGCTCAATTCTTTTTATAATGAGAATTGTTGCAGGCAATATTTGTAGAGAAAATCAAAATAAACATATAATTTTCAGTAACTTTTTCAACAATCGTGCTGTTTATGAGATAATGTAAAAAAAATGTATAGCCGGGCAGGCCAGAGATGACAATATAGCGCATGCACAATGAATGCTGGATACACAAGGCTAAAAAACTGTATAGTAATTATTGCTTTTCCACGTCAACAAAGGTTGCATGAAGGCGCCTCATTGTTAGGTTAAACGTAGATTGCCTGCTTTGTTGTTTAGTAACATGCTGCCGCAACAGACACATGTCAATTAATGATAATAACTTGCTATAGCTTTTACAGTACGTTGTCACGTGCGATACTTTACACATAATCTCCAACAGTCGCATTGAATTTAACCTTTTGTTTACTGTAAGAGAGCACGTAGCGACGATCAGCATAGTTCCGTGGCACAACACACCACCGTAACTATAAAATGACATTTTGCCACTTAAGTTACTTTTAAGAGTTCACCATAGACCAGACCTTCATGGGAATGACGTGTCATACATATAAATGAAGTCCCACACTAAAATTACACGTGAAAACTTAAGAACGAATCAAAAATAAGAGGATTTCACTGGAAGATTAATTATTATTTAGCAGTTTGTACAATTTTGCCATATCTTCCTGCGCCCATTTGACAATTATATTATCTTCTTCCTCCAAATGCCTCTGTCATTCCAGTCTTCTTCAGCTTATCCCTTTTCTCCTATCAGTCCTCTAATGCCTTACGTACTGGGAGATTAATAACACTCTAAAATCGACGTGTCGGCTAAGTTTTAAAACCACAATCAATCATTATCACCATAAACATCAAGGATTGGACCCTTTGATCCGTTCCGTCTCCAGAGTTACAGCTGCTCGCGCCAACGCTTCTTAGGTCTTCCAATTTTTTTCCTTCCTTGTGGTCTGTAGTGGTATGATTTCTAAGGAATTCGGTTTTGTGGCTTTCTTTGCAAGTGTGAAAGCCAGTTCCGTCTGTAAAAAACCATAATCAAACCTGCTATAATTTCACGCAGAGTTACTCGGCCACAATAACTCACTTTTAATAAATGACTAAACTAAACTAAACTCCGTGGCCTTAGTCCGCACGCGAACTATACCGACAGAGCGGCCGCCGCCTGTCGGCGAAGTTAGTGCCACAATATAAAATTCGATCCTTTCATTTGATTAATGCCACAATCACTAGGATGACCCAAACACAGATTTTTATGAGTAAATTCTAATTGTCGTCAGAGGAATGTGTGTACAAATTCGCTAATTTCTTCATATTTCGGCACAGGGAAAATGAAAGCGATAAAATTCATCTTCTCTCGCTCATTCCTGAGAAACAGCCCATGTCATAATTATACTTGTATACCAAATTATGAACGAAATACCTGTGAGTTGCACACTGCAATGCATCAGTGTTCGTAACAGGAACAAATCTGCGATCGTGTATTTGCAGCTGCTACGTAATACAGAACTCGCTACACGCTCAGTTGAATTTTGCAATCGGCGAATTATTTTGTTGACTCACGCTGCTAGCGTGTACCAATTATACTCCCTGAAGGTGACCCTTTAAGGGTTGAAACATATTTGTGTTACGTATTGCGTTAATAAAATAATGATTTAGTAATACATGGGTGCCTTTGTCGATGTTTATTTGATTTAGTTATAGTAGTGCACAGATATGAACAAGATAAAATATATCTACATATTTAATGTTCTGGACCAAGAAAATGCTGGAGAAAATTTCACGGTGAGCATACTCAAGATTTGTTCTCCATATCAAATACTATTAGGGTGAAGAGGAGGTGGGATAGCACGTGTGAGAACTTACAGACGTTGGAGAGTAACATAAATGAAGCGATCGTTTAAAAGACTTAAGCATAAATGTGATAATAATTACAAAATGAATCTTAAAGAAATGAGGGTTCAGTCTGGATTCATATGGATCACGGTATGAATCAGTGTCAGTTTCTCAAGAATAACTCTGGTCTGCATTATTTTAGTTACTGACCTTGCTAATGCTATCAACGTTATTTTGCAAACACAAGCGGTATTAAATGTCTATCTCATATCCGGAATATGCCTCTTCGAAATCCGGTCGCAACACCGGCTCTCATCGCCCGGTCTCTCTGTTTTTCTTCTCTCAGTACTTCCAGGCAAATGCAGAGATAAAAGGTAAATGTAACTATCAGCTGAGAATAGGTCATGATGCCCAGAGGGAGAGCAGGGACGTAGCTCTACACTTTCTTTAACCTCAGCACTAGATGGGGGTAGGTAGTAAACGTCACCCCTTCCGCTTTACCCAAGGCAAAGACCTGGCACCCATGAATATGAGGCTGGATGGGATCCAGGATCGGTCAGGACGAGTTCAAAAATCCTTGCCCCAACCGAGATTCGTTTCCCGGACCGTCCGTCCCGTATCCTTTCCAATCTATTCTTCATTAATCCTCCTACAACCCGAGACTAGTTTGTTTTAACAGTTAAATCGTCATTTGGATTAAAAATAAACGAATAAGTCGAGATATTATTGGTCCATTAAGCAGCGTCATGTACCAGAAGAAAGAGATAATCATTTAAATCATTGCTGAAACCCCAAAATTCGAATACAGCACACCGAGTGTTCTCTGTAGAACAAGCAATTCATTTGCAATTTTTTCTGGGAAGCACGTTCCAGCTCGGGTTTAGCAGCCTTATTGTTGTGTTTTGTAGACTGCACACAATTAGACACACACACACACACACGTGTAGACACCACTGAAGCAGTGATCAGCTCGTCGCAGAAGCCGCTACCTACACACCACACAACCAACACAAGAGAGGAACATCCACGCCCTCAGTGGGGACCAACACCGCGATCCAAGCGCCTTCAGATCGCAGCGCCATCGGTATCGGATTTGTAAACATTACCCATGATACAATTTAGGTTTAAATGTGTTGATTCTTATGCAGGCTATTTGTACTAGACTTTTGTCCCACATCCGCAGAAGGATGTGCCTCGCCCTCGGTGAGCGTCAGTTTCATCATGCCTGAACTGCAAGACACTGTAGATCAAAAATAAACCTCATAATCAAATACAGTAACCCCACAAGAGTTCTCTGACCTACCCTTGAAGAACTGTGGAGACTTGAATTCTTCAAGCTAAGCAGCTGGACCAACCAACTTCGTCCCTCTGGATATTCTGCCACTCTCAACTGACAGCCGTCCTCGTACGAGGCAGCCGCAAGGAAACATGACTAAATTTGCGCTTCTTCCCATTGGTTCTTGAGATCAGCTGATCATCAGAAGTAGGTTTCTAAGTTCCAGACTGTCATAAGGAATAGAGTCAAACTACTGAAATACCTCCGATAAAGTAACTCCCACATGTTTAGGTCATGCCGTTACACAGTGATCCATTTTTTTAAATTCTATTTATCAGAGCTTGTACCCTATTTCTGACATACTGTACCCTATTGCTGACCTACTGTACCCTATTGCTGACCTACTGTACCCTATTGCTGACCTACTACTACATCTTTGATAATTCTCTATTCATAAAAACAAAGTTATATTCTGGAAAAATGCTGAATAATGACTAACGTACATATATTCTGATGCGATATGCGTTCAAAAATATAACATAACACTGATCTAGCGTATTTATTTATTTATTTATTACTAGATCAAGTCCATTTCCAATTTCACCGAAACATTACTGAATATTGCATATATATATATATATATATATATATATATATATATATATATATATATATATATAGCTACTG
>Ga0123354_10021696_pt1 | contig 10119 bp, 9 predicted proteins | sample TergutLab28metaG_2_FD_97872 | JGI IMG/M metagenome (GOLD analysis project Ga0123354, IMG submission 97872) | Labiotermes labralis P4 segment gut microbial communities from Petit-Saut dam, French Guiana - Lab288 P4 | ecosystem: Host-associated > Arthropoda: Insects > Digestive system > Gut ...
ACAAAGGAACGAATGCGGACACAAAGCAATTTCAATACGCTCTGTCGCGGGTTTATTGTTCCAAAGGAAATAAAGGACAGGGAAACCATTCAGAAATTCTTGGAATCAGTCGGTCAGTTTGAACGGATTGTTAACGATTCAGGATTTGTCAAACTGATCAGGCTTACCGACAGTGAGATTTTAGGGAATGAAGGGACTTTTGGGACAAATGGGACAAGAGGGGACGCGGGGCTGATAGAACAATATTTTTCACTGTCATTGGAAAATACTACCTGCCTGCAGGATATTACTCTTGGCGCTAACGAAATGAAGATCGGGGACAATATTCTGTGCCTGCATACGCTTTCCGACACTGACGACTTACCGGCAAAAGTAGCAACGGACAACCGTTATGAAAAACTGTCAACCGACCGTTCGGACTGCCGTCTGTCGTTTGCTGCGCCGGTGGGTGTATTGCTGTCGTGTAACCACCTGTGGAATCAATACATTTTCATAGATGATTCATCGGAAAACTTGAAAAAATTTGAGAAACAGGCAAAGAACATGCACTCGTTATCGCGCTATTCCCGCAGTAATCAAATCAATAAAATTTGGATTGAGCAGTATCTGAATGAAGCTCACTCGCTTGGATTGACTTCTGTTCGCTGTCACTGTAATGTAATGGCGTGGTCGGACAATCACGAAGAACTGCAAAAAATCAAAAATGATGTAGGTTCTCAGCTTGCTTTAATGGAATGTAAACCGCGCCACAATACGGTTGATACTCCCACTTTGTTTTGGGCAGGTATTCCGGGTAATGAAGCGGATTTTCCGGCAGAAGAATCGTTTTACACTTTCATCGAGCAGGCGCTGTGTTTTTTCACCGAAGAAACAAACTACAAAAGCTCGCTGTCGCCTTTCGGAATAAAGATGGTTGATAGACTGACAGGTAAGCCGATTCATTTGGATATTTCAGATTTACCCATGAAAAAAGGAATTATCACGAATAGGAACAAGTTTGTACTTGGTCCATCGGGTAGTGGCAAGTCCTTCTTTATGAACCACCTTGTTCGTCAGTATTACGAACAGGGTACTCATGTAGTGCTTGTCGATACCGGAAATTCCTATCAGGGTTTGTGTAATTTGATTAACCGAAAAACAAAAGGCGAGGATGGAATTTACTACACTTACACCGAAGAGCATCCAATTTCTTTTAATCCCTTTTACACTGACGATTACGTTTTTGATGTCGAAAAAAAGGAAAGCATTAAAACGCTACTTTTAACGCTTTGGAAAAGCGATGACGACAAAATATCAAAAACTGAAAGCGGAGAAGTGGGTAGCGCCGTTTCGGCTTATATTGAAAAAATCCGGAAGGATAAAACAATTATACCCTGTTTTAATACCTTTTACGAGTTTTTGCGGGACGATTACCGGCAAGGACTTGATGAAAGAGAAATTAAGGTAAGCCGGAACGAGTTTAATATCGACAATCTCTTGACAACATTGCGCCAGTATTATTCAGGCGGGCGGTTTGACTTTTTGCTGAACTCGAAAGAAAACATTGATTTGTTGTCTAAACGATTCATAGTCTTTGAAATAGATTCAATCAAGGACAACAAAGACCTTTTTCCGATAGTAACCATAATTATTATGGAGGCTTTCATCAACAAGATGCGAAGACTGAAAGGAATCAGAAAACAGCTGATTGTGGAAGAAGCGTGGAAAGCGTTGGCTTCCAACAATATGGCTGATTATTTAAAGTATATGTATAAAACCGTTCGTAAATTTTTTGGCGAAGCGATAGTGGTTACGCAGGAGGTTGATGATATTATTTCAAGTCCGATTGTTAAGGAATCCATCATTAATAATTCGGACTGTAAAATTTTGCTTGACCAAAGAAAGTACATGAACAAGTTCGACAGCATTCAGGCTTTGCTCGGATTGACGGAGAAAGAAAAGGCACAGGCGCTTTCAATTAACATGTCGAACGATACGAGCCGGAACTACAAGGAAGTATGGATTGGTCTGGGCGGTGTTCAGTCAGCAGTATATGCAACAGAGGTCAGCCCTTCGGAATACTACACTTATACGACAGAGGAAACCGAAAAGGTTGAGGTAATGCGTCTCTCTGAAAAGTTAGACGGAAACTTGGAAGCGGCTATCAAACAGATGGCGGATAAAGTTGAGAATTGAATAACTGAATAATTGATTAACAGAAAAAAAGTAACAAAAATGAAAAAAGTATTTTTTATAATCAGTGTAGCGCTTTTATGTTCTACGACACAGATGAAGGCGCAATTTGTAGTAATGGATCCGGCGCACATAGCGACCAGTCTTATCAATTCAGCCAATGAAATCGTACAAACCTCATCCACAGTGAGTAATGTGATAAAAAACTTTGAGGAAGTCAAAAAATTGTACGACCAGGGCAAGGAATATTACGATAAACTAAAGGCAGTCAACGACTTGGTGAAAGACGCCAAGAAAGTCAAAGACTGTATTCTGATGGTAGGCGACATAAGCGACATTTACATAAACAGCTTTCAGAAAATGCTGTCCGATCCGCGCTTCGATTTTGAAGAGATACAGGCTATTTCGGATGGTTACAGCGTGCTGCTGAATGAAAGCGCCGATATGCTGATGGAACTCAAAGACGTGGTAAACGTGAACGGACTTTCCATGACTGACCATGAACGGATGGATATTATCAACTACGTATATGACCGTCTGAAAAATCACAGAAATTTAGTCAGTTACTATACAAAGAAAAATATTTCCATCTCTTACATACGGGCACAAAAGGCAGGCGATGGAGACGCCGTTGTCGCCCTCTATGGAAATGCTAACGATAAATACTGGTAATAATGAATTGACAGTTGACAATTGACAGTTGAAAGTTATTTTTTCACTGTCAATTATCAATTGTTAATTATCAATTAAAGAATTATGTTATTGGAAGTAAGTTTTGAAAATCTGCATTCCATACTCCGTTCGCTTTATACGGATATGACGCCACTCTGTGGAAATATGGCGGGAGTGGCAAAGGGAATAGCAGGCTTGGGCGCGCTGTTTTATGTTGCCCATCGTGTCTGGCAATCGCTTTCCCGCGCCGAACCCATAGACGTGTACCCGCTGCTCAGACCTTTTGTGATTGGACTTTGCATCATGTTTTTCCCGACTTTTGTTCTGGGTACAATCAACGCCGTCATGTCGCCTGTTGTAAAAGGCTGTAACCAAATGCTTCAGTCGCAAACCTTCGATATGCAGAAGTACAGTGAGATGAAAGCGCAGGCGGAACACGATGCAATGATGAAGAATCCGGAAACGGCTTGGCTTGTAGATAACGATACGTTTGATAAACAGCTCTCGGAGTTGGGTATCACGGATGCGCCAAAAATTGCAGGAATGTACATCGAGCGCAGTATGTACAATCTGAAAAAGCAAATACGCGACTGGTTCCGTGAATTGCTGGAAATCATGTTTCAGGCGGCGTCGCTGGTCATTGACACGATACGGACTTTCTACCTGATAGTCCTTGCAATTCTCGGACCCGTCGCGTTTGCGATTTCCATATATGACGGCTTCGGTTCAACGCTGACGCAGTGGATTAGCCGGTATATTTCGGTTTATCTGTGGCTTCCTGTTTCGGACTTGTTTTCATCCATTATAGCGCAAATCCAGATTAAAATTTTGCAGAATGATATTACAAACATCCAGTCCGGTACAAGCGCCGTATTAGACTCTTCAAACACGGTTTACATTATATTCCTGTTAATTGGTATCGTTGGTTATTTCACCATTCCGACAGTCGCCGGTTGGATTATTTCTGCCGGAGGCATGGGCGCTTACGGTAAAAATATCACTTCGGCAGCAGGATGGGCAGGCGCAAGGGCAGGAGCCGTATCGGGAGCAATATCCGGCAACATTGCAGGACGGCTCGTAAACAGGGAAGATAAATAACTGTTAGTGGTCAGTGATTAGCGGTTAATTTGCAAACTGCTTATCACTAACCATTAACCACTAATCACTAATAATTAATATTATGGAATTTAAGAGTTTAAAAAATATTGAATCATCATTCAAACAGATCCGGTTTTTCGGGATTGTATTTGTCTGTCTGTGTGCGGGAATTGCAGGATATGCCCTGTGGCAATCCTACAACTTCGCCGAAAAGCAACGTCAGAAAATCTATGTTTTGGATGGCGGAAAATCGTTGATGCTGGCGCTCTCGCAGGACATGACGCAGAACCGGCCGGTAGAAGCCCGCGAACACGTCAAGCGTTTTCACGAGCTGTTCTTCACGCTTTCGCCGGACAAAAACGCGATTGAATCGAATATCAAGCGTGCTTTGTTCCTTTGCGACAAGTCGGCGTTTGCTTATTATAAGGACTTGCAGGAAAAAGGTTATTTCAATCGTATAATCAGTGGAAATATCAATCAGAACTTGCAGATTGACAGCATTGTATGCAATTTTGATACCTATCCCTATCAGGCAGAAACTTATGCAAGGCAAATGATTATCCGAGAATCCAACATCACGGAACGCAGTCTTGTTACGCACTGTAATCTTATTAATTCGGTGCGCTCGGATAATAACCCTCACGGTTTTCTGATAGAAAATTTTGAAATTCTGGAAAATAAGGATTTGCGCGTTATTGACAGGCAATAATTGAATAATTGAATAACTTAATAATTGAATAACTGAATAATAGAATGATAAAAATGAATAAGTTGCGATTAAAAATCAAGGAAAGGCTATCCGATATAATGGATTGGATGGAGTATGGAATGCGCTGCCTTTACGGTCGTCCCTCAATGATGAAACAGTTTATTATTGTTCTCATTTTCGGAAGTTTCCTGAGTGTTATCTCTATCTATTCGATTGTTTCTTCCATTTACAATATGGGAAAAACGGATGCACAAAAGGAATTTATGGAAATCAAGCATGCCGGACATTTGGAACTGCACCAATCAACTCCCCCCCAACCCCCTAAAGGGGGAGAAAAGTCCCCTTCAGGGGATTTAGGGGTAGTTAAGAATTGAGAAACGTTAAAGTTAGGTTAAGATTAGGTTAAAATAATTTGATAAAAAAATGGATAAAAAAGAAAATGAAGAAAAGCCCAAGCTCACGAAAGAGCAAAGGGAAAAAATGAAGAAGTACGCTATTTTCGCTTTGATGTGCGCTATTTGCGCAGGCGCTCTGTGGTTCATATTTGCACCGCCGGGAGATAAGAAAGCAAAACTGAAAGCGCAGCAGGGATTCAATACAGATATTCCGATGCCCAAAGATGAGGGACTGGCAGACGACAAGCGTGAGGCTTATGAAAAGGAAAAGGTGAAACAGACGCAGGCAGCGCGGATGCGCTCGCTTTCCGACTTTTCGCAGTTGCTTGGCGGTGACGCCTTGAAAACAAAAAAGGACGAAAATTTGTCGTTATCGGATGATGTAACCGCTTCCTCCGCCCGCTCCAAAGCCGGGGCGGCAGCGCCCAAGCCAACGCCGGTGCAAAAATCCGTCAATGCTTACAAGGATGTAAACCGGACGCTCAGCAATTTTTACGAAACTCCTAAAACTGACCCTGAAAAGGAAGAATTGAAACGGCAGGTGGAAGCGTTAAAATCAAAGGCGGATGAATCGGAAAACCGGAAAAAAGCGGTAGATGAGCAAATGGATGTAATGGAAAAATCGTTTAAGATGGCGGCAAAGTATATGCCGGGCATGACAAATACAATAGGTACAACAGGCGCAGGCGCTTTGCCTTTTGATTCTCTCGGGCAACAGGAAAGAAAACAGGGAAATACCGCGTCGAAATCAACAACCAAGACGGCAGTTACGCCTGTTACTACTCTCAGGGAAAGCTACGTTTCATGCCTTACGCCCGCAATGTCCAGCGCCGAGTTTATGGAAACATACGGTAAACTCCGTAATCTTAGTTTTTTGACTGCAGGGACTGACGATAATACGACAGTGGAAAGAAATACCGTTTCAGCCTGTATTTCGGATAATCAAACGGTGATGGACGGACAAAGCGTCCGGCTTCGCCTGTTAGAACCCGTCAAGGCTGGAAAAATGACAGTTCCTGCAAATACCTGTCTTTCAGGTTTGGCTAAATTGCAGGGCGAACGCCTGCAGATAACGGTTTATTCCGTAGAATACACAGGACAGATTTTGCCTGTCATGCTTTCGGTTTATGACCTTGACGGACAGGCAGGTGTTTTTATTCCTGATACAAAAGAGATTAATGCCGTAAAAACGATTGCCGCCAACATGGGGGCAAATTCAGGCACAAGCATTAACCTGTCGCGCAGCGCCGGCAGCCAGATTCTTTCCGATTTGGGACGGAATGCGATTCAGGGCGTTTCGCAATTCTTTTCCAAGAAAATGCAGGAAGTAAAAGTCAGTTTGAAAGCGGGATACAGAGTGTATTTAGTAGTTGAAAGTTGAAAGTTATAATAAATTGAAATAATTAAAAACAGTAAATAAGATGATGAAAAAGATTTATTTAATGCTTGCCATCATTGCAAGCGCAGTATTGGTAAACGCACAGGACAGGAACGCGCAAAGTAATAATTCTTCTAAAGGCGATTTATACAGCGGATTAACGCGCCCGCTCACCTTTAACCGGATGATTCCGCCGTATGCATTGGAAATAACCTTTTCCAAAACGGTACATATCATTTTTCCTGCTGCCATTCGTTATGTCGATTTGGGTTCAATCGACCTTATGGCGGCAAAAGCCGACGGAACGGAAAATGTTCTCCGCGTAAAATCGGCAACGAAGGGATTCCGGCAGGAAACCAACATGTCGGTTATTACCGATGACGGCAGTTATTATGCCTTTAATGTGAAGTATGCCGATGAACCGGTTAAACTCTCCATTGAGATGGCGGACTTCCTGCATCCGGCAAACGAGGGAAACAGTCCGGGAAATGAATTGCCGGTTTATATGTCCGACTTGGGTAATGTATCGCCTTTCCTTGTAAAACTGATTGAAGAAACGGTTTACAAAAATAACAAGACGAAGATTAAGCATATCGGCAGTCAAAGTTTTGGAATTGAATATCTTCTGAAAGGGATTTATTCATACGACGATTTGCTGTTCTTTCATCTCAAAATGAAAAACAGGTCAAACGTTTCATTCAACACGGATTATATAACATTTAAAATTGTTGATAAAAAGGTTGCGAAAAGAACGGCAATTCAGGAACAGGTAATCGCGCCGCTGCGCTCTTATAATCAGGTAACGACTGTCGCAGGCGGAAGCGAGGAAAGGACGGTGTTTGTTCTTCCAAAATTCACGCTTCCGAACGATAAGCAATTCGTTATTGAAATTACGGAAAAGGATGGCGGACGCAATCAAAGGCTGACGGTAGAAAACGCCGATTTGGTACGCGCTGAACTGATTGATAATTTGAAAATTAAAGTGAAATAAAATGAAACGCATTTTTCTACTTTTCATAATTATATGTTTAATCGCTGCGCCGGAAATGCCGGCACAGCGGACGCTGCAGGGACAGCGCGGATTGCAGCTGACGGCGGGAACGGTAAACGGACTGAACCTGAATACAAACAGTCCTGATTTTGCCTGTCATGCAGAACTTGCTTTTTCCGAGTATGTGAAAAACGCCAACAAATGGGTGTTTGGCGCGGAATATCTCGAAAAGGATTACCCATATAAAAGTATAAAAATTCCGCAAACGCAGATTACCGCCGATGCGGGATATTATTTGAATTTTCTTTCAGATGCTCGCAAGATATTGTTCATGTCCGTCGGAGCGTCCGTAGCAGGAGGTTATGAAACTGTCAATTGGGATAATAAACTGCTCTTTGACGGCGCTACAATTAACGACAAGGATAATTTTCTTTATGGCGGAGCAATAACCATAGAAGCGGAAGCGTATCTTACAAATCGTTTTGTATTGGTAGCCAATGCTCGTGAAAGATATTTGGAAGGCTCGTCAATTAATAAATTAACATTTCAAGTTGGCGTAGGCGTAAAATATGTGATAAATTGATAAAACGATAAAATGATAAAAAAAATGAAAAAAACATTGGCATACTTTTTATATACGATGCTCGTTGCCTCAATCGTTTGTGCCTGTAATGACCGTTTGGATATTATACAGGACTATGAGTACAGTGTGGAAACGCTTCCGTTACCCAAGACAATGACTAATGGCGAAACGGTTAATCTGGAGTTTTCAATTCTTCGCGCCGGGAATTTTTCACAGGAAAAATACAAATTTCGATATTTTGAAAGTGATGGAGCGGGTTCGCTGGTTTATAACGGCAAAGTTATTCCGGTAAACCGTTTTCAGGATATAAAATCCGATAATTTCGTGCTGACCTATCAATGTTTGAGCGATGGAGAACAACAGACATTGGACTTCGTTTTTGAAAACAGCTTCGGGCGCAGGGTAGATTATTCTATCACTTTTGGCGGGGTTTCAACCGCAAGTACAGACAGTACGGCACAATGAGCAATTTCCTGACTGACAGGGAACAATGGGACATCAAAAAGATTTTGGGAGGTGATAATTTTCATTACGCCACTATGGATGAACGACACAGGACGGCTGCCGTATCGCTGGTAGCCGTTTTTGCGTCAGCCTCTAATTTGGAATACGTCCCTGATGCAGTATTAAATAAAGATATATGCCGTATGGCATTGAAAGGCGAAGGTGCGGACTGTACGATTTTACCTCTTATTCCTTTTCCCGACATTCAAAAAGAAGGAATAAAAAAGTTTTCCGGCGATACGCCGGCGTTTGTTCTTTACAGTTTTGCCGACATTCAGGATGGACAAATCGCTCATGAAGCCGTGAAAGCAAATGCCTATTGCATTCAACTGATTCCCGACTGCCTGTTAACGAAAAATCTTTGTCGCGAGGCGCTCAAAAGTCCTGACGCCGATGAAAAGATGATGAAGTTTGTAATGGAACGGTTTCCCGAATTGAAAACGGAACAGGTTGTAAAAGAAGATAAAACAGAGAGTAAAGGCGTAAAATTGAAATTATAAGCCACAAAAAAACGGTCGGTATTGCACTGACCGTTTTTTAGTTCTTATCAAATTTCATATCGTACACGAGGAATTTCGTTAGCGAGGTAATCCTTTTTTCTTTTTCATGCTGCCATCCTTTTCCGTATTATTCCACTGTTTTTGTTTACAAGTTCAATGATGCGGTCGTGGTATTCGGTTTTTGAGTTGCAAGCTCCTCTGGATTGAATAACCTGCATTTTGGACAGCGAAAACTCTATGGTTTCTATTCGCTTGTCGCCGATTGAGGCGGAAAGAATAAGGCTGTCGGGGCGCAGGTGATAACTTGATGCAAATACACAATGGTGTAACATATTTCCCTCACACATAAATTCTTCCACGCTTTCAAGCGCTCGTACTTGTATTTCTTCGTCACTGAATTGAATGCCGAAAAATCGGGATTTCATTTCTTTGAATACTGCTTCGTCTTCCAATGCCTTTTGTCTGCTCTTTTCCCATTCCTCCCGCCTGTACAACTCCTTTTGTCTTACAACGTAGCGGTCGTGTTCGGCTTTCAGGTCAGCGGGACAAGCATATTTGGCATTATGCAAGTCTTTTCCGAAGGCTCGCAATAAATCGATATAATCCCGCCAAAGCGAAGCGTCTTTGACTGTGTAATTATTTCTTATACATATTTTTACGCTCGAAAAATAGTCAGCTATTTTTGAGAAGTTACCATTTGTAAAATATCTCAATAAATCGGTTTGTCCCGCTTTCAAAAGCGTTTCGGCGCGACTGTCAGACAACAGGGTATGAAATAAGTCAAACGGAGATAATCTATAAAAATTTCCGTCAAATCCGCTTCGCTTGATTTCGGGGGTAAGTTTCATGCGCGGATAAATACATGCCGGACTGATGTTATACAGTTCCCTTTCGGGACGTATTTCCAAAGAGCTGCTTATATCCCACAGGTCGCAATAAAAACTCATATACCTTAATTTTGCCACTGTTGCATACTTTCCGCTTGGAGCTATCCAACGCTGCAGGACTTCGCTAATGCTGTATTTTGCCTTTTCCCCTGCCTTTGAGTAAGATTTAACAAGAAAAAAGCGCAAAACCTGAAAACCTGCTTTTTCAGTTACCATGCAAAAATATTCCG
>Ga0123354_10021698_pt1 | contig 10118 bp, 4 predicted proteins | sample TergutLab28metaG_2_FD_97872 | JGI IMG/M metagenome (GOLD analysis project Ga0123354, IMG submission 97872) | Labiotermes labralis P4 segment gut microbial communities from Petit-Saut dam, French Guiana - Lab288 P4 | ecosystem: Host-associated > Arthropoda: Insects > Digestive system > Gut ...
TATGCAAGCCCAGTGTTTTCTTTGAATGATTTTGACTTTATTCAATTTTACAAGAAAAGAATGCAAAGAATACTGATTTAGATTTCAATTTGTCATTGTATAATAAATTCAGTTGTTTTAGTTTGTTGAAATTGTTGAATTTGAAACAAGTTTAAAATGGGAATTCATTTTTGTAGTTCGGCGAGATACAAAATAAAGAATAATTGGAGTCCCGTGATGAAATTCAAAGTTTTCTTAATTATTATAAAATGCAATTTTTTTATTTTTTGGTAGATTGGACTAGAGGATATCCCGACTTAAACTTCAACATACAGCGCCTTCTATAGCAGTGCTGTATGATGTAAATAATGAAAGTAACATTAATAATAATAATAACCGGAGGAAAGAGACCACTAGGGACACCTAGGCGTGGATAGGTGGATAATATTAGGACGGATCTTCAGGAGGTGGGATGTGGGTATATGGACTGGACTGGGCTGGTCCAGGATAGAGACAGGTGGCGGACACTTGTGAGTGCGGTAATGAACCTTCGGGTTCCGTGAAATGCGGGGAATTTCTTGAGTAGCTGCAAATCAGTTAGCTTCTCAAGAATGACTCTGCCCCATGGAGTAAGTAAGTAAGTAAGTAAGTAAGTAAATAAGTAAGTAAGTAATAATAATATTATTATTATAACATGTATGGGATGGATAAATTATCAGAAAGCTTTCGACAAGGTGCTTCTTAGTTGGAAAATCAGTCCTAATTGAGATAAATATTAACGTACAATATTATCCTTCAATAAGAAACCCATGGCCGATCCCAGTGGCAGCGCGGTCTAAGACGTGGATCTGCGCCTGCTCGCTTGTTGGTATTGTGGGATCGAATCCAACTGGGGGCATGGATATCTGTTTCTTGTGAGTGTTGTGTGTGGTTAATTAGAGGTCTCTGCGTCGGGCTGATCACTCGTCTAGAGGAACCCTACCGAGTGTGGTGTGTATAATCGAGTGTTATATTGACGTCGCGGTAACGAGGAGGCCTTGACCCACTACGGGCTCTGCTCCAGGGAAAAAGAAAGGAAACCGTGAATTGTTTGGAAAACAAGTGTGCTTTTGTTGAATGCTTTCTTCTGGGTAATTCCTCGGTGTCTGAATTTTATATGCCGACGTTTCGGAACACTCTGTCTGTTCCATCTTCATAAGCAGGTAGGTATGAAGTACTTCATACCTACTTCATACCTACCTGCCTATGAAGATGGAACAGAGTGTTCCGAAACGTCGGTATATAAAATTCAGACACCGGGGAATTACCCAGAAGGAAGCATTCAACATTTAGAACACGGCGAAATTTTGAAATCAAGAAAGTGTGTTTTTGTGTAGGAGAGACGCTGATGGAAACAGGTGATGTACAAGTAACATGTGGTGTATTGCAAGGTGTCCAGTTAGTGTCACTGTTAGTTTGCATCGGCTTAGCCCCTGTCACAGAACACTTTAAATTAATTAAACACAGAGTATGGGCAACATAAATAGTGACGAGTATAACAATTACTTCGGAAGAATTTCAAATAGAGTCGCAAACAGAAGCTTAAATAGTGACGAGTATAACAATTACTTCGGAAGAATTTCAAATAGAGTCGCAAACAGAAGCTCCAGTGACTTTATCCATAAGAAATATTTACTTGGCTAATACACAAAGATTTCTCAAGATGGAAAATTTTTTCACTCGCAAAATTTAATACTGGACATCAGTAGACAGATACCGGAGTCTGGACAGGGAAAGAGCCAAAGTACCTAGCAACTGTGGATAGTGGAGGTAATTGACATGAACAAATGAAACAAAGACTGAAAAATGAGTACAACTGGAGATTAAGATTACGGAAAACTGAGTCGAATGCCAAGAATAAAATTATAGCAGTTGGATAATTATAATATTAAAATAAACTTTTGTGTAATTAATTGGAGATTAAATAAAATAGAGAAAGCAATATGAATTCTAGAAAGGTACTAACAATGTATGATAAGACTTACTCACAAGCTGGGATAGATAGGTTATATTTAAATTGGAAAGAAGGAGGAAGGGGCTTGTAACAAATTGAAGCGACAAACAAAGTAGAGATAATCAATACAACAGAACATTTCAGCACAGACTATGAAGAAGACCATTTTGTAAATATTGTTAAAAGCCCAAATTGAAATTGAAGTAACAGGAAAGGTCGCAGAAAAATTCAACTAAACACATGAAAGCAACGACAAAAAAAAGGCAGTTATACACAACATGATTAAGAAGGTTCTCAAAGAAGAAGTGGGGAAAAGTAATACACGTTCAGTAATTTATCAGTATTCAAACACAGCATATTCGTGAAAAAGATAATTTCCTATGGCTGCCGGCGGAAGTCCTGACAGCATATATTGAAAACCTGAAGAGCAAATGCAGACTATTTGAACAATGTGACAAGACTGCAGCGTGTCCTGGGGAAAAAAGAACAATATGAAGAGCTACGTGACAGAATGTGTGCTGAAATACGCTCTAACATAGGAAGAAAACAACGGGAAAAAAGGAGAACAGAAACACAGGTATGAGCATGTAACAAAGTTGTTAGAAGTAGACATAACTCGTGACATAACTCAACCATATCGTGGAATGAACAAGCGAAAACTGACAAAACCATCCCTAACAATAACACGGACGCCACAATCCGTGGTAATGAAAAGGAGCACACCTATTAACAGAATATCACAACTTCAGGCGATAGAAACGTGAAAAAGGACGAAGCCTACAATATTTTTTTCGTTCAATAGAAATATAGAGCATATGAAAAGTAAAAGAGAAACTTTATATCAGTAATAATTAGGGCGCATGAAACCATTCAAGTATAATTTAGAAAATATACTAGCAACACACCTGGAAAGTGCGATATTAATGAGATACAGAAAAAGCCATACTGGGCACGGCGCACATACTGTGGGAAGTGCTAATGTCAAAGTTCACAACGTTCATCATGAGAAGGAACGCGTATGTAATTGTAGATATTCTCTATAGAAAGGTGGTAACAGATAATAATAATAATAATAATAATATAAGTAACTAGGGTTAGTTTTACGAAAATTGTTACAATTATCAACATTGCTCTTTCTTATACTACAGATGCCACATACTGGAAAGTTGAGTGCAATTTAGAATCACAGTTGTACTCTTTGTGCACGCTATTAATTTGTAGGTTTCCAGCTGTGTGACTTAGTTTACACAAGGATACTGAACTGCATATAGACACCCCATTGAGTAACAGAATTCAAATGGCAATGCTCCTCCAAAAAGTGTTCTATTTCAACAAACATGGATGTAGCATTACTAACTGCAGCGTAAATTGCGTGATATGTTCGTGTTCACGACAATTACTAACTTTGTGATAACGTAGGCCTTCACAACCTGCTTGCATAACGGCAGTGACAACGGTTAGCCTTAGTGTAGTTCTGAATTATATTAAAAGTGTTCCTTGGCCTCAATAGCGGGCTTCAGTTACGAAATACAGTCTAAAAAAATTGCATTTATTTATTGTATTAGTACCGTCAAAAGCATTTGTAAATGGAAAACACACGCAACAAGACCGAAAGGAAGGCCAAGATTAAGATGGGATGATGACGTGAGAGACGATTTGAGGAAGATGGGAGTAAATAATTTGAAACAGAAGGCACACGAAAGGAAACCACGGAGAGGAATAATTGAGCAAGCCAAAACTCACGAAGAGTTTTAGAGCTGAGGAATAAGAAGAAGAAGAAGAAGAGGAAGAAGATTAGTACCGTCAATACACAACATATGCAAAGACCAGATGTATTAGTACAACTGGGTTATATCTGACGACATGTTTCGGCCGTTAAACGGCCATCCTCAGGCCAACAAAGAATAATAATGTTAAGGTAGAGTCAAATTTTTTGTCCATTGGGGTCCCATTGTTTACATTGAAACTTGAAACATTATGAGTACTTAGTTTCGAGTTTTAATGTAAACAATGGGATCTCATTGGACAAACAATTTGACTCTACCTTAACATTATTATTCTTTGTTGGCCTGAGGATGGCCGTTTAACGGTCGGAACATGTAGCCAGATATAACACAGTTGTACTAATACATATGGTCTTTGCATATGTTGTGTATTGACGGTACTAATACAATAAATAGTTAACAATACACAACAGGATGGCCCCTTAAAAATGCATTTAGTTTTATTCTCATAAAGAAATAAAGGGCGAAACGGAATAAAATATTATAGTCTGTTTCTAATCTATATTGATTGTGGTTGTAGACTGCGAAATTGGAGTAAGAATGAAAAGAGGGTATTAGAGAAGATGGAGAGGAAATTACACAGTGCGCTGTATAATTAATCATTGTCGACTGATTAAAGATATACAGAATGGTTGGAACAGCAAGCTTGGACACGTAATTGAAAATAAATTACCTTGTTCTAAACTTGTTTTATTTGACAGTATTCCTATACCTGTCGAGTAATCAAGAAGCAGAAGAAATTAAGTTTATGTTCCATGTAAGTTATCACTGTGGGGTGAAGCTGATGTGCTGATGAAATGTAGGTTCTTCTGCTGGCGCGAGAACCGCGCGCTTGTACTCTTTTTTCGGGTTTGCTGTATTTACCTCATATTGCTTTCGTTCTCAACTAAACCTTTCCACATAGTCTGTAGGCTTAAAATAATTGGTTTTTAGGTCATTTAACAGTGCTACTGCACCTCACAAGCTGTGAATCTTTAAAAGGTTTAATAAGGCGGAACATGACTGATGATTATATAATGACCCGAATTCAAGTCTTCTGAGATAAGACGCTATGTACATTGGTTTATAGTAACCAGCGTTTTTGCAGACGTTGCTGGTTTCATTTTCAGAGTCCAAGCCGTCTGTAAGTTAAAATCTTACTTAAAGAATTTGGATTAAGGTCTCCGAATATTTATCTGATCACACTTATTCAACACGTGACTAATTCTAAATATACCAATTTCAGTTAGGTATGGAATTAATATTATTAATTTTGGTTTTTGTATTATGATTAAAAGAACCCCGTAGATAGACCCTCCGAAACGTCGGAAATTACATACCATCTCAGCGGCATCACACAATACCTTACATATTTATCAACACCGCTGTGAGAACTTAAAATATCACATTTGGAAAGCGTTAATGGTGGTGTAATTCAAGAAAAAATCCTGGTAACGAAGGGCTGAGTAAAACCGCGAAGGCTTTTTGCCTGTACTTGAACTGGATGTCGTTTGAATGTATTACCTCTACATCATTCAGGTTGGTTCGGTGATAGAATATTATTACCTAGAAATATTAATGTAGGTGGAAAATAGTCCCTGTGACACCATAAGAGCATCTGGGGGACTGGAGGCGTGCCTCTAATTCTTCTTACGTTCGACAGGGAGGTGAGTGGTTAGGTTGTCCCTCTGACTGCTTTATGTCAAATGTAAGAGCTTTCGGTGCCAATGAAATAGGAGGTTTTGTGGGTCCCAGATCACTCTGGACACTTTGGAAGAAAGGCCAATCAGTTGCCTCTCTCGGAAGCCGAACCACAGTGCTCGGACTTTCCGGCTGTGCCCTAGTTACTGTCCCGGTCGACCTACAAATATCCTGACATTATTATACAGGGTGTTTATAAACATTTGAGGTGTTACTTCTTCTCACAGGCCGCAGAAATTTTCATCACTGTGTTCACTAGAGTGCAGTCCTCTCTTGATAGTTAAAACCTCTTCAAATTTACACTCCATTTACTAATGATAATTTATTATTACAATCTCATTTACACTTAAGTAGTGCAAGTTTGTTAACAATACTTTGTACTTATTTCTTCTCAGTTCTAGCTGCGTATTCCGACAACCTTTCCATGATTTAATTAATTACAGGAAAAATATGAGGTGAGAATTACTAATTGTGAAATTACATATTTTCATTTAATTCTTCTAGCGTTTTGTTCAAAATTTCTTAGCACTTTGTTCACATAATAGTATCAAGCATCAGGCCTCAAATATTCCTGCCGACGCTCTGAGGCATTCCACTAACATTAGTACGAAGTTTACTGAACATTTTTACAAACGTAGTTACCTTTGTCGTTTGTTTGTAGCGCTGAGACTGAAATAGTTTTCAGATCTCTGTAAAAGAGCCCATTTCTCTGTGCGGGTTTCCAACCTCTCCGGCTTTACATTTACTCCTCTTTATTTCTGTCTGTTTTTTCGCCCTGCGGTTTCAGTATAATATTCTTTTCATCCAGCCCCTTCGCATAAAGCCTTTAGTCTTGAAGAGTATGAGAAGCTGTAAGTCCTTAATGAAGCATAAGGACGCGTGTTCACCTGACATACATGCGTCGCTACGTTTAGTGTTCCACGACTTCCTTGTGATTTAGTAACTGTATTAGCGAAGAGTCGCGCCTAGTGAAACTGGATACATTCAACTGTTTCTTTGGAGTAAAAAAGGTTAAAAGTAAAGCAGGCCTGGAATGGCCCAGAGGGTTCCAGGAAGTTAAGGTTCCCAGATTTCATGACAACGGCACAGGATGATGGTGAGGTTGTCAGCCCTATGCACCGGCCGCCTTTACCCCCCAAAAATGCTCCTGGTACTCATTTCTCTTAGAGGTTGAGTCGACTTCAGGGTCATAGTGCGATCGGAAGGATTTTATGTCCATGAAAAATTCCAATGACACCAACTGGGATCGAACCAGCGACCTTCCGATTTGTAGCACAGTGCCTTAACCACTGTATCGTATTTATTCATAATACGGATATTCCCTCAGCTGCTGTGGTAACTGGAAAATTGATACTTCAACTCTTGTGATTCATTTACAACGTTCCTTCACCTACCAAATAATTTTGGCCTCATACAAGTGGAGTTAGGCAACCATTTCACGTACTTGATTAGTATTCAATACGCTGTCACTTGAAATTACGTCACCTTACTTTAACTATTCACATATCTTGAAATTACATTCGCATTTATTTCAAAATGTTTACTTAAGCCTCAAAGTACACGTACAAGCAGCTTTTGGTGTACTGTTTGCATGCTTCATTGGTCACTTGATTACTGGAAAATATTTAAGACGGCTCAAACCGTGTTGCCTGTTGACAAAAAACTTCAGACCATTTTAAATCGCATACACTCCAAGTTGAGCTGTGCAGTTTAACTGTGTAAAAACACTGAACAAAAAACTGAACTGTATGTTCTCTGGCACAGCAGAGGTTTCCCATCAGTGTGTTGCGAAGAGTACCCTGCAAGGTACTCTTCGCAACATAACATTACACAACACGGCATGCTGCCACAACACACAACTTGTACAGCGAAATTAATCTGTTACTATTTCTAGTGTGACTTTAGCAAGGAATATATGGCTACCTGATGATGGTCTTCGGACCGAAATATATTGGAGCGTTTTTAATATTTTAATATGTAAATTTTATAAATTTTATATATGTGCAGTGGATGGTGTAATAATTGAGTAAACTCCCTATGTCTTTCGGTCAACCACGTGGCCTTCTTCTGAGATATAAAATGCTTTCGTTTTATCCAACCTTTTAATAAATCCCTGAAGATGTCACGTGGTTAACCGAAAAATGTAGGATTTTATTATGTATCAAACCTGATATCGATATACTTACGTGTATTTTTGGTACCACAATAGTATATTTTTGCATAATGCCCTGATCATGCATTACGATACTTCGCTCACAACAACGCATGACTAATCTACATCCTGAGCCAGTAATTCCGGGCCGGGCTTCCACCTTTTTTCTGTGAGATTCAGTTTATTATGATTCTTCCAGTAATATTTGTGTGTGGAAGACTTGCGCATTATTTTATACTAGCTTATCAACTAACAAACCAACAAACAACCTCATTACATTTTCGACGTTCATAGGGCCGTGCATCGTTATATTATTTCTATAGTAAAACCCAGTAGATGCACCAATGTATCAAATCAAATGACATTCTACATGCTTCGGACAGTCTTTCCGTCCATCATCAGGAGTTCAAGACTCTACATACAGCAACAGGCACTGTCAGCAGTATCTGTTTGACAAGTGCCTGTTGCTGTATGTACAGTCTCGAACTCCTGATGATGGAAGGAAAGACTGTCCGAAACATGTAGATTTATTCCAAAATGATATAAATTTGAGACATTGATGCATCTGGTTGGTTTTACTATAGAAATAGAAAACTCCATTACATCTCTTGTCAAATAGAGGGAGATTCATATTGTCACTTGTCTTCAGAACAACAGTACACTGGGAGACGACTGAAGACACATACTCCAGCATAATATGCAGTGTAGGCTGTGGAGAACTCAGAACGTTTTGCAGCTGAATATAGCCTTACGTCCCGTTCTTGATCCCCTGTAGTTTAATCCTTCCCTTCATAATTTCTTTGCGTGTTCGAAATCCGTCCGTACCAATTTTGTGTATGCTACAATATTCTGTTATTTCACATCATACAAATGTGCTGTAGTCTACCTTTGGTATCTTCCGTTACTCGTTTCTAAACCCTTAGTTTTAGTTTGTCTCTTCGTAATTCTTTGTGCGTCTAGAATCTCTTTGTCACAGTGATTTATATCCAAGAATCTGCTTCAGTATTCCGTTTGTTCACATTTTTTTGTACCATGTCTGAATTCCCGTGGCAGTCCTTAATGTCACAGATATATGAAACTTTTCCTTCTTTTTTGTATGTTTTTCGTTAATATATACTCATACAGTTACCAGCAGAGGTGACACAAATCTCTTTAAGGTAACTTGCTAAACCGAGAGATAAAGACAGTACTTTTCATTTCAAGCTTACCCGTTAGATCTTAATGTAGTCTACCTCTTACACTGTAGAAGACAATTGACATTCATTATTTGAAATACAAAACAGAGAGGGAGACATGACTCGACGATGAATTCCGTCCAGGCCACTTTACATCGTTCGTTGTTCTTCCCGTGGCAGAGCAGAACTTTGTTGTAAATGTGCAATTTAATATTTATCGATTGCTCTGTAGCTTCTTGAAGCTTTGAAATGTAATGTATGGTGTTTTCCCAGCAAGCCCATGCATTATATATAACTAGCTAAGGCTACTTCATCTCTGTACAAGACGTGCCTTTGAGGCGAGGGAAAATCGGATCTCTTTGTGGGCTACTAGTTTATTACACATTAGTGGAATCAGGACTTAAAATTATGAAACATATTACTTCACTTGTTGTGGTTTTAAATATTTTTCTCAAGTGAATTTTTTTTTTTTTGTTTTGCGTTTCACTTTACTGCTGTTGGGCAAAATGCCATCGTAGTAAGTTGCCGGTTAGAAGCCGGGGTTTATACTGAATAAAAAGCGGAAATGATTGTTCTATTTCAGTTTCAAGTCTCCAGCCTCAAGCACTCCTCATGCATCCGGTGGGACGAGGCATGTTCAGTCGCCATGAAAGTGAGACTGTAATTCTCTTGCCCTTTATATTTCCTCCAAGTTTGGTGAGAGCTTCCTGTGACATTTTATGGCAAAACGGTATAATATATCATGGCGTTTTGAATGTAAAGAGAGTATATGTGTAACGAAGATTTTTGCAAGTTCTGAGGTTCTGAAATCTGTGTTAATGACAACTCAAAATATTTTTTTACATCAAATAATGCCGACTGGTGAATAGTTTCTAAAGTCCTGAAGGAACAGAACAAGCTCCATGACCCTTAAATTGGAAAAATTACGATCCTCATAACGTCCGTAGGTATTTAGCAATCTACGTGGAATTACATAGGAGAAGACTTGAATCAATGTATTAGTTTATGTTTGGTGCTACAAGAAGAAGATCTGAGAAACAAGTGCTGCGATTTATCATAACTGTCCCAGGTGGTACAGAATGAGGTTTCGTAAAACGAACAGAAATGTTGGACGAACTCAGATTGATATATTTTTTTGCCTCAAAATGTTAATTATTCTCCACTTCCTACTTTAAGAAAGCCTCTGTATGCTACTTTTGTCCAATCCTCCAAACTTCTGTTGTATTTTATTCCTCCTTATTCTTGAGTTTACATTTTGGAAGTTCAATATGAAATACGCTGCTCCATTTCAAAGTTTTCGTTGTACCTATTCAAATACTACGTTTTCTTCCCTCCAACGTGGCCTGATCGGGCCA
>Ga0123354_10021702_pt1 | contig 10117 bp, 4 predicted proteins | sample TergutLab28metaG_2_FD_97872 | JGI IMG/M metagenome (GOLD analysis project Ga0123354, IMG submission 97872) | Labiotermes labralis P4 segment gut microbial communities from Petit-Saut dam, French Guiana - Lab288 P4 | ecosystem: Host-associated > Arthropoda: Insects > Digestive system > Gut ...
ATAAGTTTTATTTCATGCCTCTACATGTTTCGAGCACATGTGCTCGAAACATGTAGAGGCATGAAATAAAACTTATTGTGAAACAAATTTTGTGCATCAAGTTGGTTAAATACTGAGATAAACGTCACTCAGTTAACGCACTTCTAATTTTTGAACTGATTTTTATTTATGTATGAATAATGAAAAAGAAGTTGACAACTCGATAATTTATGTGGGTGTAACAAAAATATATAAATATACCTGACAATAAATTGGTTATTCGTGGACTTAATTTTGTAATATAAAAAATTTGGGCGTGATAAAAAATACACAAATTTCTTTGTACTGTCTTCTGCGTAATCGAGATTCGTCGTGTTAAAATGTCATATAACCGAAAAAGGAACGCAGTAGCGAAAATAGTATATAATTCGCGTGTATATTTGTTTGAAGTATTTGTACTTCATTTAACAGCACTTTCCGTAGTTCCAGTAGGCCATATGACTTTAATCTGTAGGATAATTGGTGACTAATGGAATGGAGAGGATATGATAGGAAGCGTTTGTCGGCTTATTCGAGACTAGCGACTCAGGTTAATTACGAAATAGCTCAACTATGACAGCATGCCTCCGATGCTAGATTTGAAGCCTGGATCTGCCGAATACGGAACGTGTTACCATCTCGACCGCCTCAATGTGCTTCTGAAATACTTTTAATCAAGTGAAATAGACGTTTCCAAACTTGTCAATTTATAGCTTTCTCCACCCCTCTCCGTCCCCCACCCCCCCCCACCGCCCCACCACTGTAAATAAATTGAAGTGTTATGGTAATATGCTCTATCTATTGTACACATAATCTTATTTTTTTTTTCATACTTCTTAGGAGCGTTCGCGAACTTGCAAAAAGCGACTATTAGCTTCTTCATGTCTATGTGTCCGTCCATCCGTCCGTCTCTGTGTGTGTGTGTGTGTGTGTGTCGTCCTTGTGGACCAACTGAGCTCCAACTGGACGGATTTTTATGAAAATTGATGCATGGTATTTCTCGATTATCTGTCAGGAAAATTCAAGTATTATTACAATATGCAAAGAATAACGGTACTTTACGTGAAGACAAATGTTCACTTATGACAATATCGCGCTCAATTCTTCTTACAATGAGAAATATGTTAGACAAATTTTGTAGAGAAAATGAAAACACGTTTTAAGTTCAATTACCTTATCCCGAATATGGTGCCGTTTATGAGATAATGTGGATAAACACGGTATTGCTGGATAACTAAGGCTACAGACACACGCCCAGAATACGTAATACTTATTGTTTTTCCACGGCAACAATGGTTACGCGAAAGCGTCTCAGTGTCACGTTTATAAGTACATTGCCTTTCTCATCGAATTTGATTTCAAACATAAATGCGCCTTCTAAATACATTTCTGACCACGTTGCTTGTGAATGCGCTGGGCAGAGTCTTTAAGAATCTAAACCGCTCAGTCAGTTCTCAAACTTTTGTGAGCAGTACTCTTTGCCATTACAGATTATCTTGAACGAAATCAGTTCACTCCACAGCATCACAGTCTGTTTCTCCCATCTCTAATACATCTCTTAAGACATCTCTTCCTTTCTAATTCTAACGCAATAAATTTCTGTGGACTTCTCATCCTTCCAGTTCGTGCTACATGTTTCTTTTTCCTCATTTTTGTTCATCTGCCTGCTGTAATGGCGTTTGAAAATTAAAATTTGTATAGCTCCTCTAAATTTCCTTTACTTCTCTCCTACCTCTGTCCCTTACTGCTGACCATTCTTCTAAACATGCTTTCTCAGACCTCCTCAATCTCTATTCTTTCTTTTGTTTGATTTTCAAAAATTAAACTTACAAATGCCCTAAGGGCATGACAATTATCTTAATGATATTTTGAGAGGGAACGTCTTTTGCGGATATCGTCTTTATGCAGCTTATTAAGTACATTTTTCAAGGCTTTGTAGAGCACAGAAATATAAATAGCTGCCTTGATTACGTCGGCTTCTAACAGTGGACGATATCTCAAAACAAATTAATTTATCAAGCTTTTTATAGCGGACAGAGAGAAGGCAATACCAATGCTATTTACGTTTGTATGTTTGTATTTTGGAGCAGAAACAAAACTTTTAAGTGAAGTGGTCAGGTTACGTTTCATGAATATACGTGTCCAGTTGAGAACTCTCCCTGCTGATCACTCTTCTGCATCATTCCCACATTTTGCCTTTACTGTGGCCACAAAGGTTTGAGTCGAGCTTTCACAAAGCCACAAAACATGTTATGCTATTGTTTTCAGGAGACGTGACACTTAGCATTAGCTTTAGTCAAAAAAAAAAAGTTCAGTTTACAGGTCACAAAGCAGAATTCCGTTTCGGCACAGCGACTACCAAGAAGAGGCAAAGCCTCTTAAAACTTTGGGTCTCAGTTGTCGTAATAGGGCGAATCACTTTAGCAGGCTCTTCTCTTGTTTTAAAAGAAAACGACTGTTTACGATGTAAAGTCGGCGCGTCTTAATGTGTATCTGCTCTAAGAGTTTCTTACAGACTGACAGACTATTATGAAATTTGGTATGAATAGTATTATGGACCACTGTGCCATTAAAACTTGAAATTTCCTAAATCCAGGAAAGAGTCCTTGAAGAAATATGCGTCACTCAGCTGGTCAAATAATTTTTTGTCTCTTATTCACCCCTAAGCTCCATTCCCCCTTCACAGAAACCCGTCATTGCTGCACTGAGCCAGTTTAGTCCGGCCCAAATCATTAAAATTTGTTTCTCCAACACACGATTAATAGAACCTGTTATCTATTCATATAAGCCTACTGTATTCAGTTTTTTTTAATTCTTTGTTTTTTGGCTTTACGACAGAAATTTTGTACAAATTCTAACACCTCTAAATAGTGTGCTCTGTGTTTTGCACACCTTTGATCATTTTATTCGGTACATTATAACCGAACTAAAACAGAAGACAGAATTGTACATATGAAGGTAACACTGAGGCGCGTTCGCGTAATTATCGTTGCCATGGAAAAAAAAAATATTACAAATTCTGGATATACGTCTGTAGCCTTAGGTATCTTGCATGCAAAGCGCATGCGCCGTGTTATATTGTTATCTGCGGCCTTTTCAGAATTCTGCGAACGCGTCTAAAGATGTTTGAACATGATCTACTGATTTATTTTACAATATTTGTAGACAGTTGTTCCATAATGGGAACTTATGCTTTATGATTCGTCCCGACTTCAAGTAAGGAACGTCCGAATCTTCCGGCTGAGTGTGCGCCCACACAAATGTCAGAGTATGTAACAATATTCCTGAAATATTCTTCAAATGTAACGTAAAGGAAATGAATTTGTAGACTCGAGCTGTAATTCACCTAGTGGCGATAGTGTGACCGTCAGCGTGGAGTATCCTCACCTTCTGTTTCTGGCACTGCTTAGTTTGCTGTCCGGCGAGGTCACTTCTGTTAAAGCCATCACAATGTGAAACGAAAGTTCATAAGCATATATAAACTCGTCATCCATTGTGATGCAGAATGAGGCGCTGCTTTCGACAGGAACTAGGAGATCTTCCTTCCAACAATTTTTATGTCATTAATTAGTGATGTTTCCCCCACTCAGCATTCAATAAAAATGCAGAGGGTCCCTTGAAAGCTACTGCAGAATGAATTACCTGATTCAAGTGATGGGGGACTGCATGTCCATGACACTGAAGGCGACAGTTACTTAAACCACACAGGAAAATGAAATAGCACATTCAGTATTAGTAATGCTACATAAGTAACGTCTCGCTTTTCAGTACTGTCGCACAAAATCAGGCTTCTTATATAAAATCAAGTAGATGCACTAATTTCTCAAATTTATTTTTGGAATAAAACTAAATGTTTCGGACAGTTCCTCTGTCCATCAACAGGAGTTTTTCACTGTACACACAGCAATGGCATATGGCATATGCCAGATTAATTAATATTGCAAAATACTACCGAAACATGTGCGTTACATCTTCTTAAAAATCTTAAAAACTAAATTTTGTAGAGCTGTGTATTGTTTGTTTTGGATATGGTTTCAAAATGGTATAGGCATGGCTTTTGTTTATTCTTTACGTGATAGAATTCGGTTTGTGAAGCAGCTGTGTAATGTACAAGGTTAAATGATTATGCTGTAATGTTTCAAAACGCTTTTGTGTGACATTTCATGTTATAATTTTGCGCAGAAGATAATATGCCATACCCATTATTACGATGTCAATTATCTGGTGATCGAATATGAATGTAGGGGAACCTTGCTTTTGGGCTTTGTTTATGTGTTCAGGTTTCGATTGGTGTTTTCTGTAACGCTAATATAGAAACATATTGTTGCAAGATGCACAAATTATGTAGGGTACTGTAATCCAGTGGGTTCGTTTCCCGGCAGGGGCAGGGGACTCTTTATAACGTGTCCAGACCGGATCTAGTTTCCATCCTCCCTGCTATTCACCGGTCACTGGTTCAGCGCTAAAGTGTGTCATGTTTTCTGAATGCCCAATATGGTCTATATCTACTTATAAACAGGATACATATCTCATGACTTAACCAGCTGAGTGAACATAAATTTCCCTTAGGTCTATCGAATGAAATAAAAGCCGAAGGAGATGTAAATATTGTAATCAACACCGAAGACACGGACGATGAGAGTAATTTCCTTCATCAAGTCTAATTTAGGTCACACAGATAGGGGTTTGTGCTCCGTGAGGTGTGGCGTGAGATAGGAGAGCGGGTACTTCGCTTACATTTCACTGAACACTGCCGCCGCAGAAGAATTGTCGCGAAAAAAAACCTACAAATTAAGGGACCCTATCTGAACAAGAGAGTGCTGTCCGTAATTTTTTACACCTCAAACATTAACTCTTTGATTCACTGGCATGCTATGACTCTGGAATTATGTTCAGTCCTACGAAGAACATTGGTTGTGAGAAGATGAGAACTGCTTTCTTCTGGGTTATGACGAAGCGAGAAGTGGTAATTTCTTTCCGAAGTTTCGGGACCAAAATTACCACTACTCGCTGCGTAATAACCCAGACGAACTGTGAAAGACTGATATAACGCCCAAATTTGGTCTTTTTTATCCATATCAGAATTTTTTGTGAATATTAACCGAAGTATTTCTGTTGTTTAAGGGCAGATGTAAAGCTGATTGCGGTGCGAATAGATGCGCTGTGCGACATAATTATACATGATCGTTTTATTGAAGTATATCCTTACTCCATGGAGCAGAGTCCTTGAGAAGCTAACCTGTTCTCAGCTAGTCAAGAAATTCCCCGCATTTTATGGAAACCGGAGATTTATTGCCGCATTCACAAGTTCATTCATATGTATCACTTTCCTTGAAAAACAGTAATGCAAACGTCGTTACATAACCTGATCATAAATTTCCTTTGATCTTAAATAACAGAAAATAAACAAAATTATTTTAAAATATTATTTCTTACTGCTCAGTAAACACATTCTCCCTGGATTACAAAAATTGTTTGTTTAATTGCTGATAGGGGAATAAGCTCTTTTGTTCTGAGATCCATGCAAAACACATGAAAGCACCCAGCGTGCAAGATGCGCGATTTACTTTCGTCGGGCGATCGGATGATAATGAATAAAGACGTGGAAAGGTTGTAGATTCAAACGGTCTTGGGCGATTTTAAGCTTCGAAATCTGCATTGGTTGGTGGGACTAAAAGGAATTAAAGAAAATTACAATCACTATAATCCCAGCCCGAAACTTAAGTTAGAAACCCCCCCCCCCCCCGAGTAAAAGTCAGCATTGCTTTATGAGTTAAATTGTTCTGTAAGAAAGCGTGTGTGTGCCTATCTATCTATCTATCTGTCTATCTGTCTGTCCGTCTATCTGTCTTGTCTGTCTATCTGTCTGTCTGCCTGTCTATCCGTCCGTCCGTCCGTCTGTCTGTCTATATATATATATAATATTAATCTTAGATTTCTCACGGTGACAGCAGTCAATAAAATCTTCTCGTCCTGACAGCCCTGTCAAGTGATTTAAATCAACTGAATTTTCCGAAAGCGACTTCGCCTGGTATTGATACGAATACTGGTAAGGTGGCTGTGAAGTCATTTTAAAACACCGAAGACTGAGTCAGAAACAGACCCTTAAACTTCGGTTGATTTAAACCACTAGATGCATATGTCAGCCGGACATTTTACTTAAGAATACGTGGAGCCTTTTCTCCCCTTCTCCAAATGTATGTATGTATTTGTGCTTCCTGAAGCATGGTCAAATCTTTTAGTGTTTTCTCTGATTACAGAATTCCTTCAGTTCTGTGGCCTGGTTCACTTTTATGCCGTAAAGTGGGAAGTGGGATGAGAAGACAGACCCATACCTTTGCACAGTCTTGCCTTTGCTGCTGTTAAAGTCACGCGGGCACTGGGTCTGGTGTGTTTTCCCGAACTTCTTTATTGATTGGACAAATATTACTGTAGCTAATCACAGTCGCTGCCTACACCACACTGTTTTTCGTTAAACACACTGAACCCTGCATCTAATTCACTGCTTTCCACGTAATGAATAAGTAACTATCCTTCCATTATAAGACTGTAGATGCATATGGGTCAATTTGTTTTGGGGGGGGAGGGGGGAGCGTACATTTATGGCCGGAACTGTTTTTTGCAATATTTCTAATTTTAATTATGCAAGACACAAATAAAGTGAATTTGCATTCAGCAAAGTAATTCCGGGTAAGTAGAACTACCCGAAAATTGATGATAATATTTTAAGGCCAAGTGGGCCGGGTAGCTCAGTCGGTATAGCGACTGACTACGGGCTGGACGGTCCGGGATCGAATCCCGCTGGGGACGAGATTTTCCGCCCGTCCAGACCGGCCCTGGGGCCCACCCAGCCTCCTTTAAAATGAGTACCGTGTCTTTTCCGGGGGTAAAGTGCGGCCGGGGCGTGCTGCTGACCACTCACTCCTTTCTAGTGCCGCGGTCATGGAAGAGTAGAGCTACATCTCTACCCACCCTTTGGGTCATACCGGGCCTGTAACGGGATCACTTTACCTTTGTTTATTTTAAGGCCAAACAAGGAACATTGACAAGTGTGTAGGCATATCGCACCCTCCTATCCTCCACTTCACAATTTTCCCACGACTTCATTTTGTGACGAAGAGAAATAAGAGAAAATAAATTATTTAATTCTGAAAATGTAACTTGTCAGCGTTAGCAGGGATAACTCAGTCGGCATAATAAGTAGCTGCAGTGCGTATGACTGCGGAATCATGCCAAGCACGTTTTTCTCTTCTTCACCGCACGTCCACCGGTTATGCAGTCCAAACACTTTCGTGTGTGGTAGACATCTGAGGCTCTTTCTCCGGGATTAAACCCACGGGGTTGTGAATCTGAGGACTCGCCTGCATGAAGCGTCGAGTGTAAGAATGCATGAAACTTGTACGTAAATATAATTTTGGTATTTATTACATTATGTCGTGGGTACAGTTTTAAAAAACCCTGCAAAATTCTGCACTGCTGACACCACAACACATGTACGTTTATTCTGATCTATTTTATTGCTGTGTGTTTTGAAGAAATGTTAGTGTTAGCTCCCTGAAGATGGCGAGATAATAACGCCGAAACATGTAGGAGCTATGTAAAAGATTGTACACGTAAATTAATTGAATAATGCATTTGTCATTTTTAAATGAGTTATTCTCTTTAACAGGGACAAATTTGCCTCATGAAATTAACATGTCTTATTTTAGCAATCTGCTTTAAATGTTTCCACTGTTAAGAAAACGTTTCATGGGCTTTTTATATAGTCTAGCAAAGTAATGAATGTTGTTCAGCACTGAAACTTATTTTAAGGTACTACAACACGTACAAGTGTAAAATTACTTAATTTGTGATTTTCTCAAAGTAAGAATTATGCCTACGTTTGTAACACTTATCCTAATGCTGGCCTGTCACAATCATTGTCATTTCTTCCGAGATTTGTCAAAATAGTTTAGGGGTAGATTTTTCAGTTTCATAAATCACTTAATGTATTTACCCCAATGTAAGATTGGAAGAGTTATCTAATTCATCATTTGAAAAAGACGGGTGTCACCGTGCAATCGCCTAATGAAGTCCGGAGTATTCCTCCCGCGGAGGACCAGTAGGCATACTCCGGACCTATTTAACGTTTTCACAACAAGACAAATTTGATGAAGTTTATTCGGATATTTATACATGATGTACAAATATTCCATTCATTGTAATGGGGCTGCTTCACATTGCTTCTTTCTCTCTGCCTGTCTCCTATGTCGGACTACTTTCATAGAATTTTAAGAATACTGTAGAAAGATATTGCACTTCCTTATATTCTTCATTACTTTGTGTGCATTTAAAGGGATTTACACATTTATAATGTATTTTTGATGTGAAAGAGGATGTATCCTTCTTGTGCAGTATGTAAGTTTTCTTGTATCAGGGTTTATAAAAGGGTTGATGATGGCTTGCTTTTAGATCCGAATCATGTAGCCGTGAATAAAATGATTAAATCAGTGTTGTGTGCGACTGATTTAATGCATGTAGTTGTGATATGCTAACACCAAAGTAGATGTCTCATCTTAAAAAAAAAATAATAATCCATGTCTTGAATTCAGCGCATTAACTGCACACGGTGTTAACTGAAGAATAAGAACCAACTAAATGCCACTTATTATTTTATTGTTCTTCTTATAGGCTAAACATGTTTCGGACACTACTATGCCCATCATCAGGAGCTCGCGACTATAATGTTGATTACCACATTGGTCGTTTCGTTCTTGGGTTGCTGTAGGTTGGAGGTTAGGTGCGGGTAGGCTACTCCAGCCTAACCGCACCTAAACTCCAACCTAAAGCAACCCAAGAACGAAACGACCAATGTGGTAATCAACATTATAGTCGCGAGCTCCTGATGACGGGCATAGTAGTGCCCGAAACATGTTGAGCCTATAAGAAGATAATAAATAACATCTAGTTGGTTCTTATTCTTCAGTTATCACAATGATGCACGGTTCAAAACACATCAAAGTGTGCACGGTGTGTTTGCCCGTGCGTATGTGTTAGTGTCATTAGAAGTGATCACCTGAATACAGGATAGTTGCAGGTCTTCAATAGGCCTAAATAACACCATAAATACTTATCGATATGTGGCGAAAATTTAGTCTTTGACTATGAATTGCATCATTTTAGCCGTGAGGTGTGTTGGGGTCTACATACGTCTATGCATGTCTTCCATCATCGTAGGCAAAGTGTTCCTAATACGGAGATGAAAAATGTTAACAGCCTGTATTTTAAGTCGAGTTCGCTCTCTCCGTAGTCTAATGGATCAATCTGTATATGTATGAGGCAGGTGACACCTGACTTCTACAAAGCTCTAGGAAGAGTGTTCCTTTATCCCATAACGCAGTTAATTTTAAACATCGATTCCCAATTTGTGCCTCGAATAACCCTTTGACAGTTCGGTAACTTCTGTATGCCAAGTTCTCCCAGACAAGGCAAACTTAGACTTGCTATGATTTGATTAATCTATTTGGAGGCGACAGTAAGCCATTTATCATTTCTCCTTTATTCGTAACCAAGTCCAGGCACATGGAACGTATAATGGTTCGGTTACGGTTCTTTCTTTGGGTACAACGAGAATAAAGAGTGACACAAATTAAGTACATTCATTTGTAATATTCTGCGAAGTAGAAAGCTCTTTATCTTCGTCTGGAATTCGCTGTATGCCACATGATTCGCTGCTACACCCCCCCCCCATATAAAGAATCCGTGACAAAACACTGAAAAACAATTTAAGTATCAAGTCTGTAGGACGGGAGGTTCTCGCTAAATACCGATCCCTGTAATTAGCATTGTTAAAACCTGGGGTTCTGGTACCAGAGTGCTGGATTAACAGGTCTGTTTAGTTAGTTCATTATATAATTAGTCTGATGTTGATATATAGAACTATAATTTTGCCTGTTGATTAGTATGGGTGTGAAGCTTGGTCGCTGACATTGAGGGAGCAAAGGAAGCTGAGGGTGTTTGAGAACATGGTGTTGAGGAGAATATTTGGACCTAGGAGGGACGAGGTAACGGGGGAATGGAGGAGACTGCATAACGAGGAGCTAAATGATTTGTACTCCTC
>Ga0123354_10021703_pt1 | contig 10117 bp, 7 predicted proteins | sample TergutLab28metaG_2_FD_97872 | JGI IMG/M metagenome (GOLD analysis project Ga0123354, IMG submission 97872) | Labiotermes labralis P4 segment gut microbial communities from Petit-Saut dam, French Guiana - Lab288 P4 | ecosystem: Host-associated > Arthropoda: Insects > Digestive system > Gut ...
AGCGGCCGCCGCCGGTCGGCGAAGTTAGTGCCAACTTTTGCGGATAGAGGGGTGTCACGTGGTCAGCGCAACGGGTCCCCACAGCCGTTAATCTCTGTTTTCTAGACCTGGAGCCGCTACTTACAAAATAGTGTACTTTGGCTGTTAAATAAATAATACTTAGAGAGGTGATGCACTGTGATATTTTGTGGACGGGTGACGGGTTCACACACTCATCCTGTAAGAAGTGCACTTCCTTGAATAAAATGTCAGCCCACTTGATGGTGTTATAATATTATGATTCTGTGATGTAGCGTTCAGAGACAAAGTGATACGAGTAACAAAAGAGAAGGCAAGAAAAATACGGTACAGTGGTACTGTAAGGAATATTGGCAAATACTGTGAATGCGGTGGTCAATATCAAGGTCACAGCGTCTGGGATGTGATGCCATGCATTTGCATAGTTAGGTATTGGTGCGTTTCGGAGTAATTTGCTGCCTCCATATTCAAGGAAAGAGAGTTATCTTCGAGACGAGCAGAACATCGCCAAAATGAAACTTTGTCGTTGCAGTTACCAAGCGCCACAGTTTTGCCTTCAGTACGGACTTTATCACAAAAGTTTTCATTTCTGGAATTAAGGACAGGCTATCACTTTACCTCTGAGCACTTCATTTCTGCCTGGGCCATTCCTAAGCGGCAGCGCATATGGGAAGAAGTAACTGTAGCTCCACGCTTTCTTAAACTCGGTACCAGACTGAAGGTCAGCCGTCAGCTTCACTGTCCGGCCCCATTACACTCGGACAATGCACGGCGTTACCCACTAGATAAAGGACTTCGTGGACCCCAAAGCTGGCATGGTCTCTGCAAAAGAATGAAAACTTCTCTCCCATGACAGGAATCGAACTCCATTTCTCCGGTCGTCCAACCGGACGCCCAAGCAACTGTGAGATATAATATGTAGAATAATTAAAGTTGAGAAAGGTCTGTGTGACAGGTGTCATTCAAAGCAAAGACAGGCAACGTCAGTGAACGTCAGGCAACGTCAAAGAGACAATCGATGAATTCCGCACATTTATTCAACCATTATTTTCGGGCATCACATTTTCTAGCTTCTTGCGAAATGCTAAACTTGACATTATTACCAAAACCCGGTAAGGTCCCGAAATTTATTCAAAATTTACGTGTAATTAGCTTCTTTTGTACGACAGGCAGGTTAATTGAAAAGTTTGTTCTAAAGACAGATGAAACACCAATAATAGAAAGAGACTTGGAACTCTCTGACTTCTGAAGTTCGCATAAGTAATAATAATAATAAAAAACAGTTCCTATTGCAGGAAACTTACTGCGTATTTACGTGATTTCAGGCTTCCGCCACAAAGCAGCTGATAACTGCGCTCTTCTGCGTTATAACTCAGCGAGTAATGGCAATTTCCTACCGGCGTTTCGGGACAACTTATAGGTCCCATCCTCAGGGTTGTCCCGAAATTTCGGTAAGAAATTACCATTACTCGTTGCTTAATAACCCAGAAGAGCGCAGTTCTCATACTGCGTGTTTATTACAAAGACCAGCTGCTTAATGTTGTTTACTGTAAGAATAATAAAAATGAGACGCACACAGCCTCGGCAAAATGAAGTTTCTGACGTTAAGGCACGTGATAGATAATATTACCAAAATGTCTTAGAGGCTTCAATGTACATGGTTTAGAAACCACGTGACCTCCAGAACAGCAGCTGCTGTGCGGCGAAATGCAAAGCGACGTGGAGACCAAACAAAGGAAATGCTTAATATCAGAAAAACGAGCCGACCTTTACACGTTTTATGAAGCCTATAAGCTGCATCAGGGTCATAGGTCAGCGAAATAGCCTTGAGCGTCGCTAAATGTTTATCAATTTCGTCATAGTTTCTTACAGATTCTCGGCACAAGCTGCTATGTTTTTGCGCGTTTGCAATGGAAAGTTGCTAAATTGCGCCTAAAATTTTAATGGATTTTGATGTCGGGAAGTCCTATTGAGCTTTGTTGATATTTCAAATTTTACACAAAACCGGACAGCAATGGGTACTTTACATGAAGACCTAAACATCTTTTTTTTTTTCGTGCATCTCATGAATAACTCACTAACTCCTTAAAACATGCACTGGCCATCTTTGATGCGAAGATGATGGTAGAAGGTTTCTCGAAACGTCCATACATTTCTGCCATAATTCAAGAAGTTTCATTCCAGAAGACAGGTTTCTTTTGGGTCACCGCCCTGATAACCTGAACTGTCACTTGTTAATTATCGAAGTGAAAATCTTATGAGCAGAACTTCCAGAGAAAAATAAAACGGGCATATTACGCCCAACACATTTTTAAGAATCTCCTACGGGTTTCGAGACAATTAAAGGACGCGAAAACGTCACAACGGGGCCCGCTTCCAGTCTCCTATCCAGCGATCAGAGCTGATTGTTGGTAAGAGGGTTTGGGTATTTACTTTTCCTTTTACGCATAAGCTGGCACCCAGATGTGAAAAAAATAAACAGCTAAAGTGGGCAAGTTATAAGTTCATATGAACCAGCATTAGGCCTAAATTCACCGCAACGTAACTCCACAAAAAACAGAGTCAGAGATAAATCACACATCACGATTATTTCAATAAAAAAAAAGAGAGATAAGTCTGTTTACAGGTATTACATACTTACAGATGTTGATGAAGCAACATGAACACTATCTAGAAACAGAATGCGACTGATCTAGCATATCCAGAACTCTAAAATCTGTATGGCTTTAGCAAGTACAGTGAGACAACGCTGATAAACTCGATAGAGATAGTAATTAAGTACAATTGCGTAACGAGTGACATTTAAGGTGAACATTAGAGTCCGGTTGAAACGTAATGGCACACGATGACGTATGGGAGGGGAAGTGAATGGGAAACTGGCGAATGGATTGGGTAGCCAGTAGTCTTGCACTCTACCTCTGAACATGGTGTATCCAGCATTACTACCACTACTACTGCTAATGCGCACACCTCGGCTGCCAGTAGTCGACTGGACTGACGCCCCAGCCGATTTAAATGGACTCGTCCGTTTCGCCGAAAGACGAAATCTGGTTTTTGTGCGCGTGCCATCACATTACTTCGAACTGTTACAGCAAATTAATAAATGAACAAATATAAGTAATGCTGAACTGTGAAAATGCAGGAGAAATAAAGGGATGAATGCACTACGAATAATTACGCTAATATAAACACTTAGTAATAATATAATACTAAATAGTGTACGTCAGCACAATCACTTTATTACCCAAGGTAATTATAAGGCTTCATGTTTCGACGATATATTAGTCATCCTCAGGCCTGTTTTGTCAATTGTGTCACAAGATGCTACGCACACTTTGGGATCCCAAAGTGTGCATAGCATCTTGTGACAAAATTGACAAAACAGGCCTGAGGATGACTAATATATCGTCGAAACATGAAGCCTTATAATTACCTTGGGTAATAAAGTGATTGTGCTGACGTACACTATTTATTATTATATTATATTACAAGCACATCGTGATGCTTCCATTCAAACTTAGTAATAAGCAATATTTTACAAACTTTACATGTTTTATTAGGAAATATTTACATCAATGTCATTTTAGGAATACGAGGACACATATAACGAATTTGATTTTAAGAGTTTATTGAAGCTACAACACACAGATTTTGTGGAAACTGGTTTTTATTGACACTTCCTTTTGATCCTTTTAGTCATATATAATGCCTAAAGAAGCTGTGTAACGTTAAATGTTTTGGAATGAAACTGAAACGTTCTATAATAATAGTTCTTAAAACCATGAGCATTTCTTTGTACCGTAATGACTGCTGTTCCCAGACAAAGGTCATGAAGGACCGACACATGCAGGGACTGTTACATAATATACGAAATTTATTTGTACTGATGTGTACTGCGTCGGTGTAGGAGCATTACAACTTGCAGTTACACTGTTCGTGCGAAGTTTAAAATGGATAATTACAAAATTATGTAAAGCCTCCATCTAGTGTCGAGGCTACGAATGACGAGCTATTTCCTCACTCTCACTATGTGCCTTCCTGGAAAGGACAGAAACAAATTTGACTCTGGAGAAGACAGACACCACTAATATAGCTATTTATTTGCTTCAAGACGCGTTCAATAGCCCCCATTACATAGCTTCGAATTATAGGATGAGCAGTAGATGATGATAACGATGATGATGGTGATGATTCTGTTTATGCGCTTTGGCACAACGTGGAAGAAGGCTAACTTAATATATTTCGGAAAAACGTCTTCATTCTTTAAACCTGTCGTCGGTAACATGGTCCAATTCTACAGAATGCTAACATTAAAAAATAGAATCGTTTTCGCTAAGCGGAATCAATGTGGTGATTTCAAAATCAGTTTGAAATGCAGATTAATTCTACTATCTCCAGCATACCAGGCTCTTCAAATATGGCATGATAATGAAGCCTATGTAGCACACACGAACAGTAACGTCCCCATGTTACAACACCTTTACCATGTTGACCTATTCTCAACTGACATCACTGCTATCTGCCAATCGGCTGTCTATGGCCCACGGGACTATCGCGCAGCTTAAGTGTGACCTTTGACACTGCTACGGATTCGCGAATTGCTGCGAGATGAAGCCAGAAGCAACTCATTCTCTCGGTGCTACAGGCGATGGAGGGTGCGCCACAGCGCAGAGACACAATTCGGCAGGTAGGGCAAGTGTTCAACGACGCTGGCTCTAAGACTACGTTGCATGAAGTGACGGGATTTAGATTAGTGTTGCGGGATGTGACGCCGTTAGTGCTGGTAAATAACTATCCTTCGGGACTGTAGGAGCAGCAGATAAGCCTAGCTTGCACAGTAGGGCACCCGCCACCACCTTGTTCTGTAATTTTAATAAATTGGGGCGGTATAAAAGCTCAAAATAGGAGTCACAGAAAATCGTTACGTGTGACATCCACATGTGTCAACTTCTTGCAACAAATGTGATGACAGATATATTTATTTACTATACGAACCTGTACGTCACAGTCAACACTTCTTCTAGGTTACCATTTTATACCTACATCCAGGCCATCATCAGACGTACACACAATCCAGCAGACACGAAAAAAACCATAAAATAATCCATACACTGTCCATATATTTTATGGTTGCTATTTCTAGATAGTGTACAGGTCTGATGACGGCCTAGATGTAGGCCGGAAACTCGTAACCTAGAAGAAGTATTGACTGTGTTATGCATGACTGTAAAATATATCAATATATCTATTGATAGGAGCACATATTGGATGTGTTGTTTAAAGACAGAAAAATACGAAGCCACAAATGTAAAAATAAATTAAAGTGTTTGACAAAGTTGTGTTGACGGTTTGACATTCAGAGGATCGTGCATCGTGATATGTTCTTATAATAAAACCAACGAGTTGCACTAATATTTCAAATTTATTTTTGGAATAGGACTCTACATGTTTCGGACAGTTTCTCTGTCCATCATCAGGAGTCTAGCATTGTACACACAGCATAACCTGTATGTATTGCTGTGTGTACAATGCTAGACTCCTGATGATGGACAGAGAAACTGTCCGAAACATGTAGAGTCCTATTCCAAAAATAAATTTGAGATATTAGTGCAACTGGTTGGTTTTATTATAAGAATATAAGAATGTGTTGACGGTCTTTTTAAACCTGTCATGGACAGTCTTAGAAAGAGGTCACGAAGCACGAGACTCTTTATTGCGTAATTTTCTCTTTTCCTTCTTTCATGAGACCGGGAGACCAAGTTTCGCATAAGGTTTGTGTTGTAGACTTCAAATTAGGCCTACGTGTTTGTGCCAATTACTTTAGTTTTTAATGTCCGCTCATATCAAACCCGACGCAACGTGATTCCACGTTACACAAATTGGTTGCTTAGCAACTTAGTAGAATAATACAGGTAAATCAACTAATGCAGATTTCAAACGTCGTGAGGGAGGTGGTGGGAGTGAGATGGATACAAGTTCCCTGATGTTGAAACCTTCCATACCAGCCCCTCAGACAAATTAGTATAAAGCATTGCTGGAAAAACAAATTCTCGGCTTCAACCCTATCACAACCCAACTTTGTCCAGCACAAATGCCACGTGGACTGCCTTGGGAACGAAATCAGGACCTCCATGGCGACGGCTGATCACTTGAAGCAACAAATCAGTAACGTTTCTCTTTCAGCTGGCGATCAGCTTGTTGGCATCATGCAGCACCGTGGCCTCGGGGATGAGCCTCGGTTTCTCTGCCATCGCTCTACCGGAAATGCTGTCGAGGGACAGTGCCGACAACCTCGACATCGACCAGGCCTCTTGGTTCGGTACGCCGTCACGTTCAACTTGCGAATATAGCGCGCGGTAATCGCAACTCATTCGCTCATTTGTACTATTGCCTATTTCAGCCAGCGTGGCGTCCATAGCTACGCCACTGGGGTGTTTACTATGCGGTCCGCTCCTTGACCGATTTGGACGCCGCACCGCTCTGCTGGCCCTCAATGTGCCCTTCGCGCTGGGATGGCTCGCTCTGGCCCTCACCCCTAGCCCAGTGTATACACCCGTGTTGTATTTGGGCAGAATTCTCACTGGTTTAGGTACGTCCAAAGCGGTTGCTTTGCTTATGTCAGATTCACTGACCTGCAGGAATTTACACCTGAGTCCTGCCCTGCATGGTTTGTACGAGGTTCCGGAAGGATGCTTGGCAGAATTTCCCCTCCTGATTTTCCCATCTTAGCAGGGCAGCTAATAAGAATTATAGTTTTATAACAAAATATGACATACAGACCTATTTTCAAGCTGCCAAACACGCATTAGAATTTCGCACACCCACCATGTTTGTGATTCACAAAGAAAATTCTGACTCATAGTTTGATGTACTGCATCTTCTTATCACTCGGTGCTCCATTCCTTACACTATTTAAATGGAAGATTATTCGTGTAGATTTCTTGAATAGGCGACGTTGCTGTTTTACATTCCATACGTAATCACACTAACGAAAACGACGTACTTACCTCAGCTGTATCACTACGTCAAGTTTCATAATTCTGTAACAAATGACGCCATGGCCGTTCACAATTTAGATGTCTGGTGCGGTATTAAGAGCGCCAGACAATTAAGCCAATAAAGTTTAAACATAATTACTCGTTCTTCACCTGCGACACGACCGTTTTTCTTGTCCGTATCACCTGTTGTTTCAAGAGTAAGTCGCCAACTAAGTTCAGGAGAAGAGACCGTTTTGAAAAGTGTATAGCTCCTCAGGTAGTCAAGAGATTTCTCAGATTTTATGGAACCCGGATGTTTATCACCACCGTGTTCACAAAACCCTGTCACTTGGCCCTAACCTGAGCCAAATAAATCCATTCCACGCTCTCTAATCTTATTTCTTTCACATCAAATTTATTCAAATTCATCCCGTTACGTTAACTATAAGTGAAACACAAAGTAATTATACTGTCAAACACAATATTTAAATTCCATACAACAATGAGCACATTGTTGTATGGCATTTAAATGTTGTGTTTGACGGTGCATTTCCTTTTTATTTCAAGTATTTCACATCAATGTTGATACTATTATCCCATCTAAGCCCAGGTCTTCTAAATAGACCTTTTCTCTCCGGTCTCCCCATCGAAAAATTGCAAGCATTTCTCTTCCATCGCACAAGTGTCACACGCGCGGCCCACCTTCATTTTTCCAAAGAATCCGTCTAAGTGCACGGTCTTTTGTAACATTTCGTAATACCTTAATCTTTCAAGGTGAGGAGTCGTTAGCCCACGTTAACACACGAAGCTGGACGGCTTATTCAATATACTTTCAGCTACCCTCCATATCTGTAGTCTTCTCCTCCATCCGCAAACTCAGACATCCATATACATTCAGGAGGGTGTTTCTGGGTAATTCTGAATAAAGAACGTTATATATACAGGGGTCCAATTGTCAGTGGTCATATATATGCGGGAGGGGGGGGTTAAGGTGCTACAAATCGGAAGGTCGCTGGTTCGATCCCAGCTGGTGTCATTGGAACTTTTCATTGACATAAAATCCTTCCGATCGCACTATGGCCCTGGGGTCGACTCAGCCTCTAACAGAAATGAATACCAGAAGCATTTCTTGGGGGTAAAGGCGGCCGGTGCGTAAGGCTGACAACCTTACCACCATCCTGTGCCGTTGTCATGAAATCTGGGAACCTCAACTTCCTGGAACCCTCTGGGCCACTCCAGGCCTGTATTGAGACTGCTTTACCATACATATGCGGGTGGAGGAAAGTTTAGACGAAATAATTTTATAGAATACGAGATAAATACGTTTATTGTAAGAAGAAATGATACTTTATGGTTGTGCAAGATTTCATATGACCTACACTTGGAAAGGGTTTGATTACTAATGCACATTTGGGATCAATGGATTTGGAATGGGGGGGGGGGGTTGCAAAATACACTTTCGGTACCAAAGGATTTCAACTTCCTTTACTTCGAGCGTGTGGTGGTGCATTAAAAGCCTGCTTTATATATAAACACACAATGGACATGTGTGAAGACTTCAATGGTAGCACTGTCTTAGCGGGCACCTGCATCGATGACTGTCGCCTTCCGCGTTCTCATGTAAAGCTGGCAAGGATGTTTGTCGAAGCTGCAGACTGACTTTTTAACATCTGCTATTTAAAGCAGTGAAAGTCAGCAATTTTCAAAGTGCAGGGCACGTAAAATCACGTAGAACCACGATGTATCATATCATTTTCCCATAAACAGAAGTATATTATTACATTTACCCCTACCAATAGCTCTGTAACCACAATCTCATTTTTTTTTTCATTCAGCATGACCTGCTGAAGTGACTACATGAAGACCTGAAACACAATGTGACGTAGCAAACCGTTACAGAAGGAGTAACATTCCAGTAAACAAACCAGATTTTATATATTATGATATTCTCTACGCTACGTGCGGTCCCCCGTGGAGTCTACTTCCTAACAACCTGTAACAACGCACATTAATAACGGACCCCATAATATAGTTACATGAACCGGAAGTCTAACTTGGTGAATATAACAACAGATATCAGTCACATAAATGTATAATTTTTGCGTACACACAAGGGAGTGATAAGTGCTAGCACGCATCTACTGTGATAACGACACACGTCCACACCACCATCTGCAGTGAGCTCCGTGAGGCCCCTACAAAAACATTTGGAATATTTATCATTTTATCACACTGTTTTAAATGTTTTATTCATAACTAAGAATTCCACAATGTACCAAGTTTTAATATAAACAATGGGATCTCATTGGATAACAATTTTGACTGTACCTTAACAACATTGTTCTAAGTTGGCCTGAGAATGGCCGTTTAACGGCCGAAACATGTTGCCAGGTATAATCCAGTTGTAATTAAGCATCTGGTTTTTATATATGTTGTTTATTGACGGTACTAATTATAATATATATTGATGATACACAACGGGAGGGCTCCCTTCAAATCAGACTTTACTCATTCAATGAAACTGCAGTATAGGGAAGGAGAGATAAAAAAAGTCTTTATGGAAAAGGTTTATGGGAGTAGTAAGTGACGAGTAGTGAAGGACTGGGGTGAAAGCGTGAATGAATTAATGATTGGGAAAAAACAATTACAAGAAACTGTACGCATTACTCTCTAACTTGGGTGTTTTTACCTTTTGTACATGTATTCTAATTTGTCTCGTGTGTATTGTTGCTAGTTTTAAGTTGTATGTAATTGTTGGTGGTTGGCCGTATGTATTGTTGTAGTTGTCTTGTGTGTATTGTTGTCATCTTATGCGTATTTGTTGTACTATGTGTGCATTGCTGTTTTTTACTTTAGATGCCGGACTACTGGCTAGAAGTCAGTATTCGGAAGGTCCTGCGACCGGCCACCTCGACACAGGTTTTTCTTGGTTTCTCTGTGCCTATAAGCAAATACTGAGACGGTTCCCAAGTTTCCAAGTTGCCACTACATGCTTCTCATGTAGCCCTCCCGACTTACATTTAGTAGTAACCAATTTCATATTTTGTATACATGTAAAATAACCACTTCCACCAGGTGACAACCCAATTGCGGTTTATTATTATTATTATTATTATTATTAT
>Ga0123354_10021704_pt1 | contig 10117 bp, 5 predicted proteins | sample TergutLab28metaG_2_FD_97872 | JGI IMG/M metagenome (GOLD analysis project Ga0123354, IMG submission 97872) | Labiotermes labralis P4 segment gut microbial communities from Petit-Saut dam, French Guiana - Lab288 P4 | ecosystem: Host-associated > Arthropoda: Insects > Digestive system > Gut ...
AACTTCCAACCAGCAGCAACTCGAGAACCAGACGGCCTATGTGGTAACCAACGCTATCGTCGTGAGCTCCTGATGATGGGCATAATGGTGCCCGAAACATGTTGAGCCTTGCATAAGCATAATAAAGTAATAAGTGGCACCTAGTTTGATTTTTTTTCTTCATTTATCAAGATGATGCACGGTCCAATACACAACAAAAAACAAGACTTTTACTTTGTTACAGCCTGTGACTCCACTCACAATCCAAGAGTTTCATATACTCTGATGTCTCGCGTAGATAAACATTAAGAACGGCAGGTACCATGGAATGTTGGTTTGCCACCTCAGTTGTATTGCCGTAGCTGCGCTAAGCCCAACGCCTGCTATGTATATGACGCGCCGAGCAAACACGTTGGATGGGTTGCAGATTAGCACGATAAACTAATAATAGGAGAGGGAGCCGCTTTGTGTCGCACACAGGCGGATGACTCGCTTTGGGACGTTCCTTATTAACCTCAACAATACGATTGTAAGCTGTGGGAGATGTAAGGGAATGGGAGAGTCCCTTCATTAACTGTATGTATGAGAAGCGTCGGAGGGGCTGTTCAGCGGTTGCTCATCTGTAAAAACGACACCGACTGATATGTCCATAAGGTTCCGACATGATATTGCTCAGCTATTCAAGAACACCTTCTCCTGCCATGTTACCCGGAGACTCACTGCCTTGTGCACAAGACCTCGACACTGGTCCGTACCATCAGCCTGTTGTGTGCTGCTCGCACCGTCACCCTGTACTTTTATGTCGTCACTTTTAATATTATCTCTCCATCTACGTTCAGATTCTAAAAGAGTTTTATTTTATACATGTACAATTGTGTGTGCCCTTTTTCGTAGCCAGCATTCGCACTACATGTATTCCCCACTTTTATGGATACCTCTGGTAATGTTTTAGTGCTAAGTTAAAATTTTGGAGCTCCTTGTTGTAATTTTGGAGCTCCTTGTTGTAATTTTGGAGCTCCTCGTTGTAATTTTGGAGCTCCTTGTTGTAATTTTGGAGCTCCTCGTTGTAATTTTGGAGCTCCTCGTTGTAATTTTGGAGCTCCTTGTTGTAATTTTGGAGCTCCTCGTTGTAATTTTTTCCATTATCCTTCACAGTTTCTTGTTCTTCGATCCCATATGATCTGTACAGTAGAAAATCCGATCTTCGACCGGTGTGGACTGCTGGTCGCAACTTCAAAGAGACCTAGATCTGATAGTATAATTTCATAAGTTGGTCCAGAGACAGGAATGTGGCTTATAAAATGCCGTCACTTGTTTTAGAGCTCATAATTAATTTCCTGTTAAATACGCCATGTTCTGCTCGTAGCAGCCAAAATATTGCGTTCGCACGGTACATGATGCTGCTTTACGTCACGTTCAGTTAATTATGTCTCAAGATACTGCTATAGCACATGAAAATAAGGGTCTTGTCAGGCTGAAATTCTCATGTCCGAAATCATTCAGAGGTTTACATAGTTTATTATTTATCAAAACAAAGATAACCAAAATGGAACACTTAAAATATCGCCTTTTTACTCAATTCCGACGTGAAAAACCATAAACAGCTATTATTTTGAGAGACTTTTATGGTTGTTTTATAATTAATAACTTTTAAGTAACAAGCGTTAAATAATAAACCGTCAATTTGAAATACATTGGACAACACGGACAACCATGAGAGGCTGTACCACACAAGTCCCACCGCACCGAGTGAAAGTACAGTAACCATAATCCAGAGAGCACTCTAAGGGTGACAAAACCGGTCCATAATGTCAAATACCTACTCTTGTTTTAATTTGTTTTAACCAGACATTAAATGTTTCACATTTTATGCAATATCAGTTTTTATGTACGTTCACAACTGTAAAAATATTGGGATCCCAATATCTAAACAGCACCTGAGACTTATTCTGCTGGAGGCCTGATGATGACTGTTAACAGGTCGAAACATGTAGTTTATATACACAAATAAATATTTGTTGTGCTGACGTGTCTAGCCAATATGTTATATAGTTCGTTAGAGCACTTCGTGATGCCCTCCTTGAAGTTAACAATTTTTGTAACCTTCACATTTGTGAAATTTGAATAATTGTATTTCATGATGAAAGCCTGCAGAATCTCATATTCCATTGCATACTGTCGCCGTTGGCAGCGTGTTTTATGGTGGAAACATGGCGTGTTGTGAGTGAATTGGTAATTTTGTGGTCGCCATTGCTTTCGTAAATTAGTATACAGCAATAACAGGGTAAAATGTCTGTAATATCTAGTGTAGGCTGATATTTTGGGTTCACACTGAGATTTTTTAATGCCTTTAAAATAGCCTACTAATTCCTTTATTATCTTCAAAGACACACCCAGAAGTTGCCTATACTATAGTTCTTAACAACTATTTAAACCGAGGGTTCTCAGACTTCTTCGCTGGCATACCACAAAATTTAATTTAGAAATTGCAATGTACCAACAGTTATTTTCATTGTTACACCGTGCATGTCGTCGAGTTACTCAATTAATATACCAACTAATGCACTTATATAAAAGTTACACATTACAACACTAAAACTGCTCCTACATGTTTCGGTCCTAAGACCATCATCAGGGAGCTGTATTTGTTTGCCTTGCTAAAGTCACATTCAAAGCCACATTAAAACCAGTCATAAACTAACATCGTTGTACTAATAGGGTGTTGTGGCAGCATGCCATGTTGTGTAATGTTATGTTGCAAAGAGTGCCCTGCAGGGTACTCTTTGCAACATAACATTACACAACATGGCATGCTGCCACAACACCCTATTAGTACAACGAAGTTAATTAGTGACTAATGTGACTTTAGCAAGGCAAACAAATACAGCTCCCTGATGATGGTCTTAGGACCGAAACATGTCGGAGCAGTTTTAGTGTTTTAATTGTAACTTTTATATAAGTGCATTAGTTGGTATATTAATTGAGTACAAACAGTTTTTTTATGCAAATACAAAGCTGTGATTGGAACGACTGGCTGATAGCGGGGGCGAGTAATAGTGTCGCCAGCGTGTTCAGTTGTGTGGCTTATGTTTTATGTATTTATTTTTTAATTGTTATTCTTCTTTATATCGATTTTTATGAAGGCGGCATAACAGTTAACAATGGTTGGTGTATACATGATGTATACATTTAAATTCGGAGGGACTGATACGTGATCGGCCGTCAACTGTGCTTGCTTCTAACTTTACCAGCTGTAGGTTTCTGCCACAAGAGTGCTACAATGCATAATGCAGAACGCAGACATCTTTAGCGTTCTGAAACACACTTCGAAATTGAAAACCATCTTTCCCTGAAATATACTTATTCCCAATGCTTTGTCTGTCGAATATTAAACGAGATACAAAGGAAAATAATAATTAGTCTGTTCCTAATTAGCCTTGCCAACAATAGATGTATATGTAGCTTTGCGTTACTCATTTCTACAACGGGAGTTTTACACAAGATGGATAAGACAAAAGGAATTTATTTCCGTCTGCGATGAAGATGATTGTTGGATTCAAATTGACAAAGAACGCGCTTTGAAACACGTACAGTGCCAGTGCAGAGTAGAGGAGCTTTCTGGTCCATTTAGAGTTAAGAGAGGAACAGTTAACCTGCAAGCAGCTGTATCTCTCTGAGTATTGAAGTTGTTACTGCCGTGGGGCTTTGTTTGTTTTGAAATGGGGGGGGGGGCATAGATCGGTCTTTAGGAGGCAAGAAAGATGGGTAATGGCAGAACAGGAAACAAGCGAGGGCTAGTGTGCATACTCCTTTTGTTTTTTGTTCCTTTGTTCCTTATCTGTTTCGTTTGTTTCTTTGAGCAGTCGTCAGAGTGGCGATATCTGAGCACAGACAAGCCAGTGATAGTGTTTCTGTGAGACTTACCTTTCACACGGCAAGACACGCTTCGTGTTCCTTTTCGCGTTGATTGTAAAGAAATGTGGAGGAAATTGTGTTGTGATGTTCAGTTCGAGGTGCGTTTAAGATTTGGCTTCTCGTTGTCGCGCCATGCAGTCTGGTAGGTGGATGGTAACGTTTCAGAGGAATATGTTGCTTCCATCTTGAAGGGCAGGGTGTGCATTGATTCTTTATATCCTTTCATAACGTTTCTGCTGTGCTGCACGTCATAGCGCGTACGTCAGAGGCTCAGTTGCAGGGATATTTCTCTTGCTCGCTCAACAAAATTCCGGCAGCTGCATGGTGAACTCCGCACGCATTACTGACTGTCGTGCGTGTCGTGTCAGCTGATACCATTTCCTCCTTCCTCTACTCCTGAATCTGTCGCTTGGGTATAAAACTTCTACGTTAACTTCTTACGTATTCTTCTCAAGCGCTTTTCATTTCTTTCTCCTAGAGATTTAGTATCAATTACAGTTCCACTCCGTCTTCTCCAACCAAGTGGCTAACTAACTCCATGTAGCAGGGTCCTTCCTGAGAAGCTAACCGGTTCTCTGCCAGTCAAGAAATTCCCCGCATTTTATGCAACCCGAAAGTTCATTACCGCATTCACATGCGCCCGCCACCTGTCCGTATCCTGAGCCAGATCAATCCAGCCCATGCCCTCCCATCCCACTTTGTGAAGACCCATTTTAATATCAGTCTCCCATCTGCGTGTAGGTATTCAAAGTAGCCTTTTTCTCAGGCCTCCCCACCAAAATCCGAGGACATTCGGCTGTTTCTTTCACGTAATTCCTCACCCGTTCTGTCCCCTTTGTTTCAGGCTCGCATTTCTATTTCCTCATGCATTCTGGCATGGCTTGCCTTGAACTACCCGCTTCTCCTGCCGTGGGCCTAGGTTCGCTCCTTGCTCGTCGCCGTTACATGTATCCGCGACTGTCTCTGCGTCGTATGTACGATACGCATTTGTTTTTAGAGTGTGTTATTTAACGACGCACATAGTTGCCAAGATTATATGCGTCAGTGATACATGTACGAGTATGGAGCATTGGTGGAATGATACTGAGATGGGAGAACCGAGATACTCGCGGGAAAACGTGTCCGAGTGCCACTTTGTCCACCACAAATCCCACTTGGGCAGGAATTAAATTATTAAAATTCCCCCATATTACTTCGCAATCTAGTTAGATTCATTGGATTTGATGACATCGTATCTTGTTGTAGAATGCGCCGCTGTGCATTTTGATAGAAATGTACCACCGTTTCCCACGCATTATCTGCGTCTGTCTTCAGGGTGCATTCGTAAACGTAAGACAGACGCCTACGAGACTACACGGCGTCACATCGCAGAAGACCCTAATATCTTCGTGAGGACCTTAGATTTCATTTTAACTGTCACTGCTCGATATGCCTGTATACTCCTTGCACCGAAGATGTGGTTAGCAACTTTCTCCGAACCGTTGGTACTGTCCACTGGCTCGCTGTACGTCACAGCCATGAACACATGCAGCAATCTTGTTATCATCCTGTAGTTTCTTGTGTGGCGCAATTTCGTGTCATATGGGCTTACAGGCACAAGGTCAGTTGTCTGAATATTTCCGACTGTTTGTCACTGGCAACTCCGCCCCTGGCACCAGCAGTCTTGTCATTGGAATTGTACAAAGAAATGACGTAGTGAAAGAAATATTCAGTTGCATGTGTCTAGACACGAACGCTTGCACCGTATTGTACATATGTGGGCTGCTAGCAGAGAACATCGCCCGCCCGTAAGAGAACTGCATGGCCTTGTTTCCTGTTACACATTCTAGGGTTTCTCCTTCTACGTATCTGTTTGTATCATAATTGGTGGTGTTTTATTTGTGTCAGGAATGGAAGACTGATCAGCTATTCGGATGTTGCAATGTTTGTAACTGTTACATACAAACAGTGCTTCATGTATAATACATAGCTGCGTTTGTGATGAATCGCAATAATAAATGCTCATGCCATGCTCCAAATGTTCATTAGTCGACCAACGCCCTAGAAGAGGGTCCTTCTTCAGAGGCCGATAGAGTCTTAGCTGCGTAAGCCCAACTCATTGTATGGAGCCCTGAGTTCTAGTAGCGTGTTTACGAGTCCCTATCCTGAGCCAGAATAATCCAATCAACATCTTCCCGTCTTTTTGTTTTCTTTGCGATCCATTTTGATATCCGTCCATATTCGCCGAGGTCTTTCAAGCTGTTTATTTATTTCTTTTCGGTTTCCCCACCGAAATCCTGTATGCATTTTTCTTTTTTCCGTACGTGCCATATGCTCCGACCATCTCATCCTAACAGTACTTGATGAAAGATTCGTTGGTTATTGCCATAAAACCGGAAGCTAAACAAAATTTGTTATTCAGCAAACTCGTTATTTTTCGTTCAACAAATATATTACCTCAGCGGAGGTCGCAAACTTCATTTTGGGACTCTGTAATAAGAGGCGCCAGTGGCATTATCATCTGACGAATTCGCGCACCCGCCATGTTGTTATCATAGATTGTGGGAAAGTAAAATGCGCAATGTTTCGGCAACCTCCAGTAATATAACACCATACAGGTTTTCGTGGTAATCGGTTCTATGGTTCAGAATTTGAAAGCAGATCTCACTTGCACTGTGGTGATCTTGTTAAATGTACCTTTTTTCATTAAGAGAGGCAGTAGATGAAAAAGAAAGCAGTACACGTTATAGCAGTAATGGGTGGAAATGCGATAGGCAGAGGAACAGACAGAAAGTGAGCAGTGAGGAGGGAAGAGGAGGGGTTCAGAGCTACTCATTACAATGCCTAGCTGCTTTCTGAGAAGCCATAATCTTGAAATAACTTGCGCCCTGTTGATGATCTTCGTATATGGAGCGCGCTCTGCCTCTGCCCCAGTTCATTGTTTATGATCGCAGTCCTGTGCCTGACTTACAGTCGTTAAACGATTAGATTGCAAAATACACAGGGAGTACGTAGCTGCGCCTTGTGAGCAGGAAATAAGAAAATAGTGGAACCGCCTTAAGTTACACAACACCGCAAAACTGGTGGGAACTTGCGGTTGCCTACATGTAAGGGGCACCCCTCTCTCGCTCTAAGTACAGTTCGTACACAGCCGGTCCCAGTGGCCGCGCGGTCTAAGACGTAGGTCTGCAGCCGCTCGCTTGCTGGGATTGTGGGTTCTAATCCCGCCTGCGGCACGGATGCCTGTCTAATGTGTGTGTTGTGTTGTCGGGTAGAGGAGTCCTACCGAGGGCGGTGTGTCTGAGTGTTATCTCGAAACTGAAACAAAACAAAATAGTTTCTGGTTTAAGTAAAACACACAATATATTTTCTTTTTCTCTTGACGACATGTTGCGGTCAATTGACCATCATCAGGTCATCTTTACAAAACTTCGAATCAGGTGCATGCAGTGCAAATAGCATTCATGTAATATGGGATCCCATAAGACTTAAAAATATATTAAAATATTTTAAAATTGTTTAAAATGAATGTTTTTTGTAGTCTGTGATGTGTCAATGTTTTTATAATACTAAACAATTGTTGGAAGCTATTTAGAAAATTAATATATAGTAAGGTAAAGGTAAAGCAGTCCCGTTACAGGCCTGGAGTGGCCCAGAGGGTTCCAGGAAGTTAGGGTTCCCAGATTACATGACAGCGGCACAGGATGGTGGTAAGGTTGTCAGCCTTACACACCGACCGCCTTTACCCCCAGGAAATACTCCTCGTACTCATTTCTGTTAGAGGCTGAGTCGACCCCAGGCCCATAGTGCGATCGGAAGGATTATGTCAATGAAAAATTCCAATGACACCAGCTGGGCTCGAACCAGCGACCTTCCGATTTGTAGCACAGCACCTTAACCACTGTGCTACCGTGGTCCCCATTAATATATAGTATACATTCAAATCTTTTCTACTTAAGTGGGATAATGTTTCGTTATCAAAACATTTGTGTGTATATATTGTTTAGTCACAAGGTACTGCACATTATATAAACCCAGTTATCTCGAAACATCAACAATTAGGAGGTGTAGGCTCACCAAGGCTGTCGAGTCATGAAAAAAGAAATAGTTGCAGAGGGGGTGTTAGAGAGTGCAGGGCTGTCAGAGCACCACCTGCTGTAACGTGAAACAACTCTTCATTTCTCCCACGCAGTGTACTTAGGTCTTCCCTATGCTTCGCACAGTGAAGAGCTGTTACTGGTTGGTCTCTACTAAAGACGGAATGTCTCCTGTTAACTTAGAATTGAATCTTATATGTTATTCAGAACAACTTTCAGGCTTCAGAGGGTGAATACGATGAGGTGTTCTGCCGACAAGGCGATAGTCTGCTTGTATTTCTTAAAGATACGGTAACGTCACTGTCCGCGCCGTGAAGGCGTGTAGGAGGACTAGAAGTAAAGCTGCACTCATTAACATCGGCACTAGAAGGAGGTGAATGATTAGCTTAACGCCTCGGCCGCTTTACCCACGGTAAAGAACCCCCGGTACCTATTGGAGAGGAGGCTGAATAGGTCCCAGAGCGGGCCTGGACGTTTTAGAATGGAGAAAAATCTCTTGCCTCTACCGGAATTCGAACCCCTCGCCATTCATTCCGTAGCCTAGACCCTGTACCGACATCGAAGGTTGTGTTTTTGATGAAGGCCGATAGAAAGTGTAGAACATATGCTACAAATATGTTCACGTAAGACATTCATGTTTTCTGAGTGTAGGAACACGGAAAGGAGCAGATAAATATGTCAGAGGCGATGGATGGGAATGAAGAAGTAGTAAGAAAGTAAAACAAGGTAGGAAACGTACACAAAGCATAACAATTCCGGCATTTCCACTGACCCTTGCATAAGTATCTCGAACACGGCAAAGATTATGACAGAATCATAGGCCTATTTAAAAAAAAAATATCTGTTTCACTTGTACAGTACCTGAAACGTTCGTTTGGAACGTTTTTCGCTCCCACGTATCGCTTCTGAAACAGCAATTTGTTGTAACCTGCCGGCACACAGTTTTACAGCAGACAGAAACAACTGGACCGACCCTCAACAGAACAACACTTCAGCATGCTGTGTTTTTACGGAAGTGTAGGGACAAGCAGTTTTTTTGTCCACACGACATTTTGACAGAAGGTGTGCTTGTAACCCGACTGCCCAGTAAATCGGGTATCTCAGTTTGACGAATTGTGTGGGTTACGACGTGTTGCTGTTTCGTGAGCGAAATATTTAGCGCTATTCGCTCGAGTGCTGGGCAGATGTCCATATAGGTCTTCGTGCAAACTGTCTATTACTGTCTGATTTGAAGTAAAGTTGGAATATGCGAGTATCAAGAAATTAGAGTAAAAACATCCAACGTAAACTTTTGTGAAACTTCCTTTAGCGGTCTTATGTTGTTGCATAAAGAATAGCATGCCATAAAGACTGTAACTCTTGTCCCACTGAAGTGAATCAGCTACTCGGACGTCAAGTGTTAAGGTAATGATCATATGAAGTGAAAGGTTTGGTAGGCATGCGCTCACAGCTCGAAGATTTTTGTTAACTTTAGCGATAGATGATGATCCCTCTTCGTACCCCGGTCGCTGTGCTCCCAGCCAAACGATCTGGATGTCCGTAACAGTAAGGGATTAAACCGTAGCTAGAAACATTCCGCGATGGTACAGGCGATTATTTGTTTTGGCCTTCGTATGTAGGATAACTTGTGTCGCTGTACCTTTGCAAAGCCTTGTTTTGAAGTCGCCCATGTAAATTTAAGAAACCCTACTCTGCAGCTTGTGTCACAAGACGTTTGGGTTCCACACACACGAAAACTGATGCAGTATATAAATTTCTTATTATAAAATGGACTGGAGAAACTCGTGGCTTTGCCAAAACTAGGTTGTTTAAAAATATCGTTGTGCTGTGAATATTTCAACAGCTTCATTTGCATCCTAACCTAGGTGTTTCATCTTTTTCTGTTTCTGCACCTCTGGACCATCATTTACTAATTTTCTGCTCTATGAAATATGCAGCAAGTAAATTCAGGCAGTCCGTCGTTTTACGAGCACAAATTCCCTTCTCTCCCTCGCTGCATTCTGAACGCATTCAAAACAACAGACTGTCGGCTATGTTGCGTCATCAGTAACTCATCATGGCCGACTTGGCGGCAAAGCGTAGCGTTGCTATCGAGAGTGGGCTTAGCGTAGCAAATGTTGGAAGTTTTGTGGCTCCACGTGCAGTGT
>Ga0123354_10021705_pt1 | contig 10117 bp, 17 predicted proteins | sample TergutLab28metaG_2_FD_97872 | JGI IMG/M metagenome (GOLD analysis project Ga0123354, IMG submission 97872) | Labiotermes labralis P4 segment gut microbial communities from Petit-Saut dam, French Guiana - Lab288 P4 | ecosystem: Host-associated > Arthropoda: Insects > Digestive system > Gut ...
AGTTGCCCAGTTCTTTTAGCCGCTCAGGTTAAGTCCAGTCTGTTTAACGGTCGAAATGACCAAGTTAACGTCGGACTAACCAGCAAGTAAACAATAGACAGCACCTTTCATAAAGTCTGTTTAGGGAAAAAGCTATATGTAAACACGTTGCTAAAGATTATTTATGCCCGATAAAGTACGTTGTGCTCATATTTTAGTAAAAACCTTAACGGAAGCTCAAACAATAAAAGCACGTATAGACCAAGGTGAAAGTTTCTCTGAAATAGCCAAACAGTTTTCTCTTTGCCCTTCAGGTAAAAAAGGTGGAGACCTTGGCACTTTTGGACGAGGCCAAATGGTAAAGCCTTTCGAAATTGCTGCGTTTCAGCTTGAAAAAGATAAAGTTTCGGACCCTGTTAAGACAGAATTCGGGTACCACATAATCAAACGATTAGGTTAAAAACAGTTTAATAACAAGGTTCATGTTTTATTCCTCTGATGAGATTTAACTGTTAAAATTGAGGCTTAAAACATTGAATATAACTCCTTTACGCCAAAATCAAAATGCGTTAATGATATGTATTATACTTTTTGTAGGATTCACATTTTTTTCAATCTTTAGAACAAGTTTCAACTCAATCGATACTATAGTTAATTTATGGATAATTACCATTCATACTGACGCAGCAACTTTTATCGCAAAAATTGTTTCTGTCGCCTTTGATACAATCGCTTTAGCTATAGCATCATTAGTAATAGCTGTTTTTCTTTTCATAAAAAATCATAAAACCCACAGTTTACTACTTTTAACAGGTATAGGCGGAAATGCTTTATTTGTAGCCATCATAAAAAGCCTCACTCAAGTTACCCGACCTACAAACCAACTTTTATATAACTCAAATTTTTCATATCCCAGTGGTCACAGCACAGGCGTAGTTGTCTTTATTGGCTTAATAACTTATTTTGTTTGGTTAAACTGGAACAACAGTCAACGTGTAAAAATCTTATCTTCAGCAATTTTTGGTTTAATGGTTACTTTTGTAAGTTTTAACAGGATTTACCTCAATGTTCACTGGTTAACCGATGTTGTAGGGGGCTGCCTGTTTGGCGCATTTTGGTTATCTTTTTGCATTCTAATTTATGAACAATTAAACTTAGCTGGCAAGTTTAAGTCTAACCGGTAATTTGTTGCCTATTTGATATTTTCATTTTTTAACAACTTTTTATTTGTGCGCTTTCTCAACTTTTTAGCTCTGCCTTGTTTAATTGGGGTGTATGGCTATAACTCTTTATTGTGTTAATAGGAAGGTTTTTAGTTTAGTTATTATATGAATCTGTGCAAAGTGTAGAAGTGTAAATTGAGGTTAACGTTATGTCTGTATTTGCAGCACCAGGAGCTTATGATCGTGCAATTACTGTTTTCTCCCCTGATGGCCGACTTTTCCAAGTAGAATACGCCATGGAGTTAGTGAATCGTGGCGCTACCATTTTAGGTATCCAAACCGCTGAAGGTGTTGTACTTGGTTCTGAAGAAAACATTGAAGCCCTTGAGGAAGCCTGTTTTTCTTACAAAATTTTCCGTGTAGATGATCACGTAGGCGCAGCGATTGTCGGTTTAAGCTCTGACGCAAGAATCCTGATTGATCAGGCAAGAGTTTATTCTCAAAGTAATAAATTGACTTATGATGAACCTATAGATGTTGAAGTTGTAACTAAACGCATTTGTGATATACAGCAAATGTACACGCAGCATGCTGGTGTAAGACCTTTTGGTGTATCTATTATTTTTGCTGGTGTCGATAAAACTGGTTCTCGTGTTTTTGGAACACATCCCAGTGGAACATACCGAGGTTACAAAGCAACTGCTTTAGGTGCAGGAAGAGAAACAGTTCTAAACATTCTCAAAGAAGAATACAAGGACAACATGAGTCTTGAGGATATAACAAAACTTGCAGTAAAATGTTTAGTAAAAGCTTTAGAGGCAAGACAACTCCCACCAAGAATTAAAATAGCGGTTATACCTACTGCAACTAAAACGCTTGAGATGTTCTCTGACGAAAAAATAGATACTTACATTAAAGAACTGGGTTTAAGTAAGTGACATTGTGATGAGTGAAAGATTCACTGTTGCACGTTTAACCAAAGAAGATGAACACTTCGAAATTTTGATAAAACCCCAAAAAGCATTAGATTACCATAACGGTAAAATTTCGGCAATAACCGAAGTTTTAGCCGCTGACATAATTTTTTCTGATGCTAACAAAGGTACAAAAGTTTCTGAGGAAGCGATGAAAAAAGCTTTCAAAACAATTGATCCATTGAAAATTGCTGATGAAATTTTAAAAAAAGGCACTTTACAGTTAACAACAGATCAAAGACGTAAAATGGTTGAGGATAAACGCCGACAAATTATCGATTTTATCTCTCGTCAAGCAGTTGACCCTAAAACAAATTTACCCCATCCACCTGCACGTATCGAAAATGCTATGGAACAAATTCGTTACCCCATTGACCCTTACAAGTCAGTGGAGGAGCAAGCTAATGACATAGTTAAATTACTTAGACCAATTTTGGCTTTAAAAATTGAGCAAGTAATTGTTGCAGTAAAAGTGCCCGCGCAATATGCGTCAAGAGCTTATGGGACAATAAAATCTCTTGGTCTTCTTAAACGTGAAGAGTGGCGTGGTGATGGTTCTTGGTACGGAGAAATTGAAATGCCTGCTGGGGTATATGCTTCAATGTTAAATAAACTTGGTGATGTAACCAAGGGCAGTGGAGAAGCAAAAATAGTATCTTAAAATATGAGAAATGAAAATTTGGATGAGAAAATTTATGCCAACATACTTTGAAAAAAAACAACTTGTTATACCTGGAGAATTGCTTGCAGAAGGCGACTATTTACCAGGTGAAAATACATATGTAGATGAAAATAAAATCTATGCTCAACGAATTGGACTTGTAGATGTTGACAATAAAAAAGTTAGCATGGTTGCACTTAGGGCTTTTTATGTACCTAAAGTAGGCGACATAGTTATTGGAACTGTTACCGAAGTAGGATTCAGCGGTTGGACCGTTAACATAAAGTCTCCTTACAATGCAATGTTAAGAGCGTCAGACGTTTTAAGTAGGCCTTTTAAGCCACAAAATGATGAATTATCTACAGTTCTAAACGCAGGTGACTTAATTGTTGCAAAAATCGTTTCATACGATCGAGCACATGACCCACAACTTACCGTTGGAGAACCAGGCCTTGGAAAGATCACACGCGGACAACTTCTTAATGTTGTGCCAACAAAGATTCCACGTGTTATTGGTCGAAAAGGCTCAATGATTTCTATGATTAAACAAGAAACAAACTGTCAAATTATTCTTGGGCTTAACGGCGTAGTTTTAGTCACTGGCAAGACTCCTGAAGATGAAGAACTTGCTATTACTGTAATTAAAAAAATCGAGCAGGAATCACACACAAGTGGTCTAACTGATCGTATTACTCAATTGCTTAAAGAAAATAAAGTAAAAACTGAGGAATCTAAGAATGAATGATAAACCTGTTAAATTGATTGACAAAAAAGGTATTAGACTAGACGGTCGTAAAGCGACTGATCTTCGACCTCTAAAACTTCAAGTGGGGGTCCTCTCAAACGCTGATGGTTCAGCTTACATTGAACACGGTAAAAATAAAATTTTAGCCGCAGCTTTTGGCCCAAGAGAAATGCATCCAAAACACTTGGCTCTTGCAGATAGAATGGTTCTAAGATGTCGTTATCACATGGCTCCATTCTCAGTTCAAGAACGAAAATCACCTGCACCATCTAGGCGAGAAGTAGAACTTTCCAAAGTTATACGTGAATCACTAGAACCAGCATTATTTTTAGAACTCTACCCAAGAACAGGTGTAGATGTGTTTGTTGAAGTATTGCAAGCCGATGGTGGGACAAGATGCGCAAGTATTACTGCTGCTGCTTTGGCAATTGCTGATGCTGGTGTCCCAATGCGTGACCTTGTTGTTGCTTGTGCCGCCGGTAAAGTTGATGATACAATTGTCCTCGACTTACACGATGAAGAAGACAAACTCGGCTCCGCAGATGTTCCAGTCGCTTATATGCCATCATTAGACGCTATTACTCTGCTTCAGATGGACGGCATTCTTACCCCCGACGAGTTCCAAAAAGCTGTAGACATGGCCATGGGTGGATGCAAGAAAATTTATGAGATGCAGAAAGAAGCGTTGAAAACCAAGTATATGGTTGTTAAAGACGTAGAAGAAAAAGAAGAGGAAGAGGTAGAAGAGTAATGTCATCCCTTATTACAAGAGTTAAATTGAAGCAAATTAGTCAACACATTGAAAATGGTAAGCGTTTAGACGAACGTGGTTTACATGACTATCGTCAAATAAAAATTGAGCAAGGTATAATTCAGAAAGCTGAAGGTTCAGCACGTGTTTACCTAGGAAAAACAGAGGTTCTAGTTGGCGTTAAAGTTGAAACAGGTGAACCATTTCCAGATACACCAAATGATGGTGTACAGACTGTAAATGCTGAACTTGTACCTTTAGCGTCACCAAACTTTGAGCCTGGTCCACCTGACGAAAACAGTATTGAACTAGCAAGAATCGTCGATCGTGGGCTACGTGAATCACACGCTATTGACACAGAAAAACTCTGTATTGAGGCAGGCAAAAAAGTCTTTGTCGTTTTCGTAGATGTTTACGTCCTCAACTATGACGGTAACCTAATTGACGCTTCAGCCTTAGCTGCCTTAGCTGCACTAATGAACACTAAATTGCCTAAATATGAATACAAAGATGGCGAAGTGAAAATTAAGGAAGGATATACACAATTACCCATGAAGAGTCACCCAATCACTGTTACAATCGCTAAAATTAACAACCAACTTGTCATTGATCCCCAACTCGAAGAAGAACAAGTAATGGATTCAAGAATTTCTATTGCAGTCAACGAACAAGGTAACATTTGTGCCGTTCAGAAAGGTGGTTCAAGTTATTTCACACCGCAACAGATTTTAGAAGCTTCAAAGCTTGCACAAGCAAAAGCAGCAGAACTGCGCAAAAAATTTGATTGGTGAAAAAGTTGCCAAAAATGAAGAAAGTTGGTTCAACTCGTGGATTAGGTGCTCGTTACGGTTCCACAGTTAGAAAACGCTATGTAAAAGTGATAACTGAATTAAAGAAGCCTCACAGATGTCCCCAATGCGGTTTCGTAAAAGTACACCGTGTAAGTGTCGGTGTATGGCAATGTAACAAATGTAACTATACCTATGCAGGTGGAGCATATACTCCAATAACAAAATTAGGTGTTATAGCTAAACGATCTGCAAAAGGCGCCATTGAAGAAACCCCAAAACCAGCTGTCTCAACAGTTGAAACAACATCTGAAGAAGCCGTGTAAACGCCTTCTTTTACTTTTTTTAATTTTGTTTGTTTTCGCTTACCCTTATTTATTTGAACGATCCCTTATTTTTTGAAGTGAAGTAACATGACAATTAATGCTAAAGTGTCTGTGCGTATAAAATTCTCTAATTCTAAACAGCTCATCACCGCAGTTACAGCATTAAAACCTGAGGTTAATTCACCTGTTACCCATCGGTCAAATGTGGAACTACAAATTCATGATTGCTTTCTTACTCTAACGGTTGACGCTGAAGATACTACTGCTTTACGAGCTACCGTTAATGCTTATTTACGTTGGATTGCCTCAACTATGTCTGTTGTTGAAATAATTGAATGCATGTGATTATCTTTAACATTTTCTATTTTAGATAGCTACCTTCAAGTTAATGAAAGCTTTTGTAAACCTGTTTTGCATGCTCTTGTGTGTACTGTTTTTTGTGATGTTTTTGTATTTTGCCCGTCAAGCGGAATTTTTTTGTCTCTTCCCAGTTCTTGTTAAAAAAAGCTTAACAAATACTTACTTTAGGTTAGTTAGATGTTTATAAATTTCATTAAACGAATACTCCTGCAAGGGAAGGTTTAAATAAATACTGCCTTATTTCGTATATGCTTCAAGTTAAAAACGGAAGATAATTCAGAATGTCATCACAGGAATTTCGTCACATAGTACGCATTATGGGCACTGACTCACCAGGCACCCTTAAGACTTCTTATGCAGTGAAACAAGTCAGGGGTATCAACATGAGTCTGTCAAACGCTGTTATTAAAAAAGCCGGCGTTAACCCAGATTTGCGAGTAGGTTTTATCACAGATTCAGATATATCAAAAATAGAGGATGTAATCCGAGATCCAGTGAAATACGGAATACCTGGCTGGCTCTATAATAGACAAAAAGATTCAGAAACAGGCAAAGATGTCCACCTCTTGAGTGCTGAACTAATTTTCAAAGTTAAAACTGATATTGATCAAGCTAGAGAAATTCGTTCTTGGCGTGGATACCGTCATGCTTATAGCTTAAAGGTTCGTGGCCAAAGAACAAAATGTACTGGACGCGCAGGTAAAGCCTTAGGTGTTAAGAAAAAGACTATGCCACAAAAGTCCGGTGGATCTGATGGAGGTAAATAATAATGGGCGATCCAAAGAAACAGCGTAAGAAATTTGAAACGCCACGTTTCCGTTGGCGTAAAGATATTCTCCAAGAAGAGCTTAAACTCTTAGGCCAATATGGTTTAAGAAATAAACACGAGCTCTGGCGTCATAAAACGTTCCTTTCTAAAGTGAGAGGCATTGCACGATCATTAATTAGTAAAACTCCTGAAGAACGCGCAAAAATGGAAGGCGAATTGTTAGCTCGTTTGAAAAAGTTAGGTATTCTGCAAGAAACAGCTGTTTTAGCTGACGTCTTAGACTTAACTATTGAGGACATTCTTGAGAGAAGGTTACAAACCATTGTTTTCCGAAAAAGCTTAACACGAACAATATTCCAATCACGTCAACTAATTACTCATGGCCATATCTCAATTAACACTCGTAGAGTAACAATACCTGGTCATGTTGTGTCAAAGGAAGAAGAAGCCCAGATTACTTACTCTGTAACAAGTGCAGTGTCAGACCAAGCACACCCATTACGCACAAGTTTGACTGTTATCGCAAAAGAGCCAGCAGCTCGACAACCCGCTCGTGGTAGACGAGGTGGACGTGGAGGCGGCAGATTTTGAGTAACAGTAAACGTAACGAGAAATGGGGTATAGTTCACATATTTAGTTCCTACAACAACACTTTAATCCACATAACTGATATTAGCGGTGCAGAAACTATCGCCCGTACAACTGGTGGTATGTTCGTCAAAGCTGACCGTATGGAATCGTCACCATACGCAGCTATGCGTGCTGCAACAGGTGCTGCAGAAGTTGCAAGAGACAAAGGAATTACAGCAATACACATTAAAGTGCGTGCGCCTGGCGGTAGTGGTCCAAGGACTCCTGGTCCTGGTGCACAAGCAGCGATCAGAGCTTTTGCAAGATTTGGGTTCCGTATTGAACGTATTGAAGAAGTAACTCCTGTTCCCCATGATGGCACACGAAGGCCCGGTGGCAGACGAGGACGAAGAGTTTAACCTTCACCTTCTCTCTTTGCTTAATAGAAAAATTGAAATAATGCCCTGAAACCATATTGGAACGCAGTTAATATTTACATCTATTGTTGGAGTGTCTTAGCAAGTGAAAATTGAAATCCTTGAAAAAAACGATAATATCATTCGAGTAATTGTTAGAGACGCAGAGGTTTCCTTAATGAACGCTCTTCGTCGAATATCGCTTGCTCATGTTCCCTGTATGGCAATTGACGAAGTTGTAATGATTGACAACTTGTCCATTTTACAGGATGAAATTATTGCTCATAGACTTGGTCTGACTCCTTTAAAGACAGATCTTGACAATTATAACGCTCCTGAAGACTGTTCTTGTCAAAACGAATTTGGGTGTCCACAATGTCGTATAACTTTAACTTTAGATGCAGAAGCACAAGATGGTACGCGGACTGTATATAGCGGAGAACTTGTATCTGAAAGTCCTGAAATTGTTCCTGTATCTGATAAAGTTCCAATTGTTAAACTTACAAAAGGTCAAAAACTAAAACTTGAAGCATACGCAAGGCTTGGCACAGGTAAAACTCACGCAAAGTGGCAGCCTGTTTGCGTTTCTGCATATAAATATTACCCAAAAATTACAACACCTACAACAGCATGTGACGACTGCAAAAAATGCGTTGCCATCTGCCCAAAAAGGGTTTTAGAACTCAAAGGTGATAAAATTAGCGTCCGTGACTTATACTCTTGTAATCTGTGCATGGACTGTGTTGATGCTTGTCCTAAAAAGCCTTCCTTGATCCAAGTTGAATGGGAAAAGAACGCTTTTATTCTTACTTTAGAGTCAACAGGTGCTCTTCCACCTGAACGAGTGCTTCAAGAAGCAACAAAAATCTTAGGGCAGCAACTTAAGGAATTTGAAGAACAAATAAAGGTAGTAGAAAAACAATGAAACAAACTGAATCAACCAACCCAGAATTAATCCAACTTATCAAACAATTAAAGAAAGCGGGCCGTGAGGAAAATGTGCCAATTTGGTTGGATGTAGCTGAACAGTTATCTCAGTCACGCTCTCATCGTGCAGCCGTGAATTTGAGTAGTATTAACAGAAATACAAAACGTGAAGACACAATTGTTGTTCCAGGAAAAGTCCTTGGGACAGGTTCATTAACTCACCCAATAACTGTGGCTGCTTTTAGTATTTCTGAAACAGCAAAAGCAAAACTTGATGCTATACAAGCAAAGTATGTGTCAATCCCTGAACTTGTTGCCAACAATCCTCAAGGGTCAAACATAAAAATTATCCGGTGAAAATGTCATGTCAACAAAATCCCAAGTAACTTACGTAAACGCTGACGGATTAATCGTTGGTAGAATGTCAAGTAACATCGCAAAGCGGTTGTTAAATGGTGAACACGTAATCATCCTTAATGCTGAAAAAGCGATTTATTCAGGAAAAAGGAAAAGCAAAATTGCAGAGGCTCACATATTCCTTGAAGTTGGTGCACCCGAACGTGGACCGTTCCATTACCGCAGACCTGACAGGATGCTTAAAAAAACTGTCCGTGGTATGTTGCCCTACCATCAGCCAAAAGGTAAAATGGCGTTCAAACGTTTGAAAGTATTCATGGGTGTTCCATTAGAATTTAAAGATAAGCAAACAATTCAATTCGAAGTAGCTCAATCTTCAAAACTTAAGGGGCCATCTTTTACTTTAGCTGAACTAGCAAAAGAAATTGGATGGAATCAAGGTGAATAATTATGCCAGCAAAGAAAGTATTAGTTGTTAGTGGAAAACGGAAAACTGCTACTGCTCGCGCAGTAGTGAAACAAGGTGTAGGTAAGGTACGTATAAACTTGACACCAGTTGAAATTTATGAGCCTGACATTGCGCGTGAAAAAATAATGGAACCATTATTGCAAGCAGGTGGTGATGTCTGGCGACAAGTAGATCTTGATGTCCACACCAGTGGTGGCGGTTTCATGGGTCAAGCAGAAGCTGCTCGTATGGCAGTTGCAAACGCTTTACTTAAATGGACAAAAAGTTCTCATCTGCGGACGGTATTTAGTGAATATGACCGAACAATGATTGTTGGTGACTCAAGAGCTAAAGAAACCAAAAAGTTCGGTGGAGCCGGCGCGCGCGCAAAGGAACAGAAGAGTTACAGGTAAGGTGGAAAAAGAAAGTGATAATTCCCGTAAAATGCTTCACCTGCGGTAAATTGGTTGGAGACAAATGGGAAGAATTCGCCAAGCGTATTAAAGCAGGCGAAAATGCGAGTGATGTGCTTGATAGTCTTGGTCTTAAGCGTTACTGTTGCAGGCGTATGTTGCTTTCAAATGTGGAAATAGTAGATGAAGTGTTACGCTTCTATGAAGAAGCTGAGAAACGGAAAGAGACACTTAACTTTTACTAATTTTTCCAAAATTATTTTTCATTATTTTTTGTAGCAAATATTGGAACTATAAAATTTATAACACCATATTTGAAGTGTTCCTTTTTACTGTTCTGAAGTCTGGTATGTGTTTAGCTCTCAGTGAAAATGGGTCTTTATTACACTTATTTTTCAGGTCGATTTAAAAGTTTGTGCCGATTTTACTCATCAAACACACTCACATACACACATTCATACACACATGCC
>Ga0123354_10021706_pt1 | contig 10116 bp, 6 predicted proteins | sample TergutLab28metaG_2_FD_97872 | JGI IMG/M metagenome (GOLD analysis project Ga0123354, IMG submission 97872) | Labiotermes labralis P4 segment gut microbial communities from Petit-Saut dam, French Guiana - Lab288 P4 | ecosystem: Host-associated > Arthropoda: Insects > Digestive system > Gut ...
CCCTCGTTTTTCGGCTTATTTCGCAAATAATTCATCCACAACCGCCATTTTGTGCTATTTTTTCGATGATTTTGTGCACAGCCGGATTAAAAAATATAAGCCAAGCCCCGAAGGCGGCGTCAATCTCCCATAAACAATAAACAACAACGAATAATCAGCCGTCAGCCCGGTAGGGTGACGGTCGAGGCCGCCCTTCACGCAGCCCGCACATCAGCACAGTCCTCGGCGGCCTCTTCTTCTCTTGGCAATTCCGATGAGGCCAGCATCGAAGCAGACAAAGCTGCTTTTTTCTCCTCTGCAAATGACTCACGATATTCTGTCACATCAAAATACAGTTTGCCTGTGCTCCAGGCCTCATTTTGTTCAAGCAGGACGGCGCCGACGAATATCCCCTCACTCTTTAACGTTTCCAAAAGTGGCAGGTGATACGCTCCCGTTGCCTCCATCACCACGCGTGCCTCGCCTTCTAACGATCCGATCCTGTCAATAAGCTCCCTGATAGACTGTTCGGTATGCATTACTTCATACGGGGACGCGACAACTTTACCGTATGGCCTCAGCATGCACACCATGCTTTTTCCTTTGATACGTCAATTCCGATGCTTATCATTGCGTGCCTCCTTGTAATGCATTGAAATAGCTACTCAATTGGTTCCATCTGTGCTTATTGCGGTTCAGTTTGGCTCGTTACGCGAAAGCCCATGCGGGTTTCAACCTGCTTAATCGAACGTATACAATAAGGGATGGCCGACAGTTTTAGCAACGGATGCGAAATCCACATTTCGGAACGCCGAACCAATTGTTCCCTTATTGTATTCAAAAAATAAGCGCCGATGCTGATTACATGTTATAGTTTTCAGTACCAACGCTTTTACGGTACCAAATTTCGGATAGTACCCTAAAAATAATACGATAAAAAATGCAAGGAGAAAAACAGCCATGCCGGAAAAAATCAAGACCGCATGCAGGGCCTGCCACGGCGGATGCGGCGCGATCGTCACGGTGGAAAATGAAAAAGTTGTCAAAATCGAGCCGGATCCGGACGCGCCGCTCAGCAAAGGGAGGCTGTGCCCCAAGGGGCTTGCGGGAATCGAGCTGCTCTACGACCCGAACCGGCTGAAATACCCCATGGAACGCGTGGGGGAGCGCGGCGAAGGCCAGTGGAAACGTATTTCGTGGGAAGCGGCGTATGACCGCATCATCTCCGAGATCGAATGGGTAAGGCACGAGTACGGCATCGAATCGCTCGGCCTCGTTCAGGGGACGGGCAGGCATCATTTCAACCACCTTCCGAGGTTTGCGCATACGATCGGCGCCCCAAACTGGTTTGAACCCGGGACGGCGCAGTGTTTCTTCCCGCGCATCCTAAATTTCAACCTGACCTACGGCCGGCCGCTGGTCGTCGATTATTACAGCGACGTGAATCCGGAAATGATCCTTGTCTGGGGCACGAACCCGGTCGTATCGGGCGCCGACGGTGAGATCCAGTTCCTGGTCCGCGACGCCCTTCGGAAAGGCTCGAAGCTCATCGTGGTCGATCCCCGGAGGACGGAGCTCGCGGAACGGGCGGAAGCGTGGCTTCAGCTGCGCCCAGGCACGGACTGCGCCCTGGCGATGGGAATGCTTCATGTGATCATAAACGAGGGGCTTTATGACAAGGATTTCGTCGAGAAATGGGTTTTCGGATTCGACAAGCTGCGGGAGCGGGTCCAGGAATACCCGCCGAAGAAGGTTGCCGAAATCACCTGGGTAAAGGAAGAAGATATCATTCGCGCCGCGCGGCTGTACGCGGCGGCAAGTTCCGCGTCGCTGGAAATAGGCTGCGCCATCGAACACTATCCGAACAGTTTTGACGCGGTCCGCTCCATTTTGTTTTTGCCCGGTTTGACGGGAAATTTCGATACACCGGGCGGCTTCATCCAGGCGACGGAAATCCTGCCGGATATCGAAAACAGGCTGGACTATATCGAACCGGGCGTCGCCGAAAAAAGGCTGGGCGGAAAGAAGTTCCCGTTCCTGTCCGGGACGGACATCCCGTTCCCGTCGGCGCATATACCGGATATTTTCGAGGCCATACGCACCGAAAAGCCATATCCGATCAAGGCGCTGCTGCTGTTCGGGAACAACGGGCTGCTGAGTTTTGCCGACAGCAACAAGACGTATGAAACCCTGAAAAAGGTGGACTTTCTGTGCTGTATGGATCTGTTTATGACGCCTACGGCGGAGCTGTGCGACCTCGTTCTCCCCGCGGCGAGCTGGCTTGAGCTTGACGAAGTGTTCAGCGTTCCGTATTTCGCAAACGTCGCCGTTATGGCGCAGAAGAAAATAACGAGAGTGGGCGAATGCAAATCCGACGAGGAGGTGTTCTTTGAACTTTGCGAGCGCATGGGCTTGGACTACGGCGGCAAGCGCGTTCAGGATATCTACGACGAACAGCTTCGCGGCATGGCCGAAAAATTTGAGGAGTACCGGGGCCTGGATTTCGAAAAACTTTGCGAGATGAACTATATCAAGATACCGCCCAAGTACAGGCAGTATGAAAACGGCGGGCTGAAGACCCCGACAGGCAAGATGGAACTGTGGTCCACCGTCCTTGCGGAGAAGGGGATCGACCCTCTCCCCAAATTTGTCGAGCCGCCCGAAAGCCCGTACTCCACACCGGAAGTCTGCAAAGAATACCCGCTGGTCCTTCTGACCGGAGGCAGGGTCCCGTTTTTCTTCCATACGGAAAACAGGGGGCTTCCTTCCCTGCGGGGCCAGTCCAAATACCCGCGCGTCGAGATTCATCCCGAGACCGCAAAAGCGTACGGCATCGAGGACGGGGACTGGGTCTTCATCGAGAGCAAAAGAGGGCGTATCACACAAAAGGCCCTGGTCACGGACGGGATTGACCCGAGGGTGATCAACTGTCAGTCCGGCTGGTGGTACCCGGAGGACAAATCCCCCGAACACGGCTGGCGGGAATCGAACGCAAACCTTTTGACCTGCGCCGATCCGCCTTATGACAGGGTGCTCGGAACCTATCAGCTGCGGGCGCTGCTGTGCAGGATCCGTAAAAATGATGACAGGGGCATCGAAACCCGGTATGAGGAATCGTGTCAGAGAGACGTATAATTTGACACGTTATACGTCCCTTTAATATCTTTTTTCGGCAAAGCGCTTGACAGGGGATTGTCAAGCGTTTATACTGTTCACTTGTGAACGGTTTAGGGATGAACGGTAAAGATCGGGATGAACTGAAGAGGGAAATGATGCGCGCGATGTTCCGCTTTCGCGGCATGGGGCTGCGTCATCACGGCGGCCGGTTCGGCCGCACGCATTATGATGGGCCTGACGGGACAGCGAGTCTTACCATGGCCGAACTGGCTTTTCTGAAAAGCCTTTCGCGTGCGGAACGGGACGCGCAGACACGGTATCCCGGGCTTTCCGAAATGCGCGATTACCTTTCGGTCAGCAAGGCAGGCATGTCGCAAATGCTCAGCGGGCTGGAGCAGAAGGGCTTTGTGACGCGCGAGATCGATCCCGAAAACCGCAGAAAGATCCTCGTTCATCTAACACTGCGGGGAGAGGGACTGCTGTCGGCGCATCACCGCGATTTCGACCGGAATTTAGACGAGGTGATTACGCGTTTCGGCGAGGAGGATACACGTGAGTTGGTCCGTCTGATCGATAAATTGGCGGTCACGCTCGAAGACATATATAGTGAGGCGGAGCAAGCACGCTCCGGGAAAGGATAAAATCCGTTGAAATTTTTATCATTATTAGGCAGAAGCAAAAAGACACTGCCTATTGTTCTTATCATCCTGTGTCTGCTTGCCGGGCAGGCGTATTGCGAGCTCATGCTTCCGAATTATATGAGCAATGTCGTCAACGTCGGCATTATGCAGGGAGGCGTTGAAACAGCCGTACCGCAGGAGATCCGCGAAACGACGATGCAGGGGCTTAGCATGATGATGTCGAAGGAAGACCAGCAATTTGTGGCGGGCCTCTATAAGGCGGATCCCGTGCGGAAGGGCGTCCTGAAACTTTCCGGCGACCTCGGGGCAACGAAGGCGGACCAGGAGGCTACGATGACCAAGCTGGACACGATCTTCACAGACGCGATTGTCGCCGCATTGGCGGCGCAGGGGACGAAGATCCCCAACCAGCTGGATACGATGAGGACGTCGGCCGCGGTTGCGTTCGTCCAGGCGGAATACAAAGCGATCGGCGTTGATATGCAGGCGGTCCAGAATGCCTATATGAAGCCGACGGCGACAAGCATGATCCTCTTCGCCTCCGGTTCGGCGATCGCGGCAATTCTCGTCGGCTTGCTCGCGAGCCTTACGGCGGCCGGCATCGGGCGCGGCCTTCGCCGCGATTCCTTTACTCAAGTCATGCGGTTTTCAGGAGTTGAGATGGAGCATTTCAGCCCTGCGTCTTTAATCACGCGCAGCACAAACGATATCCAGCAGATCCAGATGACTATGACGATGTTCCTGCGGATGGTGCTCTATGCGCCTGTGATGGCGGTCGGCGGCATCCTCATGGTGGGGCGCACGGATACGGGGCTTTCCTGGATCATCGTCGTCGCGGTTGTCATTCTGGCCGCGGTTATCGGGGTTCTGCTCGGCCTTACAATGCCGAAATTCCAGAGGATGCAGCCGCTCATTGACGACGTCAATCTCGTCAGCCGCGAGATCCTCACGGGGCTCCCCGTGATTCGGGCGTTCTGCCGCGAAGATTCGGAACGGGAGCGTTTCGACAAAGCCAATACGGCGCTGTACAAGACGCAGCTCTTCACAAACCGGGCGATGGTGATGTTCTTCCCTCTGATCATGGTCATTATGAATATCGTGACGGTGGGTATCGTCTGGTTCGGCGGCCACAATATCGACGCGGGCGTCATGAAGGTCGGCGACCTGATGGCCTTTATCTCCTATACGATGTTCATTGTCATGAGCTTCATGATGCTGAGCATGATCATGGTCATGCTGCCGCGCGCGGCCGTCGCCGCGGGCCGGGTGCTTGACGTGATCCATACGAAGAGCAGCCTCTCGGACAAGCCGGCGGAAGCGCTGCGGGATGAAGAATTCCTTGCGCATATGAAAGAGCCGAATGGCGGGCGTATCGTCTTCGACGATGTGAATTTCCGTTTCCACGACGCGGAGGAGGATACGCTTCTGGATGTCAGCTTTACGGCGGAACCGGGGCAGACCACCGCGATCATCGGCGGGACCGGCAGCGGCAAATCCACGCTGGTGCAGCTTGTCCCCCGGCTTTTCGACGTGACGAAGGGCAGCGTCACCATCGACGGGATCGACGTCCGGGATGTGTCGCAGCATACGCTGCGCTCGTCCATGGGCTTCGTGCCGCAGAAGGGCATGCTGTTCTCTGGCACGATCGAGAGCAATTTGAAATACGCGGGGCCGCAGGTCACGGACGAGGATATACGGCAGGCGTCGGAAATCGCACAGGCGGCGTCCTTCATCGAGGAAAAAGAAGATGGGTTTGAAAGCCCTGTCGCACAGGGCGGATCCAATGTTTCCGGCGGTCAGCGCCAGCGGCTCGCGATCGCGCGGGCGCTCGCGGAAAAGCCGAAGATTTTGGTCTTCGACGACAGTTTTTCGGCGCTTGATTTCAAGACCGACGCGAATCTGCGGCGTGCGCTCGCGAAAGACGCGAGCGATACGACAATCCTTATCGTCGCGCAGCGCATCGCGACGATCCTGCGCGCAAACAAGATCATCGTCTTGGATGAAGGGCGGATCGTTGGGGAGGGGACGCATCAGGAACTGATGCAATCCTGCGAGCTGTATCAGGATATCGCGAGATCCCAGTTGAGTGAAGAGGAGCTTTGCGCATGAGTAAGGATAAGAAAAAGAAAAACGCGGAACCGGAAAACCTGCGCTCTTCCTTCAGCGCGCCGGTTCGGCGGCGCGGCGGCGGCCACGGCCACGGCCGTATGCCGGGAGAGAAGCCGAAAGACTTCAAGGGCACCATGTTGAAGTTGCTCAAATATATGAGCAAATACAAGATTTCGATCATATTTGTCGCGATCTTTGCGATCGCGAGTACCGTTTTCACGGTTATCGGTCCCACCATCCTGTCGGGCGCCATTACAGAACTGGGCAACGGGCTTATGGCGAAAATTACAACGGGCGGCTCGATTGATTTCAGTAAGATCGCGACGATCCTGCTGGAGCTGGTGGGGCTCTATGTCGGGTCGTTGATCTTCGGTATGCTGATGGGCTGGATCATGAGCGGCGTTACGCAAAAGACGGGATATGAACTGCGCCGCCAGATTTCGGACAAGATCCACCGGATGCCGATGAGTTATTTCGAAAGCAACAGCATCGGCGATGTGCTTTCGCGCATCACGAACGACGTGGACACGCTGACGCAGAGCCTGAACCAGAGCATAACGCAGTTGATCACAAGCGTCACCACCATCATCGGCGTGCTCATCATGATGCTGCGGATGAGTCCGCTTATAACGCTCATTCCGATTGCGCTTTTGGTCATCTCGATTCTCATTATGATGCTGATCATGAAATTCAGCCAGAAACATTTTTTCCGCCAGCAGGAATACCTCGGGCGCATCAACGGCCAGGTGGAGGAGGATATCGCCGGGCACCGGGTCGTGAAGCTCTTCAACCATGAAGAAAAATCCATTGAGGAATTCAACGCGACCAACGACGTGCTTTACGCTTCCGCGTGGAAAAGCCAGTTCTTTTCCGGTTTGATGCAGCCGCTCATCAATTATGTGAACAACCTCGGCTATGTCGGCGTTGTGATCTTCGGGGCTATGCTCGCCTTTAAGGGGTCGATTGCCCTCGGTGATATCCAGGCCTTCATCCAGTATGTGCGCAGCTTTACGCAGCCGGTGACGATGCTTGCGCAGATCACGAATATGCTGCAGAGCATGGCGGCCGCGGCGGAACGCGTCTTTGCGTTCTTAGGCGAAGAGGAAGAGGTGCCGGATGCGGCGGACGCGGTCACGCTCGGCGAAGCGGCGGGCGAAGTCGGCTTCAGCCATGTGAAATTCGGTTACAACCCGGACAAGATCGTCATCCAAAACCTTACGGAGAGTGTGAAACCCGGCAGCACCGTCGCGATCGTCGGGCCCACGGGCGCCGGCAAGACGACGCTCGTCAAACTGCTTATGCGTTTCTACGACGTGAACGAGGGCGCGATCATCGTGGACGGACACGATATCCGCACGATCCGGCGCCCGAGCCTTCGCGGCAATTTTGGCATGGTGCTGCAGGATACATGGCTTTTTAAAGGCACGATCATGGAAAATATCAAATACGGCAAGCCGGGCGCGACAGACGAAGAGGCGATCAACGCCGCAAAGGCCGCGTATGTTCACCGCTTTATCAAAACGCTGCCGGACGGCTATAACATGATGCTCACGGAAGAGGCGGACAATATATCGGCCGGCCAGAAGCAGCTTTTGACCATTGCGCGCGCGATCCTCGCGGACAGCCCGATCCTCATCCTGGACGAGGCGACTTCCTCCGTTGATACGCGCACAGAGCTGCTTATCCAGGACGCGATGAACAATTTGAAAAAAGGCCGCACGAGCTTTGTGATCGCGCATCGCCTTTCAACGATCCGGAACGCGGACGTGATCCTCGTCATGAACCACGGCGACGTGATAGAGCAGGGGACGCACGACGAACTGCTCGCCGCGGGCGGCTTCTACGCGGATCTCTGGAGGAGCCAGTTCGACGTGATCGGAGAGGAGATCGCATAGTGTGATACACTATACGTATGACGCCGATTACGCAGGAGAAGAGCGAAGAAACAATGGGGACGGCGCCGCTGATTACGGTGATCGTCCCCGTTTATAACGGAAAAGAATATTTGGACCGCTGTGTGGACAGCGTTCTTTCACAGCAGATAAAAGAGATCGAACTGATTCTGCTCGATGACGGTTCAACGGACGGCTCGGTCGAAAAACTGCGCGAGCTGGAAGCCGCGCATCCGGAGCTCATCAAAGTTTTCACGCATCCGAATAAAGGCGTCGCGAACACGCGCAACGAGGGGATCGAACGCGCGACCGGAAAATACATCCTCTTTCTGGACCAGGACGATTATTTCGACCCCGACTATATGAAGACATTTTTTGACGCCGCCGAAGCGGCGCAGGCGGACGTTGTGATCGGCGGTTACCGGCGCCCGGACAAGGACGGGCGGATACGCTTCACCGTGCGCCCGACGAATGAAGAATATATCCGCTACAAAAATCTGCAGGCCTGGGCCAAGATCCACCGCACCGCTTTTCTGCAGGGAAACCACATCCGGCTGTTCCAAAATCCAATCGGGGAAGACATCCCCTTCACGCTGCGGGAAAACGCGCTTGCGGCGAACGTCGTCATGATCGACTATGTGGGATACAACTGGTACTACAACGAGTCGAGCGTTTCGCTTACGATCCAGACGGGGCTCGACCGCAATATCGACGGCATCCTGAATCTGCTGAACGAGATCCACAAGACGCGCACGGACAAGCCTCTCTTTGCGTACATCGTCGTTAAGACAGTCGTCTACCTGCTGCTTGCCTGCGGCCGCGTCGACGCGCCGGAGACCTTTTTAAAATACTACCGATTGCTTTTTAACTGGCTCTCGGAAAACTATCCGGGTTTTCAGCGGAACCGCTATATCGCCTTCGGGCCGCGCGGGCAGGAGCGCCGCATTTCCGTGCAGGTCTGTGCTTTTTTATGGATGCACAGGCTGAGGTTTGTAGGGGCTTTTGCGCATTTCTTCTGCAAGGGATAAAATCAAGGGTAAAGAAAAGAGTCAAGGGTAAGGGAAATAGCAGGGATATTATTATGAATAAGGGTTGCGTCTGTTCACGTAAAGGAGAGAAACAAAAGTGAAAAGGACAAAGGGGAAACTTGCATCATACGCGGAAATACGGCTGAATGAGGTTCGGCAGGACAAGGCGGCCCTGTTCTCGCTGATCGTTTGCCTGGCGCTTTTCGCGCTGATCGTATACAGCATAGTTATCCGGATACAGATGCTTTCGCTCGGGACGTCTCTCTGGAACGACGAAGCGCTGCTTGCGGAAAACATCGTCGGCAAAAGTATGGGGCAGATACTTACGCCGCCGTTATCAAATCTGCCAACCACATCTGCCTTTTATCTCATCGCGGTAAAGGCGTTTGTGCATCTTTTCGGAACCGCCGAGTGGGTGTTGCGCCTTTATTCTTTTATTGCCCTTGTTCTGCTCCTGATCGTACAGGGCGTGGTGCTGCGCAAGGTATACCGCGCTTCCATGGTCTTTGTGTTCTTCTCCGTTGCCTTGACTTCGGTTTTCTACTATTACATGGATTATTCCGCCGAGGTCAAACCCTATATGGGAGACGCGCTTTTCTCGGTGCTTGTCATTTTGCTGTACTGGCTCTACCGGCGGGGGCGTATCGGCCCTGTCCTGCTGGGCGCTTTCCTTTCGGTTTGCCTGTCGTTTTCCACGCCTGCCGCGTTTTTCGCCGCCGGGGTGATACTTACCGAATTCGCGGTGGCGCTTTTGCGCCGCGATAAACGGAGCGCGCTCCGCATCGTCCTTGCCGGCGTGATTGTCCTGGCGGTTTTTATCGTGAACTATTTGCTCTGGCTCCGGCCTATTTCAGATGTTCCGGATTTGGTGTGGTATTGGCACAACCGCAGGTTTGATTTTCATTTCTGGAATGCGGAAGCGCTTTCACATGATGCGAAGATCATTGCGGATCTTTTTCAGCCCCTTAACGGAGGCTTCAAATATCTGACGATTGTACTTGCGGTATGCGGCGTGATCGTAACGGTTGTCAAACGAAACATTTATACGCTTTCCCTTCTTGTCTCTTTTTTGCTCCTTCTCATCGCCGCGGCCGTTGAGAAATATCCCCTTATGAACAGGCTGTGGATGTTCGTTTTTGTTTGGATTTTTATCTTCGCTTTCGTCTTTCTGTCGTCTTTGAGGCTTCGGATTTCAGGAGAACGCAAAGAGCGGATCACGACAATAATCGTAACCCTGATTATCGCCGTCGTTCTGCTCATTCCGAACTATAAATTTGCCGATTACGGGAAAGGGGCCGAGTGGACGTTGGTACCGGGCAATCAGGCCAACCCGCTGATCGAATATGTACA
>Ga0123354_10021708_pt1 | contig 10116 bp, 5 predicted proteins | sample TergutLab28metaG_2_FD_97872 | JGI IMG/M metagenome (GOLD analysis project Ga0123354, IMG submission 97872) | Labiotermes labralis P4 segment gut microbial communities from Petit-Saut dam, French Guiana - Lab288 P4 | ecosystem: Host-associated > Arthropoda: Insects > Digestive system > Gut ...
GGCTGAGTGGACCCCGTTCCAGACCCACTACTACTCAGAAAATCTGGTAGCGCCGGGGATCGAACCCGGGACCCCTGTATCTGTAGCCAGAAACTCTGACCACTAGACCACAGAGGCGGTCAATACGGGACTTACATTAAAAAATTTTTGTTTAAAGAAAATTTCTTTATTTAATACTCTTTTCTTAATATAATAATATATTATACCGTAATTATTAAGCGTACTTTACTTGTGTGTTTCGTGTAAAAAAACTGATAGAAATAGCATTTTAAATATGTTGACTCTCACTGTTTAAACCGTACGCATAACAGATGAGGCATAAAAAAGTTGGGGTTAAGGTCAGTTCCGACTTACGTAAATTTCGGTTTCAGTAAAGTTTCAGGTAGGTAACCCTTACATGGTTCGGAAACTTTCTGTATTCACTATTACACAAATTTTATTAAATAATGTATTACTAGTGTGTAATTGCAGGCCGATCCCGGTGGCCACGCGATATAGGGCGTGGGTCTGCGATCGCTCGCTTGCTGGGATTGCGGTTTCAGATCCCCTCGCTGACATGGATGTCTGTCTCTTTGAGTGTTGTGTGTTGTCGGGTAAAGGTCTCTGCGTTGGGCTGATCACTCACCCAGAGGAGTCCTACCGAGTGTGGTATGTCTGTGATAACGAAGCCTCGAGAACGAGGAGGCCCTGGCCCTTCAGGAGCCGTTGCGCCATGGAGAAGAAAACGTGTAAATGAAGACGTTCTCCTAACCTGGATCATTTCAGTCTCTATCACACTCTGTTCCATGTAGTTGGTCAGTTAATTAGTTAGTTAGTTAGTTGGTGGCTTGCATAATACGGCGTCGCATTTGTTACGATTGTTGAGTAAATGAGGGAAGGGAATGCTGCTGGTCTAATTTAAGATAGTATGACTTGCCGGAGGGGCTGAGAAAGACCACGAGGTATCTGAAGATGGTGGACATAAGGGCCGAGATTTTCAACTTGAACTTACCAAATGCGATATGACTACCGCACTCATCATCATCATCACCATCGTCGTAGTTTTCCTCATCATTATCATCGGTATAATAATCGTCATCACCTGCCTCATCAACATCATCATCATCATCAAGAGACTGCGCAGATTGGTTTAGCGTTAAAGCTGTACGCGTTTTAGGTGAGAGATGCCTGGTGCCCAAATACCTACTATCATGACTGAGGATTTTACTCATTTCTCTCAACTCTTCCATTCATATTTTGAGGTTTCGCAGATCGACCCTGCAAAAACAACTTTCTTCCACCTCCTTTCCAGTTCATCAGTTACACACATCCGCAATTTTGACACGCAGAACACAGTCAGCGAACATTGGGTTCGCCTTGATTCCTTTGACCGAGAAATGGGCGTCGTTTTGATCAGATGCAGACAAAGTAATCACAATTGGAATAGTAATGTACTCAGTTATTTTCTGTTTATGCTTGGTGGCAATTTCAGTTATGTTAGTCATGTAGTGGAATGTGTGGGGAAACCCTTAACTACGAACGGTTAAGTATGCGGAACAAACGATTTATTTATTTTAAGCACGGATGATAGGGGAGAGACAAGAAAGTGATGAAGTACGTCAGTTATAATATCTTGTTCGTGGACCAACTTCCCAGCTCATTCTGTCCGGAATACTGTGCAGGTGTGCTGACAGCTCTGATGTATGGTGCTAATGTTTACATCAGTTGGTACTTTTGTTGTTTCACAAACCTTAGTGTTTGAGTGCAATTAAAAACGTTACTAAATATTCGCCATTCACTTACCAGTATTTTAAAAATTAACCTATCTCGTTCTGGTCCTCCTATTGCCGTTCTGAGGGACACTTCCCCGTCAAAATCTCATGTGCATACATTGCACCTCTCCCACTTTCCTGCCCAGATACCCAAATCTGAACGCTGTAGAAATATTTCTTGTATTGTGATGCAGGTAGTCTACATTTGTCGCCTACTTCATCATTCTGAAGTCCAGATTTGGTCTAGAGATTCTACTAGAACTTGTGTTTTGTTTCGAGGCGTTTCTTTTAGCGGAGAAGTTTAAATGGTCTTCAGATAATCAGTTTCACATTTAACATCCAAACGACAAAAATAAACGCTTGAAGAATGACCATTAGCAAATACATCTTCTCTCCTTCCCAGAGAGAATATAAGCACTGACTGCAGCGTGAGTCTCCCAACTTGTTAACAAGATGTCCTCTGGGAACTGACATTCCTGTAAGTGGCAAACAATCCAGCGCCACCTGTCGTCACGTCACACTTCATTCTCAGAGCACTGGTCAACTCGACCCTTAGCAAACCCCCGCCCATTTACTCTGAAGACAGCTTGTCGGTCCGGTTGAAAACGGGACGTGAAGGCAACTTTATTGCTTACAAGGCTTGTGTCAGAAGCATATCAGCAGCCGAACTTCCTCACCGCTATCTGCCCACACTCACCAGGCACTAACACTTACGAAATGGAACAAGGAGGTTTGACGAATATAGGGCCCAGCACATGGGCATTCTGGTTCAGCAGAAAGGGTAGTGGCGTGCAGGATATTCGATTATCTTTTCAAAAGGCCGTAATAATAATAATAATTATTATTATTATTGTTAATTTATTATTATTATTGTTATTGTTGATTATGATGATGATGATGATGATGATGAAGGTCCTACAAAAAAGCCATATTGTGCACTTCGGAAAGTACAAATATTAAGCGCAAAATAATCTTAGCAACTGACCAACTTAATGCAAAAATTCTTGTTTTATAATAAGTTTATTATATTCCCCTACACGTTTCGAGCACTGTTTTGCTCATCATCAGGAGGTCAAATTGTATTATACAGCATCTGGTATCGTCACACTCTGTAGATGGCCGTCCGGTGCATTAAGTTGGTCAATTGGTAAGATTATACTGAGATTCACGGTCAGCGAAACATAAAAAAGCGCAAAATGTTTTTCATGGGAAATAGCATTTCATTTCCAATCCATCATAAACTGGAGCCACAGAATATCTGCATGATTATAAGTATGTACCATAAAAACGTGTTTTGTTTTAGGCATATAATTGTAAATACCCTGCATAGGACTACTCCCCAACTGGCAGAACGAATCATGGTAGACCTTTTAAGAGACTTCTGGATACGTGAGACGGGAACGGGTCAACAAGTGGCTCAACTCCATGAAAGATATATGATGATGATGATGATGATGATGACGACGACCCAGCATAGGGTGATTATGCAAGATTTAATGTTTTCACAAAAGTATTGCTGAAGATGTAAGTCGGCTGGGATATTATGACTGGTAAATAGCTACCGATGACTCGAAGGAGCATAATGCCATGATTTTCAGTGTAAAGAAGGTTAGCCACTGAAGGCTACTTCACACAGCGTCACGTCACATCCAACAAAAAATAAATATCTATTACTGTTGTATAGAACTTACACAAATGAAATTAAACTAACTTAAACATCATTACTTTTTGTTACAGTAATAATGACATCAATGTCAATATTTTCATAATTGCGAAGTTTAAACTTTCCACCCATCTAGGCTTAGATCTAGGTATGGAATATTGTTAAGAAAGTTTTTATAAACATCTATAAGCCTGTTTAAGAGAAGTGAAGATCGCATTTCCTCTAAAAGACGTGTGTTGCTAAGACAGAGATATGATCGTTACTTTGCTGTAGATGGCAAAACTGCTTTAGCTTTAATACTATTTCTAGTCCCCTAAATTAGGCTAAAGTTTTAACCATCAACTTTTACGTCACTGTCTTACATCGAAATACACATTATAATACAGAACAAACCTAAATTCTTCGTCAGGCACGGCATTTTAGAATATAGGCCTATATGAGTCGTTAGCATAACTCCGAAGGAATTCAATTTATATGGTAATCTTTAATACAGAATTTGAATGTCTGTAAGAAAACGCCATTAAGAACTGGAAAAAGATTAAGTATTTCGGCGAAAACTAAAGGGTGAGAATGTGACTAGGTGGAAGTAGATATGAAAGACTGGTCGAGTAAGTATGATTAAAATTCAAAACCCTTTAATTTGGTTTTATTGAAGGGTGGAGTCGGTGGTGACAGTACTCAAGGGGGTGGGGTGACGATTCGTATATGACAGAAAGAGAAGAGAATTAATCGGCTGGTTGAGAGTTGTCATAATTGAATTTTTTACCGTCATTATTGAAGTAAAGAAGAAGGAATTAACTCGCCAGAAAAGCCACGCCTGACGGATTATTTGTCCTATAAGACGCACTCTCTCTCTCTGAGGACTACCAAATACGACTTCGTCCATACAGCGATGTATCTGAGTGTCCGTTACAGCGGGTCTCCATGGTTCGGAATGTGGCAAAGACCATATTGAACCAAGAAAAATCATTATTTTATACGTAGAACCAATATTGTTGATTCGTTTTCTTTTCAATTAGGAATCAAGGAAAAGCGAAAAAAAAGTTCCTTTGAAAGAAAACGACTGTGTGATTTATTATCACGTTGCGAACTTAATGAGAGGTATTACTTGCCTTTTCGGCAAAAAACTTGTTTTATTTGGGGGGGGGAGTGGGCACATGTGTAGTGGAGGTTTTCAAATTTAAATGAGTCCCAAAGAATAGAGGGGATGGGTGTCTCATATTCCTCGAACTCCTTTAATCATGCCATCATGCGTGCACAACTTGTCAGATTATCACTGTTAAGAAATCCATTGTCGACTGCATCTTTCAAATTTTAGAGTTCAAATAATTGCAATTTTTTAAGAATGAATAATTTTTTTAATTCATCATGGGCCGCACAATGAGCCCCAGTAGGCCAGATATGGCTCGCTTGCCGTATGTGTGTAGGCCTGGGTTGCACTATCAGGTAGTGTTGAGTGTTTACTTCAGTACTTGTAGACGAAAGTAGAATAAATATGACATAATTGGGTGCTTTGTGAGCAGCTTAATTCGCATAGTATTGAATGGGAAACCGATTATCGTGATGAATTGGTCGGGGTTTGGAAAGAAGTGGTATCGTTCTCAGGGGTGCACAAACTCCAGTCTCTAGGTCGCCGTTGTATGCCTAACTCTATATCAAATTTATTAAATTGAACGGTCTTTACACAACATACAAATAACCGTTGCAAATCTACAACTGGCTAATTAAGCGACATGTTTCGGCCTTGTTCGGCCATCATCAGGCTTACAAAAGATGGTGTTAATTAAGGTACATTCGTTCGCTATACCGATGGGATCCCATGGTTTACATTGGTCTTTATATATTTTTAAAAACTCATTTACTATTGATTAAAAACGATATAATACAATAAAATAAAAATGTTATGTAATTTCAATATCCTAGCAGGCATGGACGTATGTTATGCGGGGGTCGACTGTGGATACACTTGATTGCCTGGTTGTATAAGGGGTACTCGAGGCAATCGTTCGTAATATTTTCAGTGGGGCTTAGTTGTTTCTTGGGTTCGCATGAAATTGTACACTTATGTTGTGTGCAGTTTATATGTATTCCAGTTTTGACGTAGTTGACGACCTGTATTATTAGGTTACACTAACTATATATGGCTCGATGTCACCTAACATTTGTGGGTCCTCAGTGTAGAACTTGCTTGATGTTACCATTCTGGTGTATAGAACTGTGAGGTGGCACTTGGATTTTGGAAAGTTGTTCAAACCTTTTTTTTTTTATTTTAAGATACTAGGAGGAACTGAATTTCAAGCTATGGAAAAATCTGCCAAATAATTGGTGGTAAATGGTAAACAATCAGCAATACATATTCTACCCCTGTAACCCAAGAGACAGTCAGAGCTGTCTTTTATATAAAGATGCCGTCGGCTGATAAGATTTTGTCGCGTTCGAAGTAAAAGAAAAAAAAATACGTGTACTGAGCCCGAACTGAAAATGACGGGGGACTCCCGAAGTACTTGGAGAACAGAAGTTCCCATTGTTACTTTGTACGCCACAAGCCCCATGTGGAGAAGTCTGGGATCATTCACTGGCCTCAGCGGTTGGTGTTCCGCAACCAACAGCCTGACCCATGGCACGGCTTTCTGTAACTGGAATATAAGTTTTATTTGGCCTCTACTTCAACATCTGATTCGTGACTGAGAGAAACGAGGCGCCCTTTAATTTTTCTACAGAACTGCCTATTTGTCACTGCCCATATAGATATCCCACTCAGTAGTTACGGTCCAGAAGTTCCGGCTCGTATCAAGTTTTGTGCAAGTCGGAATTGACTAAACATATAGCACAATATATATGTATACTCAAGGGAGTCCGGTTGAAGTCGAAACTCCAACAAACTTGAACGTGATCGATCGCATCATGACTGCTCCGCCAGCGTGGGTTATCGCCCACCAGCATTCTTCCGACACTTTCGTTTCATTACACTGGCATTCGCACAAGTAATCCTAGTAATTAATCAACTTGATGCACAAAATCTTGTTTTATAATAAGTTTATAAATGCCTCTACATGTTTTGAGTACAATATGCTCATCATCAGGAGGTCAAAATTGTATTGTACAGCATCTGGTATCATTACAACTGTAGGTGGCCGTCCGATGCACGGGACGGCCACCTACAGTTTTAATGATACCAGATGCTGTATAATATAATTTTGACCTCCTGATGATGAGCACATGGTGCTCAAAACATGTAGAGGCATTTATAAACCTATTATAAAATAAGATTTTGTGCATGAAGTTGGTTAATTGCTAGACTTATACTGAGATACACGGTCAGAAAAACATCAAAATTCGCACAAGTAAGTCGCAAATTGCGTAAACTGAAATTATATAAGTAGGGCGTGCCTGTACCCTTTTCAATGTATTTTACCCTAGAGTAAATCCAATATGCTATTGAATGTGCTGTGTTGTAGCGTACTGTGCCTTAAACTCATACCAAACTCTGCAGCGGTGTCGGAAATGATTTCAGAGTTTTAAAAGTTACAAAACAACCCGAACATTTGTATTTTTCGTAATCATTTGTCGTTTCGGCAGTTTCTGGTAATACCGGCTAATACTACCACGGCAAACTGTGCAGGCTCGTCGAGAAAAGCTATGATCTTAAACAATTCTGTGCATAATCTGACGGTCATATATTTTCAACCTGAATTGAAATTTTCTTACAGTTTCTGAGACAGAATTTATGGCACATTGTAACTGATAGTAACATGTTGAACTCGCTGAAACATGGAAACTCTTTTTAAATCGAAGACTAAATTAACACAGGAGTTTTGCTTCCCTCCGTTTACAGGCTTTGAGGTTGGCACTCACAGAGAACAATGTGCATGGCTGCACACTTCGGAAGAATCACACGTCTTATTTACTGCAAGTTGCATTCCTCGCGTCCACTTCCACTCACGGGCTGCATAACGCGTTCATGTGACTTTAACTTAAGTGTTTCTGTTAATTATAAGCGTCTGAAGACTTTCGTGAAGAACTGCCATGGTATGTGATTCGTTCGGAGCGTCTTAGACTGTGTAATGCCTGTGTGTCTATGTTGTGGAGATAAGTGGTGAACATAAATTATTTTAATTTCTTATAAGGACCGAAAGTAAATTGGTTTAGTGTATGATTATGTATGACACTATTTGAACTGAGGAAAGGCCGATACGCTTTAGAATTTCTTGTACGCCGTTGTAGATTTAAACTGAAGAAGTTCAGAATGTACACAAGCTTTCAGTCTCACAGCATCTGTGATTCCAGAGATACATATTCTATGTGTTTTTATTCATTCACATAAAACCTTCAAAATATAGAGTTTATTTTATGTACGGGCGAAAGAGAAAGAAGCCTGTCCTAATTACGGCCAAACACTTCAGAAACATCTTAGTGATTGACCAACTTAATACTCAAATTTTTGTTTTATAATAAGTCTATTATATTCCTCTACATGTTTCCAACGCTGTTGTGCTCATTATCAGGCGGTCAAATTGTGTTATACAGCATCTGGTATCGTCACAATCTGTTGGTGGCCGTCCGGTGCGCAGATATGCACCGGACAGCCACCTACAGAGTGTGATGATACCAGATACTGTATAACACAATTTTGACCTCCTGGTGATAAGCACAATAGTGCCCCGAAACATGTAGAGGAATATAATAGACTTATTATAAAACAAAAATTTGAGCATTAAGTTGGTCAGTTATTAAGATTATACAGAGACGCATGGTCAGCAAAACATCAAAATTTCAGAAACATTTAATTAGCACACCAACTAATGCACATACATAAAATATTTACACTACAACATTTAAAATCGCTCCAACATGTTTCGATCCTAAGATCATCTTCAGTGAGCTACACTGTTCCTTGCTAAAGTCACATTTTTAAAAAACACTCACTGATTAATTTCCTTATATTAACTTGGTGCAGTGGCAGCATGTCGTATTGTGTAAGTCGTACGCTGCTAAAAATGCGCCTGAATATGGGTGTGTGTCGTGTGTTGTGCTGCGTGAGACTCTTTTCAATTGTCTATGAGCCTACTTATTTGTTCGTCTATATATTCTTGTATATGCTGCCACATGCCGTTATATTGATGTGTTCCTTCCAGATGTAGGCAGTACAGCCGGTGGTTGAGGTGTTGTTTCTTACGGTACAAGAATTTAATTTCTTGGTTTATTCTGAACCTGGTGGCATTGATTATAGTCTTGTGGTTTTTGTCCATTAATCTTGATGTTGATGTAATTCGGTTTTGGCTGTTTAATTTTGCACATCTTGTTAAACGATACTGCTGCATTCGTCTTTAATAACTTTAGCTTGGTGTTCTTGTAGTTGTTAAGTTTTGCCTGTTGGGCATTAACTATCTTTACCGTTGCACCGTGCGTAACACACGACACACACCCATATTCAGGCGCATTCTCAGCAGCGTACGACTTACACAATAGGACATGCTGCCACTGCACCAAGTTAATGTAAGGAATTTAATCAGTGAGTGTTTTTAAAAGTGTGACTTTAGCAAGGAACAGTGTAGCTCCCCGAAGATGATCTCAGGATTGAAACATGTTGGAGCGATTTTAAATGTTGTAGTGTAAATATTTTATGTATGTGCATTAGTTGGTGTGCTAATTAAATGACTGTACGAAATGCACGGTGCAACGATAAAGATAGTTCAGAAACATGTTCCACATGTCTCTTTGAATGAATAGCGATCTGTTCTGTTTGCAGCATTGAAAGAAATGTCTTTGTGAAGAGGACGTATTTTGTGTTGCTTAAGTTAGAAACTGAAATTTTAAGTGTAATTTCGATTAATTTCTTGCTTCAAACAGTTAACTATTATGGCTTCGATATTTTACCGTATTTGAGCAAGTGTCAGCAGCTTTTCAAACGACATCTTAATCTGAACTTTATGGTGTTCTTGTCTGCTTTCTTTCATTGTCTGTCGACTATCCTTTTTCAAAAGGGCTGTGATCTCTCCCCACATTGTGCGTTATGGGCTGTTCTCTGGCAGGAATTTTCGTTAGTAATAGCCCTGTGAATTCTTCAGAGATATTACAAGAGACCTAAACTTCTCCTATCACGCCTCAGGTGCCTGACCGTGAGTTTCTTCATAAAGACTTGGTTACGGCGCCATAGATAAACGCCTATAATAAAAGAGACGATTAGATGCTGGAGAATGGTGGGGAGTAAAAATAGTTTAATGAAATCTTGAGGTTAGATTCCAGCAGAGCGACATTGCATTTAAGCTTTTATTGTATAAAATATTACAAATTTTCGTAATTAAAAGTTAATAAAGGCGTAGGTAAGTTTTATGAATCCTGTTGTTTACTTCGTAGTTTGAAAAAAATTATATTTTGGGAATCTTATGTTTATTGGACCGTGCATCATCTTGATAGTTGAATAAAGAGAGACCAGCTTGATGTCACTTGCTTTATTATTTCAATATTTAATGCTCAGCATGTTTCGGATGTTAATACATCCATCCTCAGGAGCTTGCGACTTATTTGTTGAGTTATTTCATGGGTTGTATTGCTCTGGTACGATGTGTGTTGGTGTTGCGTTGTGGTTTGGCTGGGGTGGTGTGGTAACCGGATGCAGGCTTCAGCATTAAATAATGAAATAAAAAAGCAAGTGACATCAAGTTGGTCTCTCTTTATTCAATTATATTTTGGGATTTGTAA
>Ga0123354_10021709_pt1 | contig 10116 bp, 9 predicted proteins | sample TergutLab28metaG_2_FD_97872 | JGI IMG/M metagenome (GOLD analysis project Ga0123354, IMG submission 97872) | Labiotermes labralis P4 segment gut microbial communities from Petit-Saut dam, French Guiana - Lab288 P4 | ecosystem: Host-associated > Arthropoda: Insects > Digestive system > Gut ...
CCCTCCTTCCCAAAATTTTGCAGGGGGGGGGGAAGAAAAGCTTCCGTCCCCCAACCCCTTCACCGGGGGAAAAAAAATCCCCTTTTCCCTTTTTGAAAAATGGGGGGGGGGGGGGGGGGTACAACCTGTCTGGGCGCTTTGCAGAAAACCCTGTTGCTAGTTTTGAGTTTTTCGCAGTGGCGTAGCCGAGGACTGCCCTCGTCTCGGATACGACGCCAGGTCCAGTCCAAGAGCAACGGAACCCTCAGCTCCATATCTTGCCCTTGCTAGCAATCGAACCACGATGCCTACGACATCCAGCCAGTAGCCTACTCCCTATACTGACTGAACTATCCCGGCTCCATTATTTAACCACTGCTGCCACTATACACATTTTCAGTGTCTTCCAGACAATGCACTGCTCCACTCTCTACCGGCCGGGGGGTGGGGGGGGGGGGGGGCAGGACATTGCGTGTCGTCGCTTCCACCAGATAGGTCTGACAAGTCACCGGCTGTTTGTGCTGTGACTGAAGCTCATATCTACATGCTGATAGCATCTGCTGGATTTGCAGTGACGACCGCAATAATGTGGCCGTAGATTCAATTTCTAAGCCGCCGCCACAAAGACACAGTATCATATCGATAATGGAGGGCGCCGATGTTCTGACGTCAATACCGGCAAAGTGCGACCAGCCAGAAGCCTAATTCTTGTTTATCTGTGGTTCATGTAGTGGCGATTCGAACATTTACGTGCCACACAGCACTGACGAATATGAAAGTGAAAAGAAAAACCAGTATATTCGGAGGAAAATCTCTACCGGTGCCACTTTGTCCACCACAAATCCTACACGGACTGCCCTCCAACCCGGACCTAAGTCCACTGATCGCCTAAGCTACTCCAGCAATTCCAGCGTCCTGCAGCTCCATCGTTTAGGGCCCTTCCTGTTGCTCAGCTCGTTATGAACTTCCTCCTTCTGTTATGGAACCCTGATATTCGTAACCTCGTTCACAACGGTCCACCAGGGATCCTACACATTTACGGAGAACGCTCATTCCTTTCGGCCGTTTTATTTCTCCTTAATTTTAAAATTATATCTACGATCAAGTCTACCAAGTTGTCTCTTTCCTTCGGGGTTTTAAACTAAAATTCTGTGTGGATCCATAACGTCTCCAATTCATGCTATATGCACACCCATTTCATCCTCATGAATTTGATCTCCCTAATACTACATAGTGGAGCGTAAGTACAAATCATGAAACTGTTTATTACCCACCTTTCTTTATCGTCCTGTCATTTCCAGTTTATTCGTTTCAAATACAGACACTCAGACACTCCCCGACTGAAGAAATTTCTGACTTACACAGTTTTAAAACAAAAAAAAATTGAAATAACATTTTTGAAAAGCGCGCCGAATTTCTCCTTGCGCAAACGAAAACTCGGTGACACAAAGATAGAGGAAGAATACTCCTGGGCGATAACACAGACGGCGGAGCTGTCACGCTGCGACCGATCAGGTTCCAGTGTGTTAGGAGTTTTGGATGTCAGCCATATTCACCTGTATATTGACCACATATACACTCCATTCCGACGTGCGACGGAAATTCCTGAACCTCGCTGTCGGAGACCGTGTGCTTGGTTCTCAGCGCTGTCTTCTGCTACTGCTACAAGGGCGGTAGACCACATTCTGTTTAACCAGACCATATTAAAACTTGGACTTGGCAGGGCTATTACTATCCTTTAATTACTTGGCAACAGCAGCTTAATTACGCATCCCGCAACTGAATTTAGCAGCAACGAACCTACTTAAGAACGAATTTTATACAAAAACTTACAAACCTTACATCCTACCTCACAGAAAACATAATGCTTCTGTCTTTATCGTTGCACCGTGCATTTCGTAGAGTCATTCAATCAGCACACCAACTAATGCACATACATAAAATTTTTACATTAAAACATTTAAAATCGCTCCAACATGTTTCGATCCCAAGATCATCTTCAGGGAGCTACACTGTTCCTTGCTAAAGTCACATTTTTAAAAACACTCACTGATGTTTCCACAGCACCCAGTTTATATAAGACAATTAATCAGTGAGTGTTTTTAAAAATGTCACTTTAGCAAGGAACAGTGTAGCTCCCTGATGATGATCTCAGGATCGAAACATGTTGGGGTGATTTTAAGTGTTTTAATGGGAAATTTTATGTATGTGCATTAGTTGCTGTGCTGATTAAATAATGATTCTGTATTACAGATACCAACAGGTTAATGAGTTTTAGGAAAATAGTCACTGTTTACTGCGAGAATCAAAAACGCAATGGGTGGACAAAATGCAGGGTATTTTAATGTTACAGCAGTTTGTAGGTACATATATTGACCACTGTGCTCTAAAGGGCTGGACACTGTGTCGTGCATCAATCAGTTGGTCAGCAGGGGCGCTGGGCACTCTGAATACATGCGGCCAGCAAATGGGATTGAATTGGGATTGATGGCACTCACTTATTGGGGCAGTACTGCGATGAAAGCGGGGATTTACATACTACAAGCCCTCGGATCCTGCTAATGACGCCGGCCCGCACTCTGTACAGCAGCACCACCCGCCAGACGTAGGATAAGCCACAGGTCTATAACATTGCATGTCACTTGCTCAATACGTACTCCGGTACATGGATATTTGTGAGGGTCTATGTACACTCATTACTGCTCTTCATTCTTCTTCTTCTGAAAGTCTTTAATCAAAGTCACTTAAGGTGAGGCCGCAGAAAGACGCCCCGCGGACAAACCCCCTCCAAACCACCGGAGAACTGTTGAACCCCCTCCCCCAGCCAACTTTCTCATATTCCCCTCCGCCTTCACATGCAAGTTGAGTCATAATCACGTAACAACCATCAGTATCGAGATGTGTTTTGTGCTGGTTTATTCAGGACATAGAAAGTTAGAAATTATATAACATAACAGAAATAAAATGGGGGGTGCCTTCAGCGTCGTAGGCTTAAGCCCCACGATCCATGGGACTCCTTTCCTTGGTCTCAGTATAGACATACGACTTGAAAGACTGCGTTCATCCATCTATATGTTCTCTTTAAACGTTTATAGGAAAGTGGTAACTATATGTACCACCAGCTTTAAGTCCCGCAACCCGCCAAGTACCCTGCAGAATATCTACTGCTTTCAGATGGCTCGCAGAGAAAAAGCGAAATGTGCGAAAATGGATATCATACAGTCGTGACGCCGTGTATTCTGGTAGATAGCTACTAATGTTCCAGAGTAGAGAGCTGACTTCATCTTCGGCATTCTAGCTTGATGACGCAGGCAACAAGGTGCACCAAAATTTTGCCATCTGTCAAAATACACGGCGTCACACCCTACCAGATCTTAACAAGCTCAGATTTTAAGATTTTCATCTGTCTTTCGTACTATTCACGGTCATCGTCGTTAATAACTTCTGTATTTGATACTGAGTCGTTAAACAACACAGATCCAACTAGCTGTCCAGCGTTTGTAAATCAATCCTAAGTTCGACTTCATAAAATCTGGATTGTCAAATTTCAGTGCGAAGTGAAAAACACACTTATACACATATTTCGACTTACCTTCCATCAACCACGTGAAGTGATAGATTCCTGGTGCTCCACAACGTGTGAACCAGCAAACAGAAGTTTGAGCCTCGGTCGGTAGGCCACCAGTGCAGCTCATTAACTGTCATTTATCAGCATCACTAGCTCATTCTAGTGGACAGCGCGCGACTCATTCACATTCTAATTAGGCTTAATAATCAGCGGGACACGGTGCAGTTGGATCACTGGAGCACTTCCAGTAACGTAGTGTAAACAAAACAGAACAGAAGGCCAGAGTAAACCTGTAAACTGAATCTCTTCCGTATTAAAAACAAGAGGCCTTTAATTGATGTTCAGAACAGTTCATTCTCAGATTTTTCCACAAAAAAAAAAAAGTTAAACTTCATCGTTCCACTCCCCACTACTTCCTTTCTTTGTATTTACGGACCGGGAATCTCGGTGTATGCACCGGTTACATAATCTTCTTTCCACCATTTTTTTTATGTGCCTGTTATACTCAGTATCTGGTCCACACACATTTTACCTAAAGCCAATTAATATTCCTTTCGTGTCTGCATGTGCTGTTGTCAAGCAATTTGCATATACAGACTTCCTGTTCTTAATGCGTGCAACGTTCTCAACACAATTTATATCTTAACTGCAAATTTCAAATTTCTACCAAGCCAATGTACAGAATACAAGTTGCACGTGTAAAATTATCAAATCTCCTTTCAAGTTCCAAATTTTTAAACACTAACCAAATGTTAATCTGTTTCCTTCTATGCATTTCTATGCATTACACTTGTGGTGCAACATACACAATTAGACACTACATACCGGTAGGACTCCTCTGAATTGGTGATCAGGTCACAGTAGAGGCCACCACCTACACTACACACAACACTCTCAAGAGAGAAATCCCTGCCCCCGGCGGGATCCGAACCCGCAATCTCAGCAAGCGAGCTACCCCCGACCTAAGCCTTAGACCGAGCGGCCAACGAGATCGGCAATCTTGAATATATAAAGAAAATATATAAACGTACAATAGTGTTCAATACCCTACAAAGAGAACAAAGTGAGAAAACAACAGCTGGCCATTCTATGAGGAAGTTGCGAGAACACACAAATTCTTTACATTCTCATTCACAAATATTTATGTGTACAATTTATTATTTTACGTTACGCTAATTGTTCTGTGAACTCTTACCTTGTAAAATGCTGGCTCTATCACCAACAGAACAGAGTGGCACAAACAATTAAACACAGAATTTAATTGAGAAGGTCTGTGTGTGTGTGTGTGCGTGTGCGTGTGTGCATGGATTAGAGTGTCTTTAATTAAGGGTTTGTGCCGGCAATTTGGGGTGGACGGGCAGGAAAACCAGTGGTTTCTGTTGAACCTGTGCACAAAACATCAAACGACTGGGGTAATAGGAATTTACTGCAGGTGTTAATCAGGTCAATTTGGTTACAGGATGACAATAAATTGTGAGGGGAGCAAGCTAGTACTTTTAATCTCACGCGCTGAACATGTCAATCAACGGGGTGATGAATACAATCTCGGAGGAGATAATTAAACGGAAATCGAACCCGGTCCTGTTGTCACTATATTCATAAACCCGAGGGGGATATCAAGGCAACACGGGGTTCATTAAAACGTGGGACTGTGAAAGTCCTGGTTTCGCACCCAGAGTTCTGCCAGCTACTGCAGTCATTGATGGAATCAGTTTTATACGCAGCTCTACCGTCAAGCAAAAATTTCTTTACAGAAAAGTCCGACTTGACGTGTGGAGCGGCCGACTCTTCCGCCTGAATGCGCGCGCACATAACGACTCAGTGCGCACGCACTATGGCCATCTGGTCCAACACACCGTACGTTATGGGCTAGGTCAAAGGTGTGGGATGGGCATAATGCCCCTAGCAATGAAAGTGCCCTTTCACCAGACTACACGGTGTCATACCGCAACAGATCACGTTCTAACAGAGTTCCTGCTACTGTTACACGCTGTGCTGATAACATACGACCCTGAGGAAGTTGCAAGTTACTATCTTCCTCGCTTGCTGTCATCCTCTGTTTTGTTTATCTCACATTATTCATTCCTTTCGTCACGTCACAATCATTTTCTAAAATTATTTTTATCACCCTGTAGTTCCGTCTATTTATTGTCTTCTTCTTTCCCCTTTCATTTGTCTATTAAAACATCGCTATTTCTTCTTTTCTTACGTTCATTCTCCTTTCTTTTCTCCACCGCCTCTTCTTACTTTCTTTATTTTTTCTGTCTCAAACTCTTCCACTGTTAAAAATTTTCCTCCCCTCTCTTACCTTTTCCTTGCTACGTCCTTCACTCTTAATCTCTTTTAATCTGCTACATTATTTCTTCCCCACTTTCCACCCTTTTCTTGCATTCCCTCTTCCTTCCTCCCTCTGAACACCTCCCTTTTGTCTCCTTCCCGTTGTACTTCCAGTTGCCCAACTGCGAACACCCTGTGAAACCCACGACAATTACACTCCTGTTGTTACGTCATCAGCACTGCCTGCAGTAAAGATTATCATTAAGAACTCCTGACGACAAATAAAATCCAGTACAACTTAACCATAACTGCCGTGTGGTCTGGTTTATACATGAAGACGGGGTTTATACTTAGCTGCAGGCCTTTACGTCATGGGTGGTGGCATATTGACGAAAGTAGATTTTACAGAACCCAGAAGTGCAACAGCGGGGCAAGTGCGGCCTCTGGTTTGTACAGTCCGACACTTCGAGCTTCACAATGTGCTGATCGGCTTCAGTATTTACTTCAGTTTTACTTCCACCTACGCCTAAACCTTCCAAGGTCATGAATTTGCTAAAGAACATTAAAGTATCCGGCTCGATTCCCAATTAACACCTACAAATTTGGTTCCAATATTTAGCTCACCTTCCTTCCTGTAAAGCAAAATAGAACACAGAACAGTGAAACACAGATATCGCTGTACAGTCTGTCAATAGAACTTCCCTATTACCGAGTACACCGGCTCAAACTGCGGTTAACAAAGAGCGGATATCTAGTCGAGATTGGATTATAGGCTAATGACATCGTCAGGCTAATTGGACTATAGACTAATGACATCGTCAGGCTAATTGGACTACAGGCTAATGACGTCGTCAGGCTAATTGGACTATAGGCTAATGACGTCGTCAGGCTGATTGGACTATAGGCTAATGACGTCGTCAGGCTAATTGGACTATAGGCTAATGACGTCGTCAGGCTAATTGGACTATAGGCTAATGACATTGGCAGGCCAATTGGACTATAGGCTAATGACATCGTCAGGCTAAATGTTCCCTATTTCAAAGTTTTAAACATTTGACTGATATTCACGAAATTCTGTACCAATCGTGTACCATCGTATCCCACTCCACCGTCACAATTTTCAGTGTCCTGCAGTAGACAGTAACAAAATAACGGACAGGTATGTTTTTGAAGTGCGAAGGAGTTTGGTATGCAGGGTGGAATTTCATTCCACCTTGCATACCAAACAGTCATCAACACGGAATAACAAGTACCAAGTGTCGCAAAAACACAGTTTTTCCTCCTGATGATGGGCCCACAGTCGCCCGAAACATGTGGAGGTTGATAAATATACTAAGAATAAATTGTGTACCAAGTTGGTTTTATTTACAAAAAAAAAAAACTATACACAGTGCGAAATTTCCCTCGAGGTTACCAATATTAGGATAACATAAAGTCGTACATTCCGAACGGTGTACAACGTACAGCACATACAGTTGCTGTGTTCTTGCGCTTACATGATTCAATTTCATAGCAATATTTGGTGATGACAAGTCGAAATAAATTCGTATATGTCTCGCTGTAGGGAGGCAAGATTTATATTTTCTGCCAGCAACGCCGCGCCTTACGTTGAGCCCCAGCATTAATTAGTACCCACGGGTTATCTCTGACGATTACGTAGCGTCATATCTGCAAAGTGCAGCAGAATGTCGGCTGCCTAGTGCTGATCAATTCTGCTGTGACAGGTTTCGGTTTGTAATGACAGAACTCCAAGGCCAGTAACGCAGATTCTACCGCAACCAGCACCCTCGAAAAACAAGTGTTAACCAACAGGGTGAGCTGAGCTGACTTGCTCCAAACAACATTCTGTAATTATTGCTTACTTAATGACTCTCTCAGTATCGTTTACTACAAGCTTGTTTACGCCTACAGTACTGGCACACGATGGTGATGGTGGTGGTAGTTTTGGTTGTGGTGGTGGTGGTGGTTGTGGTGGTGGTTGTGGTGGTGCTGATACATGCACAGATTGTGAAGTATTGGTGCTGTGATGGCTGGCAATGGAGACCTTACCCAAAGCCAATTTTTCCACCAAAATCTCACGCAAACGTCCTAGGACTTACCCACGTCCTTCGAGCTGGGTGACAGCACCTGAACGTCTGAGGACGCCGGCGGGCCCAAACGTAACAAGTCATGATGCTGCGACGGAACGAGGCGCGGAGGGAAGTACTACGTACTGGATACGGCCGGTGTCAGCTATAAAGAATGTTCCTCCTAAGGTTTACGTAACCTCAGGGTGGTATTTTATGACGCATTTCGGGTAAAAAAAAAATAGTATGACAACATATGCCCGAGTATCAACCGCTACGTCGATACAAGCATTCTAATGCACTCACATAGCTGCAACCGAAGGAAGAAAACACACGTGTTTTATCACATTTTACACATACAAATAAACTTATGTTCCGGGTAAGACCACAAAATAAAGACATCCATTAAGTCTTAACCTACTGTACAATATACCAGACAACAAGGGCAGTTGCTACCCTGCTGTATGCACATCAAAAGGAAATTACGTGTCAGATATTACCACAACATGGAGACATCAAATTTTAGGCGCGTATCGTAAAATTACGAAAAGAAACTATTAGCTTCGTCGTGTCTGTCTGTCCGTTTGTCCGTCCTCATCGAACAACTCGGTTCCCACTCGAAGGATTTCAATTATATTTGATGTTTAAGTATTTTTCAAAAAATCTGCCCAGCAAAAATTTAAATTTCGTTAAAATCCAACAAGAATAACGGGCACTTTACATGAAGGACCGATATACATTTTTGATGATGTCTCGCTCAGTTCTTCTTAGAATGAGAAACAGTTCAGACAAATTTGTAGAGAAAATCGAAACACACATTGTAAGTTCAGTCAATTTTTGTGTGAAAATCGTTACTTTCTTTGATATTATCTAAGCAAAATTTGTTTTTCCTCTTTTTTGTAACAAAACTACTTAAACTAACGGACGCACAACCTTCTTCCCACGTGTACAGGATGAAAAAAACACGTGTATTTTATAAGACTTACGCAGAGTAGGTTTTAATTCCGTACCGACGTTTCGGGACAATCCATCTGTCCCATCTTCAAAGGTCGAGATGTCCTTGGACGGAAGCCTTAAATTGCGGGTGTGTACTTTGTCTTGTTACCTCAGGCCATGTACATACAATACAATGCTCATAACGACGTAATGGCTGATAATATGGCAAACGGCGGTATAGTATGTTTACTCAATATGACTCGTAAAATAATGTTCTGAAATTCGTACACTTTATGCGGAACATTCTGTATTACAAAATGGCGGGTGTGCGTGTGCTTACCTGCTTACCGGAAATGAGCAGATGCACGTCCAATACAAGATGGCAGCCCTCCGATAGATGGTATTAACCGTTAGTTTGCTGTATAAATGAAGAAGGTCCAATGAAATGGGCCTTTGGAATACCAAGTGGTGATAGTAGTAACTGACATTAATCGATAATAATCGACAGCTATCAACGGTAACAGCTCGGTCGTGAAGCAGTGCGTTGCGACATTAATCGAAAATAATCGATAGCTATCGAAGGTAACAGCTCGGCCGTGAGGCAGTGCGTAGCGACACTAATCGACAATAATCGATAGTTATCGACGGTAACAGCTCGGCCGTGAGGTAGCGATTAGCGGTAATATTCTACAGCAAAGACTTCCATTTTTAAATCGCTGTATATTGCTCGCACACTGTAATTGTAAGCCAAATGTGATCCGATGCTAACTCGGGCGAAGCACCGGCACGTGGCTATTCGAGAATAAAATCCCAATTATGGTAGGTCGCTGTAACATCGGAAACAGATTCACACTATATTCGCCCCCCCATCTAAGTGCAGTAGCAAATCCACGCTGGTTCGGGCCGATATGAAACCGCGGAAGAATATACACGCTGGTTTTTACCAAGTCCAACCACAAAATTCAATCCTCCCCGGGTTCGAACGACGCCTAGCCACACAGCATACACACCCAGCGTATTTTTCCACGTTTCCCGTCGATATCAATGCGCCTTCATTCGTCGTATAACCAGCAAATACATGCTCGAAAGCATCAGAGCACAAAGAGAGAAGCCTGTGTTCTGTCTAAGACATGTATATCACTTCTGTATTGAAATATGGAAATGAAAGGTAGATGGTGTACATATAAAATACATATATAAAAGCCAAAAAAAAAAAAAAAAAAAGCAAAAAAAAAAAAAAAAATTTGCTAAAATTTTTTTAAAAAAAAACAAAATATAGGTGTCGCTGTC
>Ga0123354_10021711_pt1 | contig 10116 bp, 5 predicted proteins | sample TergutLab28metaG_2_FD_97872 | JGI IMG/M metagenome (GOLD analysis project Ga0123354, IMG submission 97872) | Labiotermes labralis P4 segment gut microbial communities from Petit-Saut dam, French Guiana - Lab288 P4 | ecosystem: Host-associated > Arthropoda: Insects > Digestive system > Gut ...
AGGGTTTGGGATCCCACAGTGCATTTTAAACATTGCTAAGTAAGGATCTGTATCTTAGAAGGGGGCCTGAAGGTGATTCTATAAGAATCGAAACATGTTGCTCTAATACAATAATAAACATAAAAAAAGGTTTGTTGTGTTTGACCGATACATGATTGTATATTTATATATAAAGTAACAGACCTTGCTCTATAAAACGTCAGTAAGTTTCTACCAAACTACACGTCGTCGCTTTTCATAGGACGGTGCTCTCCACCACCTTGAGAATTTAAACTTTAGATGTTAGAAATTCCTAACAAAATAAGACAGGCAAAAGAAATGAAGCTGCGCACCTTTTAAGTAGTCAGTTACTTCCATGCGGGACAGGGGCCTTATTCAGTAGTGTAAAGGTAAAGGTAAATTTCACCTTATAACAGACCACGAAAGCCCATAGGTGGAGTAAAGGTTTAGTTATACTCTTTCTTTAACCACGGTGCTAGATGGGTTGGGTGGTATCATTTTATAGGAGACTGGGTAGGCCCCAAGGCCGGTATGGACGGGTGCGTAAAATCTCGCCCCACCGGGATTTAAACCCCGGACCGCACACACCGTAGCGAATCACTATGCTGACTGCGCTATCCCAGCAGGTTTTAAGTAGTGTAATGCACTTTTGTGTCGCGTTGTGTAGTGTATTTTAGTGTCGTGTCGTGTCTAGGCTACGGGATGGATGATGTGGGACTCGATTTCTGACAGGGGCAAGAGATTTTCTTTTCTCCGAAAGGTCAATACCTGTTCTGGGCCGGTCCAGCTCCCTAATTAAACGGTTCTAGTATCTCTGTTTCCGGGGGTAAGTAGAGCAGCGTGGGAGAAAGGTAGACACTCACGTCCATAATGCGCCGAAGTTACCAAAAAGTGGAACTAGTACTATCCCCACATGCCGTCACGTTGCAAACAGCGTCAATTTACTTTTTTATATTTCAAAGACTTTCATGAGGAAAAGAAACTAAAAATAATTTTTATATGCTGTAAGCTAGTTGAAGAATAAGATCTGAGATATGATTCAGTTTCGTTACGGGAGTTGGTCCTAGACGTTTCAAGGGTCAAAAAAGAACTGCTAGACCTTTGAAGATTCCCTCGAAACGTCGGGATCTCAGCGTCATATTCTAGACTATACATGTCCTCATCCAGATCTTTGTGAGGACCTCAAATTGGTCATATTGTTATGACATCTGTAGTGGACAGACTCAGTCGCTTACCAAGTGAATTTCCATGTGTATACACACACGTGTGTTGGCATGAATTACATGACATTAAAAACTCGAAATAAATTTCAAATATATTGAATTTGTGAAATCTCACAAATTGTAAAAGTTATATTAATCTTTATGTAGCAATTTAATTACTGGTATTCTAATATTTCCTGTTTGTGGCTTCCTTATTTTGCGTATTCGTGTCACGTAAAGCTGTTTCAAAGCTGCTCAAACCATATTGCAACTGAGTACTGCGTTACCGAATTTATTTTGTGAGTAATCGTTCAAGAATTTTAAAAACAATAAAGGGTTGCTTGTGTTTTAAATTCTGGTACTTGCTGATGATGCTAGCTTGACCAGGTGTAACAATTTTTTTTAGAATTAATCCCGTTAAGGTACATCGTATTAAAAATTGCCGTCAAGTGGGCCGGAATAGCGTGGTCGGTATACTGACTCGGTCCGGGGATCGAATCCCGGTCGGGGAAAAATATTTCGCAACAGTTCATACCCGCCCTGAGGCCTACCCAGCCTCCTATACAGTGGGTACCGAGTCTTTCGAGGGGGTAAAGCGGCCGGGGCGTGGCGCTAACCACTCACCCCATCTAGCGCCAAGATTAAAGAAAGAGTAGAGCTATACCTCTGTTTCCCCTATGGGTTATCGTGGTCTATTACAGAATGAAATTTAATTTTATTGACGTCAAACACAATGTGACAAGAATACACACAATAAGAAAACCAAAAACGGGAAGTACAAATACTTATATTGTAATTGACACATGTAAATTAATACGACTAATACAATTTATGAGAACTCACACATTCAATACATGTGGAATTTATTTTGAGATTTAAATACAACTGTTAACCCTCGGAGATGTTCACTGCGACCACAACATGTAGCATGCATTTAATAATAATAATAATAATAATAATAATATATTTATTTGCTGCAGTTGGGTTGTTACCCGGTGGCAGTGGTTATTTTACATGTAAACAAAACATGAAATTGGTTACTACTAGATTTAAGTCGTTAAGGTTACATGAGAAGCATGTAGTAGCAACTTGGAATCTTGGGAACCATCTCAGCATTTGCTTATAGACACAAGAAAACCAAGAAAAACCTGTGTCGAGATGGCCGGTGGCAGGACCTTCCGAGTTCTGACTTCTAGCCAGCAGTCCGACATCTAAAGGAAAAAAAAAAGCGACCGATATAATTGGTTGTGGCTGAAGGCAACGTGTATGTCAATTTTTAATACCAGAACGGGATGAATTCTAAAAAAACTGCACTAGTGTATACATACAGAGAGGAAGAGATAGGTTAATAGATGCCACCATTTCCGTCATGAGGTCGCGTGATTTTTAAAGGGAAGACCATTTTGCTGGTGCATTAAGTATGCTATATTGCGAAGTCTGATATCAGGTTCTTGGACATGAGAACCCGCTTTCTATTTGAACAGCCTCAAATATGTCGTATAAATGGCGTTGCAATATTAACGATATCGAAGATCCTTGCATGTTATGTACCTGACTATTAGCTTAACTATAGAACAAACACACCTTCATTACCAGATCCAGAATTGTCTCATGTATAAATTACATTTTTAATGTCGTACGTGAAAAAAGGACAGGCAATAACACGAAGTCTGTTTCTTAAATTAAAAACGTATGTATGTTAGAAATTTGTAATACGACAGTTCTTTCGAGAAATTTATGTATGTGTACCAAGTGGCCATAGGCTGAATCATAACAAAAAAAGGGTCAATTTAACAAGAAACTAAACAAACACAACGCAGAAAATAAGAGAAAAAGCTAAGGAACCTTTAAAACAAGGTCTCTTCACAGAATAGCAGGACAGACAATATAGGTATAAAGTAACAATGAGGCGCTTTTATGCAACCATTGTTGCAGTGGAAAAGTAATATATATATATTACATATTCCGATTGTGTGTTTGTAGTCTTAGGTATCCAGCATGAAATGCGCATGCACCATATTTTCATCTGTGGCCAACCCAGCTTTAAAATATTTTTCCACATTATCTCATAAAGGGCACGATTTTCGAAAAAAAAAAAAGTTACTGTACACGAAACGTGTGTTTTGATTTTATCTACAAATTTTGTCTGAAGCATTTCTCATTTTAAGAAGAAATGAGCGAGATGTTATCAAAAATGTACATCGGTCTTCATGTAAAGTACACTTCATTCTTTTCCGATTTCATTAAATCTTTTTTTCGACATATTTTCGAAAAATCCTCAAAAATAAAATTTTATAAAAATTCTTCCAATGTGAGTCGAGTTGTTCTATGCGAACGGACGGACAGTCATGACGAAACTAATAGTCGCTTTTCGCAATTTTGCGAAAAGCGCCTACACAGGTAATGTTCTAACATGGCTAGGTTCATGTGATCATTGTGCCGCCTGTGTATGTGTTTGTTTGTCCCTCCAATTTTTAATTTTGAACCATCTGAACGATGAGGTCTTCGCTCTTCGGGGATGTTACACAGCTTTTATTAGTAGTTAGCTACAGACTTTTCGGGACAGTCTTTCGGTCCCATCTTCAAAGGTCAAGCAGTCCCTTGAAGACGGAACCAACGGGCTGTCCCGAGACATCGCTAATTAATTACCACACAAAGTTTCGTAACATCCCAGAAGAGCAAAATCACGCAACTTTCAAAGATTGTCACTAAAATTTGTATACATATTATTCCATGACAGCGCGCTCCAAAACGGCACTGTCTAATTATCTACCACCGAGGTGGTAGATAATTAGATATAGAATGAGCGAAAAGTGAAAATGGGTTTTAACAGTACTGCTTGCAGAAAAGCTAAACCTGCGCCTTTACCAGCGAACTGGGAAGACGCGAACTACTGAGAGCAAATTATGTGTACGTAAAAATTATATATAAGCTGTCATGATTGAAGCATATTATAACATTCACAGACAGTCAAATATTCACTTTTCTCCTGAGGCAAACTAGGCTTTATGAATTCTGCGCGTACGTCTTTTATCGTAAAATAGGACAAGTTGATGTAATAATAATCACCAGTTTATTTTATTTTGTACTATGACCAACAAACGCACAATTATTTCACAAATTATCACACTCCTACATGTTTCGACACTATAATGTCATCCTCAGGGAGCTTGTAATCAGTAATTTGCCAAGTTACGCAAGTATTTCAAATGCAGCTGTTGATAATACAGTTTACAATTAAGATGTGTATTATCAACAGCTGCATTTGAAATACTTGTGTAACTTGGCATGGTATTGATTACAAGCTCCCTGAGGCTGACACAATAGTGTCGAAACATGTAGGAGTGTGATAATTTGTGAAATAATTTTGTGTTTGTTGGTCATAGTACAAAATAATAAAAGATGCAAAGTACATATATTAAAATAATTTATCAACAGTGTTAATCAACCTTACTGAAATCCTCACTGTACCCGCAGCACTCTGTGAATCCTGTGTGCACCAAATGATTTTACTGTTTACAACACCGCTAGTTATGCAATAGTCTTGAACACTATTTTCATTTGTCTCTTGTCCACCCAAACATTTTGATCATATAGGTCTCGGCTAATATTATGAGAAGAAGAAAAGGCAGGAAATCGCTAATTACAAGGCACAGTATTGGGCATGGTCCTCAGCCAGTTCCATCCATCTCTTACCTTCGCACACTATTTCCCCAAGACCCTTATTACTGTCTACCTAACCTAACCTAACCTAACCTAACCTAACCTAACCTAACCTAACCTAACCTAACCTAACCTAACCTAACTTAACTTAACCGAAACTAACCTAACCTCTTGGTAGAAGAACCCAAAGTTTCAACACTGCTAAGAGTAAAGACCTCAAATGGATAATGTAATGAGCCAATTCCGTCCACTCCCTATCCTCAAAACCTAATTCCCTAAGATCCATCTTACTAATTAACTAACGCTCTGTTGTAGCAGAACCTGAAATTTCAACACCGCTAGTAACGATGCCGTCTATTGGACATGATCCTGAGCCAGAATCCTTCACCTCCTATTTTCACAACTTATTTTCCCCAAACTTCGTGCTAAGTACCTGACCCTCTGCTGGCAGAAATTATCAAAGATGGGCATTGGACACGATCCCCAGCCAGTTCCATCCACCTCCCATTATCACAACCTATTTTTCTAAGATCTCTGTTACCTATTAAATAGTTCTGCAAGCAGCAGAACCCAAATTTTAGTACCGCTAATACCAAAGCCCAACATTAGTCGCCATACTGAACCAGTCTTATCTACCTCCCATCCTCACTTCCTCTTTCCCTAAAATCCATAGTAGTAATTAACTAAATCTCTGGTAGTAGAAACGTAGATACAATATCGCCAATACCAAAATCTCCACGATAACGTATAATCCCACTGCTTCTATTTCTTTAAGATCCACCTTACTAATTAAGTAACTCGCTGGTAGCAGAAGACAAAATACAAGGCAAAAACTAATATCAAAGGCCGAATTTTTAACAAGTTGAAACTGCCTGTAAACAAAAATACCTGTCGGTCACGTGAATCGAAAAGTCGTATTTCGAAACCGAAGCCGAAACCCCACGCCCAGTCTCTACACTGACTGGACTACGCCGGCTCCATAATAAGTAAGAAGCGCTGAGAGAAAAAAAAAAAGCAGAATCAAGAGTAAACATACAAAAATATTAAAATTCTATGTATGATCTTTCTTGTACTTGTGTTGTCTGTCTGCTTTTCCAAAGTATTCACACGAATAGGAAGTTCTTCCCATTCCAACTATCGGTTTCTATTCTTCGCCGCAACCAACAACAGGAACCTAGTTTCTACACAACAGCATAGAGAGTTAAATATTTACATTTTATTAATATTAAATACGTTTAACAGAAGAGACAAAAGTACCACATTTTCTGCAGTCAATAAGAACAAGGTATTATACTTTTTTAAATTAATTTATCATAACTCTAAAATTCAATTCAATTCTTTATCCTTTTGAATTCAAAATAAACTAATATATGGTACGAAATATTTATTGGAAGTTTAGAGTCAATCAACCTGCCAAAATATTACCTGCCTTTATGAACCCAAACCAGTTCAATCCGGTATAATATTAAAAAGTGTACGTCAGCACAATCACTTTATTACTCAAGGTAATTATAAGGCTACATGTTTAGACTCTAGATTAATCATCCTCAGGCCTATTTTGTCAATTGTGTCACAAGATGCTATGCACACTTTGGGATCCCATCGTGTTTACATCCATGGAATACATAAAGTTAAATCGTTTGTCTCTAAGGGCGTGACGTTCAAATTGTATTTACAAGAGTGGGATACATGAAAATGGATCATTTGTCTCGTAAAATGTATAATGCAAATTGTGTCTAAAAATTTAAAATATGTAAAATTCTTAACGGGACTCATATTTGCAAATAGTGAACAGCAATACACCATTAAGAATTTTACATATTTTAACTTTTTAGACTCAATTTTTATAATATATTTTATGAGACAAATGATCAAATTTTATGTATCCCACTCTTGTAAACACAATTTGCACGTCACGCTCTTAGAGACAAAAGATTTAATTTTATGTATTCCATGGATGTAAACACGGTGGGATCCCAAAGTGTGCATAGCATCTTGTGACACAATTGGCAAAATAGGCCTGAGGATGACTAATCTATAGTCGAAACATGTAGCCTCATAATTATCTTGAGTAATAAAGTGATTGTGCTGACGTACACTGTTTAATATTATGTTACGTTACAAGCACATCGTGATGCTTCCATTCAAAAAAAAGTTCAATCCAGTACACACCATCATAGAACACCCTGTATATTTCTCCTATGTCAGTCTCGGTCTCCCAAAAGCAACTTATGGAGTTACGACTAAGTTTCTTTTCTATCAATTTCTCACCATTCGTACCTGAAATTCTCCTTCATTTGAATATCCTACTCGTAAGACACTTCATTAAGTATTTTTACCAGTTTCCTTTCGTTTTCCTTTAAGTCCAAATATTCTACACAGCACCCTTTTCCAAAATATCACGTCGGTGAAACACAAATTGCCATATATATTGTGGGGCATTTTTATTTGCCAAATACAATAACCTGGTGTTTTGTATGATTGTGAGACTTGGTCGTTCATATTGAGAGAGGAAGCTAGGCTGAGGGTGTTTTAGAAAAGGGTGGTGATGAGAATATTTGGGGCTAAGATGGACGAGGTAACATGGGAGTGGGGAAAACTACATAATGAGGAACTTAATGATCTGTACTCCTGATCTAGTATCGGGTGATAAAATCGAGAAGAATGAAATGGGCAGGTCATGTGACACGTATGGGGGAGAGGTGAGGCGTACACAGGGTTTTGGTGGGGAAACCTTAGGGAAAGAGACTAGTTAGAAGACCCAGGCGTAGACGGGAGGATAATATTAAGATGGATCTTCAGAAAGTGGGATTTGAGGTTGTGGACTGGATTGATCTGGCTCATGATAGGGACAGGTGGTTGTTACCAGTAAATGCGGCAATGTACATTCGGAGTCCATAAAATGCAGGGAATTTCTTGACTGGCTGAAAATCGGGTTGCTTCTCAAGAAGGACTCTGCTCCATGGAGTAAGTAAGTAAGTAAGAAAGTAAGTAAGTGAATAAGTAAATAAGTAAGTAAATACAATGTATTTTAATATTCAACAGAGTGAAGTATCACCTCTGAAGGGAATGAAGACATATAGGGACAACAGAACTTTAAATACAGTCAACCTTAATCTCTGAACTAGATGGAGGTGAGCGGTCTGCTTCACGCACTGACAGGAAACTGTCCTCTAGCCTTTTCATTTCAACATTCAGATAATTATAAGGACACAAAATATCCGGATAAAACTATTATCCAACATTTCCGGAAAGGAAATTAAAAAACCTTAACATATATCTGTAAGGTCTGATTCAAAATTCTGTGCAAATATTTTCTCCAAAGGATCAATATCGGCTCTGGGCCCCGACCAGACTCCTATTCAATGGGTGTGGGGGGGTGGGGTGGGGCGCAATTTGTCCATAGGTGAATCGGCGTGAATCTCACCACTCACATCTAAATCCGAGTCTAATAATGCATGGATCTACACCTTTATTCCACCACACGCCTCGATGATGTGGTGCTCAGTTGAGCGCCAAGTTTTAGGGCGTACTGGCACTTTACTGTGCTAGAAAGTGACTGCACAAGGTGCTTTTGAGAGGGCAAACATAACTCTTGTATCTTATACAGACGTCAATTACAGGCTGATGGTTGGAAACTTAAGGATACGTGTGTATCTGCAATGCCAAGGGATAAGTCAAACTAAACGTTTCAACAGTAATTTCAACGCAATGCCTGGTGCAGAGCAGCCGGCCGGAACAGTTCGAAGACGGGCCGTCCGCTGTCTCTCTCAAGCAACACGTCAAAGAGATCAAGAGGTAGTGTGCGAACTTCTGAGGAACGGCGGGAAATATCAAAGACTCTTACCGCTGGTACAGTACACCCACACCATGCAACAGTGGCCTAAGGATTATTCATGATTTCGACAAGAACACTGCAATATAAGTCAGACATACTTGGAAATGCGTCTCCCTTCGGTGCATCTTGTCTTTTAACGTGCACCTAATTCCAGTGAACAAGATATTGCGCCCAGACTTCCCGTGCGTGCGCGCGTGTATACACAAACACACACACACACACATATATATATATATATGTATATATATATATATAAAGTTCACTCCAGAACAGGCAACGAAGGCCCATAAGGGAGTAGAGGTATAGCTCTACTCTTTCTTTAACCTCGGCGTTAGATGAGGTGGGTAGTCAACGCCACTCCCCGGCCGCTTTATCACCAGGAAAGACCCGGTGCCCATTGTATAGAAGGCTGGGTAGGCCCTAGGGACGGTCTGGACGGGTGCGGAAAATCTCGTCCCCACCGGGATTCGATCCGCGAACCGTCCATCACGTAGCGAGTCGCCATACCTGCTGAGCTACCCGGCCCACGTATATATATCATAAATACAAAGTTTACAGAGAACTTTGTGGATAAGTACGTAGCTATGCCGTCTCATGTATTGGAGTCTACTGGCTCTGATTTCGATCTGCAGACCGGCAATACTTATGCAGCCTTCTCGCGAATTTATTTAAACACTCCAGGCAAATTTTGGGCTACTGCTACTTCCACCCACAGCCTTCCAATTCACTGTCCACTTATTAACCAACCAGACACAGCAGTTACACAAAACGTCAATAAGCAGAAATTCATTGCGATGTTTCAGGCTCCCGCTGCTCAACAGTTGAAGCCTTCACTCTTCTGTGATGTTACTTACTTACTTACTTACTCCATGGTGCAGAGTCCTTCTTAAGAAGCTAACTGGTTTGCAGCTAGTCAAGAAATTCCCCGCATTTCACGGAACCCGAAGGTTCATTATCGCACTCACAAGCGTCCGCCACCTGTCTCTATCCGTGGTCCGCCCAATCCAGTCCATATACCCACACCCCACCTCCTGGCGATCCATCCTAATATTATCCACCCATCTACGCCTAGGTCTCCCCATTGGTCGCTTTCCCTCCGGTTTCCCCACCAAGACCCTATACACACGCTCTCCTCACCCATACGCGCCACATGCTCAGCCCATCACATTCTTCTCAATTTTATCACCCGCACAATTTTGGGTGAGGAGTACAAATCATTTAGCTCCTCGTTAGGCAATTTCTTCCATTCCCCCTATTACATCATCCCTCCTAGTTCCAAATATTCTCCTCAACACCATGTTCTCAAACACCCTCAGCTTCCTTTCCTCCCGCAATGTCAGCGACCAAGCTTCACATCCATACAAAACAACAGGCAAAATTATAGTTCTATATATCTTGATCTTTAAATTTTTG
>Ga0123354_10021712_pt1 | contig 10116 bp, 5 predicted proteins | sample TergutLab28metaG_2_FD_97872 | JGI IMG/M metagenome (GOLD analysis project Ga0123354, IMG submission 97872) | Labiotermes labralis P4 segment gut microbial communities from Petit-Saut dam, French Guiana - Lab288 P4 | ecosystem: Host-associated > Arthropoda: Insects > Digestive system > Gut ...
CACGTTGGAGGGAGCGTGTAGAGTGACTTTGCAGTAAATAAATATCTGCATACTGTTGCATCTGGTTGGATTTATATTAACAATAAACTTTTAATATTCAGATCGGATGCCAAACGAAATGTAATCACATTACCCTCCATGTTACAATACATTCATATTATTATCATTAAACTCCATTGTCAAAGGAGTCTTTAAACACTGTAGAGTTATTTTTTTTTCCCAATTTTAACTACGATTTGTTACTGACGCAAACTGAGGGTATAATGAGTCATTACGATTTGTGTTTGTTATATATTTTTGTTATTTTGTTTACATAGACGTAATATTTATATTTGTTTATTAATGTTGATTTTGTAACTGGCAATAAGACTCTTGCATGAACATGTGCATAAACAAAAGAATGAATATAAAATAGGAAATATAGTTTATTTACTGCATTTTTAATTCATACCATCCACATCCTAACTCATTTTATTCGGTCGTGATGTTAGCAGGCCTGATCTAACTCAAGAAATACATTTCTCTACTGGTAGTGGCAGCGTGTTTCCTCACCTTCAGCCTTATCAAAACTAATCTTCAAGAAATGTGGTTCCGAACTGGGTCCACTGACTGAACCTTTTGAACACTGAGTTAAACCAGCGAGTTCCGTAAAGGTGGGGAATTTTCGGATTTGGTGAGACTTGGACGGAGGAAACGGCCTCTAGCTATAGACGGTAGCTGCGAATATATTGAGCACGACGTCGCATGCAGCTGACAAGAAACTTTCCTCCATATCTGGGGTTGGGTGAGGGGCTATCTGCCCGCCATAAGATATCGTAATGCTACAAGATATTACACAGGACCACGGACTTAAGTTTCACAAAATATTAAACGGTGTAGTTAATTAAGGGAGAATGGACAGACGGACCATGTGGCAAGTATGGCGGAGAAGAGAAATTCATACAGGCAATTGGTGGGTAATTATTACATACGTAATAAACACACAACAGGACAGTGGAGAAAACTACGTAATGAAGACGTGAATGATCTCTCCACTTCTCACCCAGTACTGTTCAGGTGAAAACAATCGAGAAGAATGAGATGGGCGAAACATGTAACACGTATGTGGAGAGGGGAGGTGTATATAGGGTTTTGGTGGGGAAACCTGAGGGAAAGAGACCACTTTGAAGGCCCAGGCGTAGATGGGGGATAATATTAAGATGGATCTTCAGGAAGTGGGATGTGGGGGTACGAGTATGGACTGGATTGAGCTGGCTGAGGATAGGGACAGATGGCGGGCACGTGTGAATGCGGTAATGATCTTTCGGATTTCATAAAATGCGGGGAATTTCTTGACTAGTTGCAAACCTGTTAGCTGCTCAAGAAGGACTCTGCTCCATGGACTAAACAAGTAAGTAATTAAGTATAATACACGGCCAGTTTGCGTTTACAGTTTACGTAAACAGTCCGTGATTTGTGTTTGCCTTTGGGATTCCCGAAGAAAAATAAAAAATAAAACGAATTAATTTATTACATACACCAATATATATGAACACGCAAGAAAGATTCCGATTGCTGTATTGAGAATCTGTTCGAGCACTCGAAGCTCAATCACGTTATTTTCCACCTTCGCCTTTAGTCATTAGCAACTTACGTTAGGGTACGTATAATAGCAACTGCACTGTATTTGGTAAACTATCCATCAGCGTAAGGGCGCTGTGTGGGAAGCTCGTTGAGAGAGTCAGCACCACAGGTTCAAATTTCAAAACCAGAAATGTTTTACCAGGTTGAACGTGCGGGCTGACAGTACAATGAAGATCTTAGCAGTTTCAACAAAAGAGGTCGAGCCGATGGTGGGAAGCATCTGTAAGAAAAAGTGTCGAATCGAGAGAGCTTCCTTACCACAATGGCAGGAAAACACAAAAACTGACTTCTTTATAACAACACCCAAGTATAACGTAACAAACATCAGGGGTATCAAACGTGTTACTTCTAGAATTCGTCAGTAAAATCCGCACTGCCATTTGTTGCGTTCGTCTTTCTGTCCGCCTAGGACTCAGAAACTAAAAACGATAACGGAAAATTAGAATAGAAATTTCTTCGTTCATGGAAGGAAACTCGAAGAACTTTTAATGTTTTATTACCTAGACAGTAAACAGTTATGTGGACGCGTTTCAGAGTTTTCAGGTTTTCGCAACGTCACAATTTCAACATCCAATCTTTTGGAACATGACGCCGCGTCGGGGTAATTTGATCCCGACGTACTGGGACCTCACAGCGGTTTCATCTTCGAGGGTAGGAATACCCAACATTACTTTATCTTCCCCCCTGCAACCCGCTAAGCACGACACCATAATGTATACAATGCGATCCGCTACAACCCGTGGACAGATTTTGATTTTATCTGGCAGGGCGCATCACACAGTCGTCCTAAAAATATGGACAAAAATCTCAGGCCCTTACCTTTATTTTTCAAATATTTATGGCTGCCAAAGGCAGACACACAGACACACAAACGCCTTTTATTAGCCAGACTTAATCTTTCACAATTATGCATGAATGGATCTATATTTTATTGTAGCTAAATGAAGGTAATTGATATGAGATAGTCATGTGTATAGTAATGAGAAAATGAATGATTTTTAGTCTTTTGGCGAAAACCATTGGATAAGAAAGTCTGTGGGCCTAAAATTTTAGGGTGACAATAACATGAAGTGAAGATATTCGTATATGCTTTGGGACATTTGTCTAACAACCGATAACAACGAACCACTTACCTAAAAACGCCGAGTATAGAAAGAAATTAATAATGAATCTGCTAACACAACCGGGTGGTACGGAGAATTATGAAGCAAAACCACATATGAATTAAGCGAACTGTAAAAAAAGTTGTTGATTTTGAAATTCATTTTAAATAGTTCAATAATCGTTATTTCTCTGGGTACGTAACTAAACTCTGCCTGTATTTCAAAGAGCAACAAATCTAGTCTCTCATATTAAGGGACGAATACAAGATTAGAGTGGCTAAACCTGAAGAAATTTACCACTTGGAAGTCCTAAGAGTAGACGGGATTATTAAAATAAAAAAATGGGACTGCTTATCGCAATGTCTGCAGAAATTACACCTTCGTATTTAATTTCCTTGCCGTCTATTTCAATAAAACATTCTCTCAGATTTATTGGTAACTCAATGTTCTTCCCTGAATATCTGTTAATACAGTGCAGTGCCTCATATTTTAACACGCACACTCTACATGCTTCGGCTATTAAATCTATTCGCATTTAACAACTTTAACAAAATTAGGTCATGGTTAAAACTGTGACTTTTTTATTATTATGAAATCCATTAGGATTTAAACATGCTAACAATGTTACATGACACATAAAATTTTGAAATTTATTATTACAAAAATCTATTTGGACTTAACCACGCTAATAATTTTACGCGATGTTTCAAATTTTGTATTTTATTCTTATGAAATGTTCTCCCTTTATCACTCCGTCTTGTTTGGTCCAATTTTTCTCAACAGCTTCTTTTTCTGGGGCCAAAAAAACCTAAACCATTTCCACCGGTGACAAATTAAGAGCAAGTCATATTAAGCTTATGAGGAGTTTAAATTCAGAAGGAAAGCGACCTTGAATGTCAAAGGTTCCCCTAGTGCTATTTCACATGACAAAATCACAGCTATTTTCACAGGTCACGGAGAGGGCCATGTTGCTTTATGACTTTTGCGTCGTGCTGTATCACATTTGGTAGTCTTGAGACATTTCTTGGCGGAAAAAGTTCAAGGAGAAATGAATGATATATGAGCCGCAAAGGGGAAAGAAAATGAATGCTAAGACGTGTGTTTGGCTCGTTAAATGTGAAGCCTTCCGGGTCATATCGTGTTGCTGGAAGTGTACTTCGGTTCGTGGTTGTAATTTCTAAACAGCTACTTTACATCCCACGAGAAAGAATGCGAATATACGTGATGGAATAACAACTTGCTACATACATGGCATTACCTCCCACAAGCCTTGATAGATAATCCGTCAATACAGAAGCACCAACCAACCCTCGGTTTCAAGCCTCTCGTATTGGTGTCCTCGGTTCATTACCATTCTATATAAGCCGTCTCTGTAACCCGCTATCCTATGTGGTACTAATGCACGCTGTTAGCCATCTTGTTTTGAATAGGATCCGATACATTTGCCCTTCTACTGCCATATTCAATAACCGTAGCTACAAGCGACGAAACGTATCCTGCTAACAGCGTCGCAATAACCTACGGATTAAGGTATAAATATTCTCTCAAGTTGAAAGTCGACAATAAAAGAGAAAACATTTTAAGCATCTGCAGATATTGGTAGCAACAGAAACACAACATGACTACACTTTCCTCAGCTAGCGACGATACTCCCAGAATTTTACGGAAACCGAATTTTAATATCGTGTTCACAAGAAATTCCCACTTGTCACAGTAATGAGCCGGCTGAATCCATTCCACTTCCTGCAATATTAATTTAAGATTCATTTTAATATTATCGTGCTGTCTACGCCTAGTCTCCCAAGAAGTCCCCTTTCCTTTTGTGTCCAAACCAATTCATGTTATATATATATATATATATATATATATATATATATATATATATTACAAGTTCTGAATGCGAACTTCATTTCCCACTCCAAGAGAAATTCCTCCGAAATGAAGCACTTCGACCTAAGAGACAGAAAGTAAGTCACATAGAGAGATCAGTAAATTAAGATATTCAAATTAACGCTTATGTCGTGGTGGACGCAAATGCAAATACAGAGTTGTCATATAAAGCGGAATCTTAAGAGGTACACTCGATGGTAATATACGGTAAGTATGGTAACGGAATGGGGCCTGAGTGTGTGTTCTGGATTGAGCTGGCTCAGAGCACAGATCAGTGCCAGACACTCGCGGACATGACAACGTATTTTTGTGCTCCGTGAATTGTATAACATTCCGTGACAAGAAGAAGGACCCTCGTCGTTTCGAGAAGGAAAATGCTCCACTGAACAGAGTTACCGAGGATGGTCTATCGGTACACAAATTTCGGGGGGGGGGGCTAGGTTCGGATATCCGTTACGTCACGTCACGCGACGTTTCCTGGTTTGTCTTCGGTCTCTACATGTAAACACAACGTGTCAGTCAATAATACAACACTTTATTGTATATACAATAAAAATAGTATATTGTCAGGGCGACACGTTTCGACCTTTATTAGGTCATTTTAAGGCCCTCTGGGAAAACAGATCGAAGAGCTATCTATATTTCAATGCACTGTGGGATCCCAAATGCTTTCTTTGCGAGGCGTTGCTTATTGAAATACATGCTTGCACAACATTTTAGAAGCTTGTGATCCCACAATGCGTTGAAATAGAGATAGCGCTTGGATCTGTTTTCCCAGAGGACCTGAAGATGACCTAATAAAGGTCGAAGCATGTCGCCCTGACAATATACTATTTTTATTGTATATAATATAAAGTGTTGTGTTATTGACTGACACGTTGTATTTATATAACACTTCGGGATGGAAAACATTCAATTCAGTCTTTACAGCTGCAGCACCTAGAAACACAAAACACCAACAGCTTGCGAGTCTTTAGGCTTTCACTGCGGCGTACTTGTGGTCCCCGTTCTTCTGGAACGTGTCCTCGCGTCACCGAGTACCTGGTACCGACGTTTCGAAACCATTACTATTAAGAACGTCGCAAACCGATTGTATAATAACGTGGTGCCTTACACCGAATACAATGGTGACCTTAACCCTTAACTTATTAACTGATCAGTTTATTTCGTTTGAAGATACATTTCGGGGGCATTGAAATATCGTCATTAAATTAACCAAGACTCATCTCTCTTTCTAACATGTTGAAACTCCGTAATTATCAGTACGCCTTTGCACGATGTCTTCCCCCCAACTTGTCCTGCCCGATGTGTTTCCTTCACAGGACAACTTTCTGGAAATGACTTCGCTGTCGATCGATACTTTCAGCACAGTTACAAGTGAAAAGGAGAATTAAATGGAAGGAAAGTTTACACAGTCGAAGCAATGGTGATTACCTGTCCTCAACCAGTAGGCAACTGCAGTGGAGTGGCGCCAATCGGCACGCACGCACGTGTCTTCTCACCAGGACATAATGGGGGCAGCTGTGCAGTCTGGTAAACTCTACAAATGCCCTCTTATGTATGCGTACTTCTTCCTTTATCCTCAGGTAAGACGAACGCACTGAATAGAATATACAAGTACATTCGGATAGCTGAAGAATAAAAAACCAAGCTAGATGTCACTTGCTACTTTCATTTTCTTCTTAGAGACTCAACATGTTTCGGGCATTAATATGCCCATCTTCAGGAGTTTGCGACTATGTTGTTGAACTACAATATTGGCTGTTACGTTCTTGGTTTGTTGTGTGTTGGAGTTAGGGTGTGGTTCGGCTACGATACCACCCTAGCCGAACCGCACCCTAACTCCAACACACAACAAACCAAGAACGTAACAGCCAATGTGGTAGTTCAACAACATAGTCGCAAACTCCTGAAGATGGGCATATTAATGCCCGAAACATGTTGAGTCTCTAAGAAGAAAATAAAAGTAGCAAGTGACATCTAGCTTGGGTTTTGATTCTTCAGCTATCACAATGATAAACGGTCCAATAAACATCACATTCGGGTATGCTTATCTCATCTGCACTAGTTCGCTTATATATTTTGATAAATGTGAAATATCAAGGCATTAGAAGTTCAAATGGCAGACTGATTAGATGACAGACGTAGTTGGGCACATTTTCTTTGTGCTTCGTTGTCAGTGTAACGTAACAATAAATTCACAGTATGCACAACGGTGATGAAGGTGTGGTGCAGATTGTGCATGTATTGTTGTTACTTGCACAGAAACAGCACTTGGGAACCTGAACCTAAGGAAACTTTCAGATCTTTATCGTTGAACCGTGCATTTTGTAGGTCTCACGCTATACGGCACAACAAGCACATCCACAGCCGGGCTCAACTGAACACCGTACGACTCACACACAACACAAGACATGCTGCCACAGCACCAAATTAGTGATAACGAAGTAAATCACTGAGTGTTTTAAATTATAACTTTAGCAAGGAACAAAGTACACTCCCTGAGGATGATCGTATGATCGAAACATGTATGAGCTTTTAATTGTTTTAATGTAAATTTTAGATAATTAAAGACTATATATATATATATGTGCATTTGTTGGTATGTTACTGAAATAACACTTTCAGATATTTATTCGGAAATACCTGAATTAATTGTGAGTAATAATTGGTACAGAAATGGACTAGTAGCATGGCATATTACGTGGTAGTTTGATACATTAAAATTCTTCATCGTGTTTTTAGTTTTAAAAGGGTCCATCTGGATTTTATAAAAAGTATATTTATTGATTGAATGAAGTGATTTGTGAGAACTGTTGGTATAAGATTTTAGAATTTACTTTTGGAAAATTAAGTTGATATTAGGGACATGATGCAAGATAAGTTTTTGCTGATTACCAGATGTAAGAAGGCCACACACCTAGCCTGAGATCAAACATACATTATGGTGCACTGTCAACAAGGACAGATATTGCTCTATTTAGGAACTACAATCTGAAGTGATAAACTAAGGTAAAGTGATCCCGTTACAGGCCCGGTGTGGCCCAGAGGTTGGGTAGAGGTATAGCTCTACTCTTCCATGACCGCGGCACTAGAAGGGGTCAGTGGTCAGCAGCACGCCCCGGCCGCACTTTACCACCGGGAAAGACCCGGTACCCATTCTACAGGAAGCTGGGTGGGCCCCAGGGCCGGTCTGGACGGGCTGAAAATTTCGTCCCCACCGGAATTCGATCCTGGACCGTCCAGTCCGTAGTCAGTCGCTGTACCGACTGAGCTACCGGGCCCAAGAAGTGGCAAAGTACGGTAGCAAAATAAAAAACAAATACAGTATATAAGGTTAGGGTTTATTCTTGAAAGATGCTCGGACATTCAGAGGGTTCAGACGGACAGAGAGGCAGAGACGTGCACAGAGGGAGAAGACAGGAGTCTCTCAGGGAGCACTTGTAGAGTTATTACCGAGGGCGTGTTTGGGAAGGACCTCACAGCCAGGAGGCTCGTCACCATGCTGATAGTCTGCTCCTTCATCTTGCACCGACAAGGTAGGATGGTTTACTTTTGAGATAACCAAGGTTTATGGTTGCTGCGGCCAGTGATGAGATTTTGGTTTAGGAAATTGATAGTCTAGAGCTGCAGGCACATCGCTCCTCTTCTCCCTTTTTTACTGCTGTAATTACGTTTTGTAATACATTATTTTTGGAAGTTGATTTATATTTAGTTTTTCACTCTCCACTCGCTGAATCCTTATGCCCTGAGATTAATAAGAAAGGTTGATGTAGGGACTGATCTATCGCAGTTACTACAACACTTATAATTATTTCTACGAGAGATGGTGTCACGCTACAGGATCGGGTCCCCGGACAGCGAATTCGAGTACCCGATTTCCCTCCCATAGTGTCGAGGGGTCTGACGTTCTGGGACTAACCCAGAGTATTTAAGGTTTGGGACGTTGCGTCATAGTATTGGTATTTGTGAACGTAGTAAGTTACACACAGGAACATGATTGTAAGTGTGCTTCTTTTTGGTTTAATTTTTACGCAGTTTCTTAATCCGTCTTTTAACAGTCCTTTGGCAATCTATGAACGCTTTCTTTTTCATTATTTACTTCTTACTATGCTTTATTAATTTTAACTCAGAACCTGGCTAACGCGATTTGTAAATTCGAAAGTTCCGATGAGCCATGTGGAATGGTTTTTCAAACATTGCAGATATACGATATCGGCCTTCACTGATCTTTCTTTTTTAAATTATTACTGAAGGAAAGAAAGAAAAGTTATATTTTAGGTGCCATATTTCTGCGTATAAAACACTAAAATTTTCGTTCGTATGCAGGAGAGACATTACAGTTTTGACACTTACTGATTTACGGCCAGAGCTGCAATATAAGAACCAACGACAATGACAACAGAAGAGAAAAGGCGATATTCTTCTGTCTCTTTCCAAAAGGAAAATTGGATTGAGAATCTACTCAGTAACACAGACAATACAAAGATGTCGTTACTTTATCCTGAGTCCCGCATACCCTCTGCCGCTCTATTCGCAAGCAGGAGAAGTTGACTGTGCAGGTAGTAATGAATGACTTTCACGGAACAGAGAGAAAGAGTGATATTACAGAAGAAAACAAAAGAGGGATCCAACCTACACATTAGTCAAACAGCTTTCAGTGGGGTTCTGTTTCATTCCTTGGGATGAATTTGACAGATGAGTTGCTTTTTGAAAGTCAAGAAGCTTAGCGTGCTGCAAAGAAAGTGAAATAAGCAACTATCAAGAATGATGTTAGATGAGTTTATAAAAAACCTTAAATGAAAACTCAGGTATCATAAAAACACACACCACGACCTGGTGGTTTATGTCTGTTTTTATTTAATGTGTTTGACAGCGTGTCTGAAAAAAGCGACCGGCACAATACCTTCCGCTAGGGGAAATATAACAAAATATTAACCTAAGACTACAAAACCGATTCACAAAACACACAAAAAATATGAATGAGAATTCTAAGCTTTACAGAATGATATGAAACGACTTTTCACTATTAAAATCTTAAACCAGCTATGTAGTCTTCATCACTTAATTTCTATTGCCTACTTTACTGCTTTCTTTGCATGGTTGTAAGGAGGCAAAAATGCAATAATAGCTATCCGCCATACTTTTACGGCTTTCCGACTTTAATCCGTCTTTTATTTGTACCAGAACATGACAGTTTTCTTCAGTCTACTACCTTCTTTGAGCGATTTTCACGTATTTATTTGTATTTCCGCTTCTTACCGCGCATGCTCTGAAGAACAGAAGATGGAAACTTTAAGTTCGACTACATAAAACTGGTTAATATTAGGATGGATCTCCAGGAGGTGGGATGTGGGTATATGGACTGGATTGGGCTGGCCCAGGCTAGGGACAGGTGGCGGACGCTTGTGAGTGCGGTAATGAACCTTCGGGATCCGTGAAATGCGGGGAATTTCTTGACTAGCTGCAAACCAGTTAGCTTCTCAAGAAGGACTCTGCA
>Ga0123354_10021713_pt1 | contig 10115 bp, 11 predicted proteins | sample TergutLab28metaG_2_FD_97872 | JGI IMG/M metagenome (GOLD analysis project Ga0123354, IMG submission 97872) | Labiotermes labralis P4 segment gut microbial communities from Petit-Saut dam, French Guiana - Lab288 P4 | ecosystem: Host-associated > Arthropoda: Insects > Digestive system > Gut ...
GTGGGGACCCGTTGCGCTGACCACGTGACACTCCTCTATCCGCAAAAGTTGGCACTAACTTCGCCGACCGGCGGCGGCCGCTCTGTCGGTATAGTTCGCGTGCGGACTAAGGCCACGGAGATTAGTTTAATTATTAGAAGCATTAAACACCTTCTATAGGATCTTTGTCAAAGAATCGACCGCCCGTTACTCTATTAGTCAGTATTCAAGTAACCAAGATGATGGTAAATTCTAAGTTTTAATTTTAGTATTTTTTAGCGACGATTTGTAAAAGGAAAATACGGTAATACCGATAGCCGGTATGCTATATTTCCTTGGTGTTAACACACTAGTATGGATCTGACTTGTCCTTTAGTATGCCATCATAAATCTTTTTAAGGCAAGGCCTGATCATCAGGGCCGACTGTTTTGGATTGCATGTAACGAGATACAAGAACATAACATCATGAAAAAGGTACAGAAATTCGCGTCGTCAATTTTTGACGTGAAATATATTGACAAGATGGACTGCTATCAGGTTGTCAATAAAAATCTCACTACAAGGAGTAAGCTGTTTAGTTATAAACTAATTAGTTTATGCAACGAACCTGAAATTCTTATTGCAGACTGTAGGAAATGCTAATTACCGGGACGGCATTACACAGTTAAAGTCTCACAATATCTGCAAATATTGACAATCACAACCAACTCTCTTGTAAATAGTTTCATTTATACAGCAACCAGTTTCGACCCTAAACTCGCGTCATCATCAGTGGCCTGTTGATCCTGCTGTATATTCTGATATTATCAGTTATGACTGATAAGTGTAACAGTTTACAGGGCATGTGCACTTGGTGCTAGGCTTTGCAATATTATATGTTTCCAAACATGGAACCAGAAGAACGATGAACATAAAACAGAGACATCAAAAGATTAAGGTGGGAAAGGTGTTAAACTGTCAGTAAACAAGAGAGGCTTGAAGACTCGAAAAGGATGAATTCCTTCTTCAAGATGCGGAGCACAGCCGAAATGACGGAACGCGGTGAAGATATTTGTGTTAAAAAAGTAAACTTTTATTTTAAGATGTTAAATAGACTACTGGGTTTATTGACTTTGAAGGAGGGGGGGGGGGGGTGGTTGGGTGATGTGACAACAATATTTGTTCACGAAAAATATTTCAGTGGTCGTTTAAAGATATAAAGAGTACAAACATGAGTAAGATGAGAAGGAATTTTAATGTAAGCATTTTCTAAACAAACACACATTAGTTATTTATCTCAGTATTTAACCAACTTGATGCACAAAATTTGTTTCACAATAAGTTTTATTTCATGCCTCTACATGTTTCGAACACGCGTGCTCATCATCAAGAGGTCAAAATTGTATTACACAGCCTCTGGTATCATCACACCTATAGGTGTGATGATACCAGAGGCTGTTTAATGCAATTTTGACCTCTTGATGATGAGCACGCGTGTTCGAAACATGTAGAGGCATGAAATAAAACTTATTGTGAAACAAATTTTGTGCATGAAGTTGGTTAAATACTGAGATAAATATAGTGAGATGCACGGTCAACAAAACGTCAAAAAAACACATTAGTTAGTCCAAAATTGGAATCAACACTTCAGAATAGACTTAAAAATCTAGTTTTCTCTTATTTTACCACGAACGTGCTGATTTGCGCAGTTTCTTTTCAATTAGTTGCAGGAGTTCTAAGCGTCTGAGGGGGGGGGGGGGGCACCAAACAAGTCACTTTTTTGTCAGTTCCGAAGGATTCTGACTGTATATCGCACTTCGAATTACTGGGATTCAGGACCTCGCCCATCGTGTTGTATACGTACTTGAACACAGTCTCTTGGGACATGGATCATTTCGGGCTCTCTGATGAAAAAGTGGCAATATTTGGGGGTCGGCCAGAAAATAAATACAAAATACATATTTGTGTCAATCCTCAGTACCAACTGCTTCTCCACACAGTCGCCGCCAAACGTTAGGCATTTATTATATCGTTTGACGAATCTTCCTATGTCCTACTCAATTATTATACCAACTACTGCACATATATAAAATTTATAAAATTTACACATTAAAACATTCAAAATGCTCCGACATGTTTCGGTCCTAGGACCATCATCAGGGAGCCATATCGTCCTTGCTAAAGTCACACTATAAAAAGTCACATTAATTTCGCTGTACCAGTTGGGTATTGCGGCAGCATGCCACAATACCCAAATGGTACAGCGAAATTAATGTGACTTTTTATAGTGTGACTTTAGCAAGGACGATATGGCTCCCTGATGATGGTCCTAGGACCGAAACATGTCGAAGCGTTTTTAATGTGTAAATTTTATAAATGTTGTATATGTGCAATAGTTGGTATAATAATTGAGTAACTCAACAACATGCACGGCGTAACAACGAAAATACTTCTTATGTCCAGTTTATATTTCGTGTCGTGTATTATCAGCCATCACGTCACAACTGTTTCATCAACGCGATCATCTGTAAATTGTGGCAAATAAATCTTGTTTCTTCGGGGAAAATTGACGTTTGCAGTTTGCGGTGCGTCCTAAGGTTCTTTGGTTACAAAAACTGCACTACAACTTATTTTGTGACCGCCATTCTTGTGTACTGAGTTTTTGAGTAACGGAAACGTCCATTCAAAATAAATTATCTACTGCTAGGCACGATGCATTCTGTTCGGAAACCTAGACAATGGATCAATTCCAGAAACAAAGTAATTGCTTCATGGTTACATTATGCTAGTTCCGTCATTGTGTGGGTGTCTGTGTGTTGTAGCCGTCATATTTCGGTCGATATAAACTAACCTTTGCTACAGGTATTTAACACGTTTCGGTCAGCGAGTCGGATCGAGAGAAGTCGTGTATGGACATTTACTCACAGTTTGAGGAGAGTCAGCTTTTTACAGGGCGCTTTGCTCAGTGGCCACGTTCAATATTGACTCAACAAGGAAAAGAGTTTTGTAAAAAAAAGTCCTGTAACTTGTATGTACAGAGGGGTCCGTTCTAGCGCCGTATACACTTGCGGTGGAAATGTCGGAAAAGTTCAGGTCAAGAGACCGAAGGGGAGCTTCAAAAACCCTTTAATTAAAAGACCGGAAAAAAAAGTTGTTACAATAAAGGTATATGAGAGAATACGCTGTGAGTCGCAGATCATTCGTTTGTACTTGAACTGCACGTTTTCGTTTGAAAGGCTGTGTAGCTTATAGTCTTAACTGCAGTTACCTGTATTTATTGATACCGCTCGTGCTACAATATCAAATTCCCCACTTGGGAATGTTCGAGGATTAGGGACTATCTGCAATTCATACAAGGGATTCTAAACAGCTTACATTTTTTCCGAAGCTCCTTCATGCATTGTATATTAATGGATGATATAACTTAAACAAGTAGTCACAATATTATTTTTTCCCCCGTGGATCTGCATGAATTAGCACACAGGACACAAACGCGTATCGATAATCCTTTTCATTTTACACGCAATTTTTGGCTGATTGTCTTAAGCTGGCTACTTTAAATAGAGTTTCAAATGTTTACGAATAAAGAGTGTGGGGGGGGGGGCAACGTAATTTAATGACGCCCTTCACATACATGTTTATTAATCCATTATTAGGCCTTCGCATTTGTTTAGCATTCTGTTATCCTTCATATCCCAAGCTTTTAATATTCTGCAGAAACAGAGTAATAATTTTTTTTCGCAACTTCCACAAGCGTCTATATTTTATGACACATTTTATTTTTCGTCCTTCAAAAACGCAATAACCAATGATATTTACCTTTCATACGGTTATGGGAAGTCGGTATTTTCATGTTTAACTCCATGGAGCAAAATAATATTCAGGCAAGACAGACAATAATTATTCATTATCCGGGAGTTCCCGGGTTCAAACCACGACGCGAAGACTAAATGTCCTGAGGCTTTTCTTAGTTCTCGTTACTTCTCTTCCGCTCAAGTGGGTATTCGCCGGCCTGTCTCTGCAAAGGCCCGGTTTCCATCCAAGCCCAGCCCATGTTGGATTTGTGTTGCAGAAAGTGACAAAGTGACATGTCTTTCTCCAGGTACTTCGGTTTTCCCCTATCAGTACCATTCCATTGGTGCCCCATACTCAAATTTAATTTGTCTACCATCGACGTGATGCAATCTTACCTCCAGACAGTCTCCTTACATAAAACACACATATATTTTAGGCATAATCGGACAGACGAACGAATTCTCGAATTGGGACGAACATTTAATTCAGCGTCGCTTAATAACGTATTGTATTATATTCGAAAATTGTAAAATGTTTTTGAGACAATTTTTTCTTAGCTTGCGAGTAAAACATAGGGCATGGGAAATTGTCTTAGACTTCAGTGTGTTGACAATAACGAAAGAACCATTGAAGCCGAAGTGAAATTTAATATGGAGATATACTGTAAACATATCTGCATATTTTGTGAGAGAATTTTTGGAAGTGATCAGTTAGATACATGGCGGATGGTCTCATCTTTCCGGTTTTTTGAAGGGTTACGTCCTAAAAGTTCTGAACTGTGACGGATTTGAATTTATATGAAAAAGATCCAATTAACAACAGATTAGGACTAGGAATGACTGTGATAATAACAGATCTGTGGGAATAAAGATTCATGCATTAGTAAAGTATGCTATACAGTTCTGATCACAAACTGCGTAGCGGTACTGACGACTGATTTTCTCCAGGTTTAACGCGGCTGGAACGTGTAAAGGCTAATAATTTCTGTCGGTGAATAGGCACAGAATTCACGGAAGTTTATTTGTAATATTATTAGAAAGGATTATTTTTAGCCCTATATTTTTATGCAAGGTCACATGCAGCAGAATCACATGGGATAGTGTAAACAAGACAAGAAGATTATATTTAACATCAACTGTAGGTCCGTCTGTAAATTACGGAACTTGAATGTTATCCTGTAATCTATGCATACAACCTTCAAAGACAATCGAGCGCACAGGATGGTAAAACCTGAAAGGTAATGTTTATATTAAAAAACCTCTCCCATGGCAGTAATTTTTCCGGAAAAGTGGCCTACTATTACATTGCATCGAAGAGATAACTATTTTCTGAACGTAGAATAAGTGGTACAGTAGTAAAGTACAGCACATAACGAATTGCACTGCAATTACAGGCTTCAACAAAACGATGTAATGTTTCAAACATAGCTGGAATAGCAGACAGTAGAGAGGCACGCATGTCTGTCTGTACCAGGTGTCTCAACTCATACCCCAATTAGCCTTATTAAGCCTTCACCCCACCTTATTGTATAATAATGCCTTTACTGCAGGCACTCATTAGCCGTATAATGATAATGGTTAATGTGCCACTAAACGATGAAAAGAACGAGTCTGTGATGTAGAAACTTCCATCGTGCTGTATGACGATATAGCCTATCTACATAGATGTACTTTCGTTTTTATCAGATAATTTCAGTTGATGTCTTTTGAGTCAGGCGCACACGAAGGTTGCTGAATCCTTTGAAGCGTGAATAAAACGGTAGTTTGAAAGTGCTTTTCTTTCTAGTCCTTCCTGATATCTCATAGGACATTACGTTATTTAAAGTTTCCCAGTCTTCGCCAGCTTGTCCTTCTGATGAGATCAGTATCAAGAAGAAGATGATATGGAGCGTTGGTGGAATGGTATTGACGGGGGGAAAGCCGAAATACTTGGACGGAAACGTGCCCCAGTGCCTTTCTGTCCACCACAAATCTCACATTGCGTGTCCCAGGACCGATCCCTGGCCTCCGCAGTCAGAGGCCTCGGAACGAGTACCTGAGCTACAAAAATTAAGTCGTTACCTCAAAGACAACACACTCCATGTCCATTACGAAGATCAGTCGGTTAATATTGTTTTGGGAAATAATTTCTCTTTATCGTGAGAATCGTAGGACATGCCAAACGGGACAATATATACAGGGTTTATCTAAAGAACACTTACAAAATTCTAGGCCCGTAGCTGGGTTCAAAGTACGAGTTACCCCGAACAAGTAGTCCGAGTTACCTGCATCGCGTCGCCACTGGATACGGGCCGATGAAATGCCGTTGCTCCCTATGAGGACTGCCACCATACCTGCGCCTTTGGCACTGTCTGCAATTGCATATTTAGGGTTGCTTTATATGGTTTGTTGTGAACGACATAGAGGTAGATGAATGTACCGCTGAGAGCTACTCTCTGACAGAGGTGCAGGATATGTCCACAATCTATATGTCTTAATGGAAGGACATGGGACATCCGGTAACGCTGTCTTCTGTGGCAAGAATGGGGTCAAAAAGCGTGACTGAAAATTCCACAGGTAATTAGTGAATAAAATTTTAATTTTATAAAGGTATGGCTGACACAGTGTGATGGCGGTCAGGCATTTCAGCATTAACACGTCAATGACTACAGCTGCTGCTGAAAGTGATAACCAGGCACTTTATTGCAGAAACCTCAACGGCGCAAAATCTATCTGTCCTATTCGTTTGAAATACCAGACCTTTGTCATATGCTGTCACATGCTGACTGGATCCTGGGCAGGCAGGAGATCATCTTCTAACTCTGCTGCTGTCTCGTAGACGAGACAGCAGCAGAGTCATCAGACTAGGTCGGGTGAAGTATAGTGCCGAAACAAAGGACCACTACTGCCCAATCCACCGCGAAGGAGTTTCCATGCTGCAATGAGCTGGAGCTCTGTCCTGCATCAACGACAGTACTGCACAAACACCTAGTGGCACATCCTCCAGCAAAACTGTTAGTGATTGTTACAAATTGTTCCTCCGAACATATCCTGTCATGCGTGCAGAAAGTATGTTGGGGCGGAGTATAAAATCATGAACAATACCACGCTAGACTCCGATGGAAAATCTTCGCCGGTGGTCTTCTTCGATTGTTTCTTGGGATGTTTGTTTCTGTCCAAACAGGGTTGTTATAGCTCTTGATACTGCTCTGTCGAGTAAAGGATGCCTCACGTGCCTGAAAACAATGCTATGGACCCGTGGCTCCTAAGCACAGCATTGTAGAAGTCACTGCCTAAATTTGTGTCACCTGGGATAATCCGCTGGGCTCTCTGCCTTACGTTTATGTCCATGGTGCCAGTGCAGCCGTTGTTGACACGAATGACCTGCCAGACGACAGTGCGAGACGCATATATATATAAGGTAAAGTGTTTCCGTTACAGGCACGGTGTGGCCCAGAGGGTGGGTAGACGTATAGCTCTACTCTTCCATGACCGCAGCACTAGAAGGGGGTGAGTGGTCAGCAGCACTCCCCGGCCGCACTTTACCCCCGGGAAAGACCCGGTACCCATTGTAAAGGAGGCTGAGTGGGTCCCAGGGCCGGTCTGGACGGGCGGAAAATCTCGTCCCCACCGGGATTCGATCCCGGACCGTCCAGCCCGTAGTCAGTCGCTGTAACGACTGAGCTACCCAGCCCACGATATATATATATATATATATATATATAGATTGTCCAAGTCGGTGAGTGCGTGGAGGAGGTGTCATCAACCACGTTCTACACCGCTTCCACATACCTCGCAGTGCCGAGAGTCCTTCCCCATCCACCGCCATGTTTTGGGCATTTAAAGTAGCGAGGCTGTCTTAACCTCTGATTTATGGATGCAAACGTGCTGTGGTGTGGAATTTCGCCGTTTAGTAAAAGATTCTCGATATAACCGCTGAGTCGTCCTGCCTGGCATTTCCAACTGCTGCACCCTACGCAAGGCGTGTATCCATCATTTCTTGCGAAGAATACACAGTGATTGCTTTGCTGAAGTCACTCATACAGCAGAGCAAATGATCTCAGGGGAGACACATAGTGCACATCTAAGGGTAATACGCAAGTCAATATCAAGGAATGAAGCAGTCCATTTTAATGCGGACAGTCCAGCCACGTAGAACCATGCACAGCAGTCATACATACGCACATACCGGTAACGAAAGAGGCGCAGGAATGGTTGCAAAGCCTCTAGAAGAGACAGAATTTCGTCGGCGTACATTTCAGTGATGAGGTAAGGCTGAAGTCTAGGATTAATTTCTTGGTGTATAACCTGAACCCACTAAAAGTCCTAGCAATATGTCCATGTTATTTCAACACACCCTGTTTGGTCACCACTGAGCTTTTATAGGTTCATAATGCTTGCTTATTATTTCTAAACAAAGTATCTGCTGGTGTGCTTATCCCATGAGGAATCAAGTTCTCATGACAGTATCTCCTTTAGTTCTAACAGACATCATCCGACGCTGAAGAACCAAAAAACCAACCAGATGCCACTTGATATTTTATTGTACTTCTTATAGGCTCAACATGTTTCAAGCATTACTATGCCCATCATCAGGAGCTCGCGACTATGATGTTGTTTACCACATTGGTGGTGTCGTTCTTTGTTTGTTGTATGTTGGAGGTTAGGTGCAGTTAGGCTGGAGTAGTGTCCGGGTTGCTGGCTGCAGCCTGCAACCCGGACACTACTCCAGCCTAACTGCACCTCACCTCCAAAATACAACAAACCAAGAACGACACGACCAATGTTGTAATCAACATCATAGTCGCGAGCTCCTGATGATGGGCATAGTAGTGCTTGAAACATGTTGAGCCTATAAGATGTACAATAAAATATCAAGTGGCATCTAGTTGGTTTTTTGATTCTTCAGTTACCACAATGATGTCCGGTCCAATAAACATCATATCATGGGACGCATTTGTCCATGTATTATGTACCTCTCTAATAATTCCGAAAATCATGAATGGAATATCTGGGAAACTCAGAACACCGACGCCGTGTGTCATACCATTCAGACAGTGGCACTGGTGTGTAACGGACCGTAATTTGGATTCCTTTTGAACACTGGTTAATGGAAAAGTTACTCCATTTGTTTTGCGATAAGAAGACATACGTGTTTCGCCAACAAATTTTGGCCTCAACGTGTAAGTATAATTAATTTTATATTATTGGTCACCGTCATGATTAGATATATCTTGTATCCCCTCCAACCGCATATAGTTCCAAATATGAAAGAATGTTTACAGTGTCGTTTTTTTGTCGGGTACTGGTACTGTGTGACTGGAGGAACATAAAATGCATTACAGATTAAATCCCCATACAACTGAAAAATTAGTCTGTCATAGGATGATATCGCTAATTAAAAGACAGCTATTGAACTAATCATCTGATTACCTAAGTCTCCTGAGCATATTCTTTCTTCAGAAGCTACTGGTCGCTCAGCTAATTAAGAAATTACTGGGCTATTTGGAATTATAAAATTCATTAATGCTTCTTCTAGAGTTGGCCACTGGACTCCGAGCCAGATTAGTCCACTTGTCACTGTGATACATTATCGAGTTTTATTAATAACGATGGCTCTCGTGACCAGTTATTGAACCATGTATTGGCTTATCAAGGACGACCCGATTCATTGAATTTCTTTAAATATTTTCTTAGGTGGATGAATTTTATTTCAGCCCAATAATGACTGATATTTATTTAGTTTCAGATTTCTGTGTCACTAAATTCAGGCGATAAATATTCTGGAAGCTGTCTGATTGGGAACATTTTCTCGTTGCAGTTGAACCGGAAACGACCACCGAAATAAATGAATTCAAATCGTGGTTTAAAACTTTGAAAGTGGTTGTACCTGCGAACAGCAAGTAGGCCTATTCGAGCAACTGAGGATTAATTACTAATACGACGCGCAATTTCTAGGTATAATCCTGCGTGGGGGGATGGAAGGGGGAAATACTGAAGTCTGAGCTTGAGTAAACCTATTTTGCATTTCTCAAGTAAAAGTCATTTAAAGAATGTCCTTGTGCACGTCGTAAGAACATATGGGAAGTGGAGGTAACAGATGCTCCGTTCCTTAACCTCGCCCAACTCCGAACTAGATACACTTCTGCGTAATTTAGAATGGTTCACTATAGTTGTTTGAACACTTCGTTGGCGCTGGGGTTTAATTTTATGCTTTTAAATGCATTCGCGACTTACGGTGCACCGAGGCCGGCAGCGTACGAAGAATTACAAGTCGTTACATTGCAGCGAGGCCTGCATTCAAGGGTAAAGTTTTAAATTATTGCTTCTACAAATTATATTATTATCGCTGCTACCACCGCCACCACAACAAACACCACCAC
>Ga0123354_10021714_pt1 | contig 10115 bp, 5 predicted proteins | sample TergutLab28metaG_2_FD_97872 | JGI IMG/M metagenome (GOLD analysis project Ga0123354, IMG submission 97872) | Labiotermes labralis P4 segment gut microbial communities from Petit-Saut dam, French Guiana - Lab288 P4 | ecosystem: Host-associated > Arthropoda: Insects > Digestive system > Gut ...
TAGTAACAACAGAATAGCTGCAACACTGTATTCCCTAGGGACATAGTTTGTCTCAGGAATATAAGTATAAATACCCTGCATAAAGGAGATGATGATGATGATGATAATAATAATAATAATAATCAGAAAAGCAGAAAAAGAGAAGTAGTTTAATGAGGGGCGCTTTCAGTTGCTAAGCTGATAACAGCTCTTGGGATAGAGGAATGAATGAGTACGGAGCAATGATAAAATGGCAAGAGAAACACGGAATGCAAACTTTTAAAGTTATGGTATGACTCCAGCTGTGTCACATGGCACCGCGCTGGATAGGAGGAGGAGGGTAGTACAGAACCGGCACAGCATACACAGGGATGACTGGGGGGCAGGTGCACAGTGCAGACTGGAAAGTAAAATCGGTGTAAATTATATTAAAATTCATTTAGTGAAAAATTAAGTGACAGTGTTAGAGGTCTGCACGACGGTTTGTATTGCGGTGCTTCTAAACGTCGGGACTGTAACCGCAACGACACACAGTAACATATCAGAGGACTTGCATCTTCAGCAGTGCTGCCTGACAAAGCAGATTTATAGAGTGACGTATTTAGCCACTTGTCCTGTTATCATTAACATGCACAATGATAGCAGAGTTCGAGTGAGTGGATTTAAAACTTACACTCTTCAGTTCTTGTGAAACCGAAAGTTTACTGTGCCACAGACGAGTGCTTTCGTTGCGTTTGACAGTAGGCCACGACAGCATAGTGCAGTGCAGTCAGTGTACCTCAGCTAGCTTTATGACATTGGAATTCAGCAGGCTACTCCCCAAAATAAACGGTATGTCCAATATCGCGATGCCGAGATAATACATAAGATGAAATAGTAGGCTTCTACAGGACAAGGAATAGGCACAGATCCGAAAGGATACCGTCGTAACGGCAGTAGCATTGACAGAATGCCTGAGACTCGGGTGCGGTCACGTGACTTGTGCAACTTGAATGCAATGGGAGGTCTGTGGTTCGAGTCTGTGACTCGTGTTAGTATAGCGATTGTCGTACCCACTCTGTATGCAGGAGGTAGACTACTGCCATGTCTCTAGATTTTAGTCACTGGCACCTACTGGCATGTCTCTAGATATATCGTCACTGGCACCTACTGCCATGTATCTAGATTGCAGTCGCTGGCACCTACTGCTATGTCTCTACATCATAGTCAATAGTACATAGTGTTATGTCTCTAGATTATAGTCACTGGCGCCTACTGTCATGTCTCTAGATTATAGTCACTGGCACCTACTGCCGTGTCTCTAGATCATAGTCAACAGCACCTACTGCCATGTTTCTAGATCATAGTCAACAGCACCTACTGACATGTCTCTAGATCATCCGACGTTATTCCATTAGGCTACTGCGCCTGCAGTTAACCAATTGTTAAATTAAACACTACAATACAAACAGTCACAATGGTCGTAGTGGTAGTAGTAGTATTAGTAACACTAACAGTAATGGTAATACTCCAATCTCGTAACTAAACCGTAAACTAGACCAACAGCTTTTCGCCTGAAGTCTCCGCCAAGCTGTTTGACACCGACCGACCGACCGACCAACCGAACTGGGACGGGCAGCTTGTTGTTACCGCAGCACCTGGCTTTGCGTGGCAGTGTGAACAGAGGCAAGCTGCAACCCTGCAAACCCTCGCACCAGATCCTTTACAATACCTTCCACAGAAATCTCGAATGATGTGTGGAGAGGGTGAAATGGATGAAAAGCCCTCTTCTTCGCTCTGCCGTTTCAGAGAGAAAATTTCACCTTTTAGTCCATTTCAAGTAGATGGGATGCAATTTATTTAGCTATGAGTGTTAAGTGTACGTGTACAAAGGTAATGGAATCGCCCGTGGACTCGCGTGCGAATGCGACAGGTGACACTGTGTGGCAGAGCAGAGCACCAGGGATTTACTGTATTCTTGCATGAGAGGCTAGTTTCAGTGTATTATTGTTATATCTCTGAGTAAGTAATGACTTAAAATTTTAACAGCGTATCACCAATTACATTCGTGCCACGTAACAACAAATGCTTGTGTCATCGCAATGTTTGTGATGTACGCATAATATACACATAATGTACACATTTCTGGTGTAAGTCTGTAACAAACGTCACTTGCCTACCTTCAGTTCTTATGACAATCGGACCGACGAATGTATAGAATACTCAGGCTTCCTCTGTGTCACTGTGCGTCGCACAGGTGCGTGGCCTTGACGACTCTCTGTCACGTTGCGTCGTGACGCTGCTGCTCCCGCACGTAATGTCGGCTGTGGCGCCATGTGCTTATTACTGCTTGCACGAAGTTACGAAGTACGGATTGTGGACTGCGTTTTAGGATCATAAATCGTACGCAGCGATTAGTGAACACTGAATGTTGAGACGTTTCCCTACCCCCCCCCCCCCCCCCCCCCCCATACAAAATTCTTAGGAAAGAAAGCGTGCTAAAAGTCAGTTTTGTTCGTTCCGTGTCAAAGAGACCATCACAGCAGGCAGCAGCAGCAGTCTGTACCAGAAACTAATAAATTGTGTATTTTCTTTTACATTTTGCTATTGATGTCCACAGAGAAATTTGCCGGCCAAAGTTTACTTTGGTGCGTAACGGCGAATTGTGACTTCTACATGACTGCGTACAGTCTGTGTCGGACTTAACACAATTGTCCTTATTACATAAACAGAGAATCTGATTGTCTGATAGAGCAACAAGTTTCGGCCTTAAATTGGTTATCATCAAGCTCTTGAAAAACACATTGAGCAAGGCAGTATATAATTATATAATTATACACATTATGTCAATAAGCGCTGCTCTTGCAAGAAGCAGAACAAAACGAAATCATATAAAAAATTTCATTTTATTCATTTTCTCGGAAGAGCAGCGCTTAATTCTGTAATTGTGTGTCGCCGTCCTGAATGTGGTTTTGAACATTAAGAGCCTGAAAATGGCCCAATTTAGAGCCGCAACCTGTCGCTGTTTCAGGCACATTCCCTGTCCAATAAAGAGAGTTGTGTTGCGGGTGGTACTGATTTTACTCAGTCATGCCTTTGGCCTGCATTAAGTGACGGCTGCTTGTCGAAACTGGGTGACGCTGTTCGACACCAACAGACTGTACGTCTGTCTCCTTTCGACTCATTTAAACTGCGTAGCCCCTTCTTGTGGTGGAGTGACCAGCATTGTATATCGCTCACTTTTAGACGAGAGAAGATACTGTTGGAGTAGGAGAGATATTGTTGACTTCATCTAATCTGAGAAAAATGTATGCCATATTTGGTAACGCAGTAACATAGGACGGCTTCCAAGTAACTGCAGCAGTTGTGTGTATCGGCAGCACACCTTGTGTGCACGCGTTGTTTTCAGATCATTCCGGTAGCTACAGTGTGTTCCTTAAGACACGACGGTTTTCTCAATATCTCCCCCACAATTCCACTCTCTACATCCCTCACCCCCACTCTCATACGTTGCCACCTTACAAGAGATTGTTTTCTTAGGGGTTGAAACCCTCTCTCCAGTTTATCGTCCCCTATAAACGCAGATCAATACTTGATTCCAAGGAAATCTAAACTACAAAGCGGTAGGGGAAATATATGTAACGGTAAAGTAACAAATTTTTAAGCCTGTGCTACCGTACAGCTTGGCGGATGGATTCAAGACGGCATGCACCCCGCTGTACCGTCGTGGAAAGTTGTTATGCGAACGTTGCTGCTGTCGTAGCTCTAACACCGGGCAGTCCGGGGGCAGCGAATTATAATGCTCTTACAAAGTGCCTTTCTACCAAACTGGACGGCGTCACATCCAAAACGATGGCAGTAGTTACCTTCAGAGTACAACGGTTTTGAGAATTTTGTTAATTTAAGCACAGAATGTGCGGTGGTATTCATGTACACCACCTGGTATGAAATTGAATATTGTGTCATTTAGTTCTTAGATTGAACAGCGATAATTCCTCTGAACGTCCATTAGCGAAAACGCCTCCACATTTTACAGATCTTTCTGACAAAGCTGAACGTCCGCGGGATTGTTATCATAGCCGTCATTAACATTGCCACCACCATCATCATCATCATCATCATCACTAGCCAGTGGATTGTCACAAACATTTACTACCCAAACTGTCAACAATTCAGTATAACCACTATTTTGCTGTCAGTTTCAAAACCCCTCGTGACCTTCAAGTATCCAGAGAAACATAAATACATTTGTCGCTACTACTACTACTAATACAACCACCACCACTACTACCACTACTACTACTGCTGCTGCTACTACTACTACTACTACTACTACTACAACAACAACCACTACTACTACTACTACCACCACCACCATTACTACTACCACCACCACCACCACCACCACTACTACTACTACAACCAATACTACTACTACTAATACTACTACCACTACCACCACCACCACCACCACCACCACTACTACTACTACTACTACTACTACTGTCACTATCCAAGGTTTTGAACAGTGCTGTAATTGTCACTTGGGTCCTTGTGCTGCGCAGAGACATACGAATAGTGCTGCTTGGTGTGGTGTGTTGTTGGTACTGAATTGTGGAGTCTGGCACTCGCTGTAGCAGGTGAAGTTCTTACGGGAACTTCCTGTGGCGTGTTAGGATGCATTGAAGGAGGTGCGGTGTGAGAGGGCAGTTTATATGCCTGGCAAGTGTGGATGTCTGCCTCTCATGGCAGCCTGACATCCACTTAAAGCTGCTCAGCTCTGAAAGGAACTGAAGCTGCATCCAGTCTATCAAGGCACGCGATTTCATCTCCAGAATGCGCTCTAACGTTTTCCTTTTTGGCGGTTTTCCGTTCTTGGTCCCTGCTACAGTGATTGGAGCAACCTGCGAACACCGACCGATGTTCTGTTTTGGCGTGATGTAAAACCATAGCGAGTTCACTGTTGTGACTGATATTTTGGATGTAGTCCATTTTGTGACGTCAAACCCCTTACATACATTTGTAGGCGGTATCTGCCTTCTTGAGATGGAGCGACGAGAATGGAGAACTTGCTGTGGTGTGCTCTTTATAGGAAGACTTTGTTCTGGAATTTATGTTAATATTGAACTGAATTAATTTTAAGGATTCAGGTCGTACCGCGCAGTAAACACACTCTGTCTCTGTTATAAAAGCGGATCACTTAATGCTTTATAGGAAAATAATCGCTGTTTATTGTCAGATCCACACAGAACACATAAATACTCTGTGTGGGCAGAACGTAGAATTATTGAATGTTAAACGGGGGGTGTATATAGTTTACCACTGGGCTCTAGGTTGAACAGACAGCTCCGTCCTGCCCTGTATCTCGTATTTTGAGCCTGCAAGAACGAAATCAGCTGCACACCTGCATTCCCTAGTAGCTCTAAACGGCCACTGTGTTATAGTCTGTTGCCGAACCACTAACTGCGGATACCCTCACACACAGACAAGAAACCGTTCTGATGTTCAAATTGAAGTATCGAATGTGAAGAAGAGTTTATCGGGGCCAACAGGCTTGTCCATTTAGCATCATTACGGTTAGGCACTGCATTCTGCCTTGACGTGGCACCGCACATTGTTCGCCGCCTGTTCAAAAGGACCACAATACCGGTGTCTTCCAAAGTCTAGGTTTCTCAGATCTATACACGGTTGAAAATGAAGGCGCCACTCTCCTCCGACAAACCTTATTACAGAAGAACAGAGCGTGCAGGCACATCAACGTTACGTCACACGCTCATAATTCAGCGAAGTTCCTTTATTAGGGTCCTTTTGAACAGCTGGCAGTCTGTAACAGCCAGCCACTGGGTGTCAGGGGTAACGAAGTTACTAACAAACTAAATGAATAGGGAAGCGGACTGACGAGGTCAACTGCTGACAGCGGTGACCTCGTTCAGATTAGGAAGTTCATCTGAAATATTGATAAATTTGTACCGGAATACAGGGCAGTCTTTTTATACGTAGGTCACGTGCGGAAACAGAACTTCTGAGCAGAAAGACTATCGTTGTTCCAAGTTGGTACCAATTATGCCTTGTTATTAAACTGCTGCTAAGGCGGGGTACCCGAATGTACAGTAGACTTTCGTCTGGAAGATATGATATCCGTCCCTTACAGGTGCAGGAATATTTTCATATACATGCCTCTGGACCGAACCAGGGACTTCCTAGTCTTATGGGTTAGTTTGGAAGTTCATATCTGGCCAGTCAGCACGCTGATCCCTGAACCACAGCGCTACTCTTCGAATGGTGTGTGTTGGCACTCTTAAGGAATAGAAGGTGATAGCAGTTCTGCCAACATGGTGACAGCAAAGGACCTGACACGTGAGGGTGGAGCTAATTGCTGAAACATCGTGTTTGTACCAAACATTTTAGTGTATTCAGACCTGTAGGTTATGTAGCATACACGAGAAACATGAAAAGTGCGCACAAAGTATGAATTCAAGGGAACATTCGAGAAATCTAGACATAGGTGGATAGATAGCGTTAGGGTGGAACTTGGGACAACAGACTGTCCAGATATAAATTTGCTGAATATGGCTGAGGATAGGTTCTGCTGGCTGGAGCTGGCTAAGGAGCATTAAATTTTATGAAAACTGCTGACTAGTTGTTCGCGAGCTGAGCAGCTGCTAGCTTTCCATGTAGTGTTCTGTTGCATAGAGATAATTAGGTGTGGGTAGGCAGTACTGAACAAAAATTTCATTATAGCTTGTTCAGCCATGGGTTCCGCATTACCTTTGCTTCCTGAGACCCACTGTGGTCTGCTTGGAATGGTTTTGTCGCGCACTGTACCAGTGACCACTCACGTCATGCAAAGTGTTCGCTGAAGATCTCCCCCGCTGCACCCGGCCATCTGCAATTGTCGTAGTGGCACTCTGACATCGCCTGCAGCTTTCTAATGGAAATGCTTACTCCATTTTGTCAAAGTGCGTCCGGACATGTGGGCACGGTATACCATGTTCGTTGTCGTTTTGATCGCAACCCTCTCGCAATTTATCGCCACGAACTGTGGCTGGAAACAACAAACAGTTCACACAGTGCAGCTTAGTAAGTTGGAGTGTCTGTGCACGGTGTTTTGTGCGTGATATGTGCTACATCTAGAGTGCCTCTTATGGACAACGAAAACTGCGCCTTCTGAAAAGGAAGAGACACGTGAACATCATCACCAGCTTTTGTCTGCGGTCTTCTGTGGAGTAAAGATGGCCAAAGCGTGAAACTGAAAATTCCGTCCCAGACGTGCCGAAGTCGTGAAAGGTTAATATTCATTCCACTTACCCTGATACCTTCACGTCGTGGTACCTAGGCATAACCAGACTTTTCCTTACCCTCATCTTGGTCAGCGATAACTTCAGGAACTGTGGAAAACGTAAGAAGTCGTGCGTTTTGGTTATTAATATGAAAAGTATGGTGAAGAACTGATTGTCATGGCGAAGGAAGCATAGTCTGTGCTGTGGCGGCTGTCAGCGGTGATACAGACAGATACGATACAATCGAAACTGCACACGGAAACTTTATTTTTTTTAAATTATACGTTTACAGTTTGTTATATCCTGTGCAAATAGAGTAAACTAGACACTTTCAGTTCTGCCTGTAACGTATTGGTTTCGGCCCTTGAATGTTTTACTCCTTATGAACTCTTGGTCTGCTACCAGGTGGTGTTTGATCCCCAGTTACCGGGCTTTGTCTCTTGCTCACATTTAACAACTTTCCACGGTAGCCACCGTCAGCGTGAGACCTGCACAGTGTCTGAACACGATGTCTGGAATCGCAGCAGCTGTGATGGCTGATGGACATTAATAACCCTCTGATACAGCGATCAATGACTATATCAGTTGTCTCCCTCCGATAAAAAGCAACTTACCCTCGCATGTAATAGCCTGAAGGGATCCCAGACGTGCTCACTTGGGTGTCCCCCTTTGCCCTTTCTGCCACTCTGGGATATGAGATTCACAACGGACTGCACCAGTTGTAAGTACTGGCATCCTTACTTACATGAACACGGCGAATAACTTCATTCCGTGTGAATTTAACGACATCGCACCAAATGTTGCCAGTCTAGACAGCGTCTAACTACATGGCCAACGACGTACGAGTACCTGGAGGGCAATGGAAGGGGTCCGCGACGTCTGTGATGCTGCGGAATGCAAGACTGACAGCCGATCGGGTATCATCTATTCACCAGCAGTGCAGTGGGTCGGCAATTCACAGACTTAAGTCTGATGCATTCTTATTTAGTTCGGTGTTCTGACAAGACGAGTTAGGTGAAACAGGACGCCGGAATTCAGAATTTCGTCGCCGTCTTCATCACCACCACCACTGTGGGTGTACCCACACTGGCTCAGCACGACAGGGATGCAGCTGGCTCTACTGTTAAGTGACGAACGTAACACAGACAAGGAAGATGAAGAGAGTGTTGTCGGAATTTGTAGTAACATGGACTGCAGCTGGTAGGTTGACAGTCTTTAGTGCGGTGTAGAATGTAACGCCACGCTCCTGCGATTTTGCGTTGAATTGTGAAAAGCAAGACAGGCAGTGCAAGCGTAACGTAATATTTAGGCGCTTTCGCGTGGTCATTGTTGCATTGGACAAGCAACAAGTGTTACGTATTCTCTGTGTGTGTCTGTAGCCATAGTTATCCAGTAAGCAGAGCGCATGCGCCGTATTGTATTGTCATCTGTGGCTTGCCTGACTCTCCAGTAATTTTCCACATTTTGCCACAAACGATATTATTTTCGGAAAAGTGATACTGAGCAGGATGTATGTGTTTTTACTTTATGCACAATTTTGTATGAAACATGTCTCATTCTGCGAAGAACTGAGCCAGATATGATCAGAAATGTACAGAGGTCTTCATGTTAAGTACCCGTTATTCTTGTCGGATTTTAATGAAAATTGAATATTTCGACAGATTTTCGAAAAATACTCAAATACCAAATTTCATGAAAATTCGTTCATTGTGAACCGAGTTTTTCCATGCGGAGGAAAGTCAGACTTGACGAAGCTGATAGTCATTTTTCTGAATGTTGCGAAGGCGCATATAAAATGGAAAACGGAAACAGATGAAGTCTATATGGCCAGTTGGCATGCAGCAACTAATGCATGGGCTATGAAAAACGAAAGTTCAGAATGCAGAATTGTCTAAAAAAAAAGAGGGGGGGGGGAACGAAACAAAACGTGGCCTAAAAAGGGCAATCTGTTGTGTCGGTAGCCATTGTGTGGCCAAGCTGGCACATTGAAACGTGCTCCAATTAATTTTGATTAAAAGTGACGCATTTGTTTGCCCAATCCTAACAAATGAACGTTTCAGCACTGAGGGTCGTCATCCTCGGATCCTGTCTGACGCAAAACTCTTCCAGTCTCCCCAAACTCGATATTCCAGCTGGTGTTCTTCGATATCTCGCTCGAAAATGATGCTGACCGGAACGTCTGTTTAGCTCTTAACAGACGGCGCCACGCTTTGTGTTCTGCTGGACTGTCGTCATTTTAGGCGTCGCTCAGTTACCTGCAGCCAATCAAACAAAATTCCATTTTGCTGCAGTAAACGTTTTGAATTGCTTTGCCATAAGCCACAAAAATAATGAATGCATCACGTTACATAAGCCCACTGGAATATAATTGTGTTTATTCAAATTTAAAACTGTGTCATGTGGACACACTGTACATGCACAAGCACAAATGTTTCTCTCGCGGTCCAGTTCGTTAAAAGTCTACACGTATTTTCATGGCAATAATCCAGCTGTGTGTATAGTTGATGCGCATTAAATAATTTAGAGGCTTATTGCTTGTGCTCTGAACAGTGCAATACGTTAGGCCGATATCGTGCATAACAGGACAGGATGTCGAATGTGTTATGTCTGTGCTAATTAGTTGTGTGTTGTGTTGGCGGTCAGGCTGCTGCGGCTCGAGGCTAATACTGCTGGAAGTTCTAACAGCTACCAGGCATAGAAATTACAAAAATTCCCATCATAATTTTAAAGTCATATCTGAAATTATGTAAGAATGACAGATACACGACCCCATATTTTATAGATAGATAGATAGATAGATAGATAGATAGATAGATAGATAGATAGATAGATAGATAGATAGATAGATAGATAGATAGATGGATAGATAGATAGATA
>Ga0123354_10021716_pt1 | contig 10114 bp, 10 predicted proteins | sample TergutLab28metaG_2_FD_97872 | JGI IMG/M metagenome (GOLD analysis project Ga0123354, IMG submission 97872) | Labiotermes labralis P4 segment gut microbial communities from Petit-Saut dam, French Guiana - Lab288 P4 | ecosystem: Host-associated > Arthropoda: Insects > Digestive system > Gut ...
GGAGTAGAGGTATAGCTGTACTGTACAGGCACTGAGGCTCTGTACAGGCCGTACGGCCTATAGGGGGAGTAGAGGTATAGCTGTACTGTACAGGCACTGAGGGGAGTAGAGGTATAGCTGTACGGTACAGGCACTGAGGGAATAGAGATATAGCTGTACTGTACAGGCACTGAGGCTCTGTAGAGGCCGTACGCCCTATAGGGGGAGTAGAGGTATAGGTAAAGTTAATGTGCACCGTTGTACAGGCACTGAAGCTCTGTACAGGCCGTACGGCCTATAAGGGGAGTAGAGGTATAGCTGTACTGTACAGGCACTGAAGCTCTGTACAGGCCGTACGGCCTATAGGGGGAGTAGAGGTATAGCTGTACTGTACAGGCACTGAGGCTCTGTACAGGCCGTACGGCCTATAGGGGGAGTAGAGGTATAGGTAAAGGTAAAGTGCACCGTAGTACAGGCACTGAAGCTCTGTACAGGCCGTACGGCCCATAGGGAGAGTAGAGGTATAGCTGTACTGTACAGGCACTGAGGCTCTGTACCGGCCGTACGGCCTATAGGGGGAGTAGAGGTATAGCTGTACTGTACGGGCACTGAAGCTCTGTACCGGCCGTACGGGCTATAGGGGGAGTAGAGTTATAGCTGTACTGTACAGGCACTGAGGCTCTCTACAGGCCGTACGGCCTATAAGGGGAGTAGAGATATAGCTCTACTCTATCTTAACCACGGCACTAGAAGGCGGTGAGGGGTTAGCGTCACGCTCCGGCCGCTCTTTACCCCGGGAAGACCCGGTACCCATTGTACAGTAGGCTGGGTGGGCCCCAGGACCGGTCTGGGCAGGTGCGGAAAATCTCGCTCCCAGCGGAATTCGATCCCCGGACCGTCCAGCCCGTAGCGAGCATTATTCGTTATTAGCTAATTTTTCCAAGTAGTGAAAAAATGGTGTCCGTTTGTACGAAGCGAGAGCAATAATTCCTTTTGTATGACAGCCAGCCTCTTGTCCGTGTCCTTTACAGACTAACATTTTATTTATTGTATCTAGTAACGTCTTCCTTCTGCACGAGGCACGCGGTGGCGATTTTGGTTGAGGCACCGCGCTACAAGCCGGAAGGTCGCGGGTTCGTTTTCCGACTGTGTCATTGGAATTTGGCCCTTAAGTCGACTCGGCCTCTGAAAGAAACGAGTACCACGAATATCTCCTGGGGTGTAGAGGCGACCGGTTTGTAGGGCTGACAACCTTACCACATTCATGTACCGACTGTCTTGATATTTGGGGAGTCTCTTCCGCTTGGAAACCTCAGGGCCTGTCCAGGCCTTTGCAGGGATTGCTTTACCTTCATCTCCCCCCCCCCCATGCCCAGGACTTCCAAATATAACTTTTCCTTCAGATTTCCCCAACAAAATTATGTATGCGTTTATCTTCACCCTCATCCATGTCACATGCTCCAACCAACTCATCCACCTTGATTTCGTAACACTAACAATAAAATAACCACAATCATGACACTTCGCTTAGCTATCCAGTGTGCAAGTACTGCCGACTTATGGTGTTGTGAATGACGGTAGTGCTGGTGGTGTATTGTCTTCAGTTTTCAGCACCATTTAGGGTACTACAATATTGCATAATATATTATGCACCGTCAATACACAACATATATCAAACGAGATGCAATAATTGCAATTAGGTGATATTTGGCTACATGTTTCGGCCGTGACCGGCCATCTTCAGGCCAACTAAGAACAACAATTAAGGTACAGTAAAAATAGTACTTATTGGGATCCCATTTCGTTCACACAAACCAAGGTTTAACATGTAGCCAAATATATATATATGTCCCATTTTGTTCACATAAACCAAGGTTTAACGTGTAGCCAGATATATATATGCCATTTCGTTCACATAAACCAAGGTTTAATGTGAACGAAATGGGATCCCATTAAATACTATTTTTACTGTACTTAATTGTTGTTCTTAGTTGGCCTGAAGATGGCCGATCACGGCCGAAACATGTAGCCAGAATCACATAATTGCAATTATTGCGTCTTGTTTGATGTATTGACGGTGCGTAATGTATTGTACAGATTTGATAATACACAACGGGATGGCCTCTCTCTCAAAATAGCACTAGAATACGATGGTGCGTGATTTTAGATTTCCTCCAAAATATAAAATTGGTATAAAATTATACAATCATACACAGCTCTCAGTTTATTAGAACCACATGTTTCGGCTCATATACAGAGCCATCTTCAGGCTAGTCTTCAGAGTGATTTGTATGTACAATTGTTGGTGCTTTGAAAATCACGAGACCTCGTATTACAAATAGCAGTTAAAATATTCGTGGTAAAATATATAAAATATATTATTAAGATAAAAATTCAGATGTGATATTTTATATATTGAATATTAAGCATAATAATAAAATTGCTTTTCATGTTGGCTGGAAGATCTGCTGTTGATATCTGGTGGTGACCTTTTTGAGGGTGAGGTATTCTTTGTAAGGTCAATGCCAATGCGCCTTGATGGTAATATCGTTTAAACAGTAGTCGTTTAAGTTTCATATGCCTCTTATTTTTCCGCCGCCAAGTAGATGAGTAATAACCCAGAAGAGCGCAGTTCGTACAATACGCAGGTGTTTACCATGCGTGTAGTTGTCCTCATTATGTTCATCGAATAGGCTTCCTTTTTGTTGTCGGATGGTTCAAAGCGAATCACAGCTTCTAGAGAAATAGGGCGTGAGAAAATTAATGGAGAAATTAAAGTGACATGACCTTTTTTACAGAGATCAGTCAGCTAATTATAAATGGGATTAACGCATCGTATGTTGTCTGTAATCTCTCATCACGGCAGTCAACAACGTACCTGGATCAGCCTCATCCCTGCAGGCAAATTAGCGAGTTTATGTCCGTGGGGATTTGCGATCTGGGGAGGGGGGGGGTGGTAACTGGATCACTTGTTGACACAGGTTATGACGTCACCCTTTGTGGAACATACCGTCTGGCTGTGGTCGCTCCGGCGCTCGTAGCACCAGGGCGATCAGTTCGGAACATACAACGCCGGTACACTGAGCGGAAATCTGCGGAAGAAATTTCAATTCGTATTTGCTATATTCTGTGTTGCGTAATGAGTTGAACTGAACTGTATTAACATATTATTGCTTTCAAGTAATTTTGTATTCAGTAGGTTCGCAGTTCGAATACCGTCTCAGAAAGCTGTTGGGTTATTTCGACCTTCCATTTTGAAAAGTAATGCATTTTGTATTTCAAAATATAGTCGATTAACACTTAATATATCGATCATTCAATTCAGTTCTAGGCGCATTTAGCAAAAATTGCGAAATGCGACTATTAGTTTCATCATGTCTGTTCGCGTGGAACAAACCGGCTTACACAGGGCGCATTTATATGATACAGTAAATTTATTCCGTCAAAAAACACAACAAATTTTGGTAATCAATATTAAAATTTCGGCGACATGTTTCGGGTTCAATTGAACCATCATCAGGATAAATATAAGATACAGAACTGGTACAGTCAGAGAGTGCACACACTGTGGAATCCCATATTGTTTACAGTTGTACTGACATTTAAGTTCATGTATATAAACATTAACTTTGATGTCAATAAAATCTGTAAACGGAGACCGTGGTAGCACAGTGGTTAAGGTGCTGTGCTACAAATCGGAAGGTCGCTGGATCGATCCCAGCTAGTGTAAGTGGATTTTTCATTGATATAATATCCCTTCCGATCGAACTATGGCCCTGGGGTCGACTCAGCCTCTAACAGAAATGAGTACCAGGGGTATTTCCTGGGGGCAAAGGCGGCCGGTGCGTAAGGCTGACAACGTTACCAACATCCTGTGCCGTTTTCAAGAAATCTGGGAACCTTAACTTCCTGGAACCCTCTGGGTCTGTCCAGGACTGTAACGGGACTACTTTACCTTTACATTACAATCTGTAAACAATATGGGATCCCATAATATGTGCACTCTCTGAATGTACCAGGACTTTTTTTTATCATATTTGGCCTGATGATGGGTCTTTTGAACCGAATCATGTCGTCGAATTTTAAAGGTTGATATTTTTGTGTTATTGGCTGGAATAAATTATTATATTATTGCAATACACAACGGGATGAGGCTTATCAAAAAGAAAAGCTTCATGGTTTTTTTTCACGTTTATGTTGATATGGAGGTTTTCAGTACGCAGGCTGTCGTAAGGTTTCTCACGGTTTTCCTCTGTTCATCCAAGCAAATACAACGGTAATACCTCAATTTTAACTATTAACCTACTAAAAAAACTCTACATCAACATAAACGTAAACAAAATCATTAATCTTTTTTTTTTTGATAGGCCCATCCCGTTGTGTATTGCAATAATATAATAATTTATTCCAGTCAATAACACAACAATATATATATATATATATAGTGATCAATAATAAAAATTCGGCAACATATTTCAGTTCAAAGACCCATCATCAGGCCAAATATGAAAAAACAGCCCTGGTACATTCAGAGAGTGCATATACTGTGGGGTCCATATTGTTTACAGATTGTATTGACTAATTTGATGTGTATTGGATCGTGCATCGTCGTGTAACTGAAGAATAAAAACCGAATAGATTCCACTTATTACTTTATTATGCTTATGTTAAGCTCAACAAGTTTCGGGCAACATTATGCTCATCATCAGGAGCACACAACGATAGCATTGGTTATCACATAGGCCGTCTGGTTCTGTAAATATGTATGAAGTAGCGTTAGTGTAAGCTTTTATTATTTGTGGTGTGTATTAGGTGCGAAATTTTTGTAGTTTTTGTCGATACTTTGTCGAGTGATCGCACCTAATTCACACCACAAATAACAAAAACGTACACTAAAGCTACTTAATACATATTTACAGTACCAGACGGCCTATGTGGTAACCATTACTAATAATGGTGCCCGAAACATATTGAGCCTAACGTAAGCATAATAAAGTAATAAGTGGCATCTAGTTGGATTTTATTCTTCAGATTGTATTCACATTAAAGTTAATTTATAAAATGTTGCCCGATGTATTTATAAGTAAAAAAATCCCTTGTTAAAATGTACCAGTACTGTATCAAATATTTGGTCTGATTATGGTTCAATTGGGCAGAAACATGTAGCCAAGGTTTTAATATTGATAACAAATATTTGTTTTGTTATTGAGTGAATAAATTTACTGAATTATTGTAAACACAACGGGATGGTTCCTGTCAAAGCATTTTTTGGCAATATTTTAAAGACTTTTCTAAATTCGCTGAAAACTTTCAAGTGCAATTACACAATGACATGAATTAGGGGTACTTCACATAGACCAATGTACTTCACATGAAGACCAATGTACTTTACATGAAGAACAACGTATTTCACATGAAGACCAGTGTACTTAACACGAAGACCAATGTACTTCACCAGAAGACCAATGTACTTAACCTGAAGCCCTATGTTCTTCACCTGAAGACCAATGTACTTAACCTCAAGAACAATGTACTTAACCTGAAGACCAATGTACTTCACTTGAAAACCAATACACTTTACATGAAGACCAATATACTTCACTTGAAGAACAATGTACTTCACATGAAGACCAATGTACTTCACATGAAGATCAATCTACTTCACATGCAGACCAGTGTACTTCACTTGAAGACCAATATATTTCACCTGAAGAGCAATGTACTTCACAAGAAGACCAATGTACTACACATGAAGACCAATATACTTCACATGAAGTCCAATGTACTTCACATGAAATCCAATGTACTTCACATGAAGACAAATGTATTTCACCTGAAGAACAATGTACTTCACATGAAGACCAATGTACTTCACATGAAGACCAATGTACTTCAACTGAAGACCAATGTATTTCACCTGAAGAGCAATGTATTTCACATGAAGACCAATGTACTTCACATGAAGACCACTGTACTTCGAATGAAGACAAATATACTTCACATGAAGACCAATGTACTTCACATGAAGACCAATGTACTTCACATGAAGAGCAATGTACTTCACATGAAGACCAATATAATTCACCTGAAGAACAATGTACTTCACATCGAGACCAATATACTTCACATGAAGAACAATGTACTTCACATGAAGACCATTGTACTTCACATGAAGACCAATGTACTTCACATGAAGACCAATGTACGTCACATGAAAAACAATGTACTTCACATGAAGAACAATTTACTTCACATGAAGACCAATGTACTTCACATGAAGAGCAATGTACTTCACATGAAGACCAATATACTTCACCTGAAGAACAATGTACTTCACATGAAGACCAATATACTTCACCTGAAGAACAATGTACTTCACATCGAGACCAATATACTTCACATGAAGAACAATGTACATTTACTACAATAACTCGCCGAATTCTTCTTAGAATAAAAAATGTTTCAGACGAAACTTGTAGAGAAAATCAAAGCACACATTTTGTGTTCAATAATGTATTTTCGTAAATCGTGCATTTTATGAGATAATTTGAAAAAAATAATGTAGGGTCAGACAGGTCACAGCTGACAATATTGCCCATGCGCTTTGCAAGCTGGATAACCAAGCCTACACACACATACGCAGAATTTATACTTCTTATTGCTAGCCACAACAACATTGGTTGCGCGAAAACGCCTAATTGTTAAGTTATACGTACATTACCTCTCTTGCTTGTATGGGCATATGTGAGCAGCGTGATGTACTGCACGTATGTAAGAAGTCTGGTTATGAAGTAACGGGTCTGGTTTCAAATAGAGTATCCCACTCAACTGATAGTAGCTATAGCTGTATCTACATGTTGTGTCCTTCAAAATACTCTCTATTAGTAGCTACACGCAATTTTATCCTACTCGAATAAGCCTCGAAGCTTGATCTTAAATCGTATTATAAGATTTTATCTCAGTATTTAACCAACTTTATGCACAAAATTTGTTTTGACAATAAGTTTTATTTCATGCCTGTACATGTTTCCAGCACATGTGCTCGAACCATGTAGAGGCATGAAATAAAACTTATTGTGAAGCAAATTTTGTGCATCAAGTTGTTTAAATACTGAGATAAATATACTGAGATGCACGGTCAACAAAACGTCAAATCGTATTATATGTGTCTTTTAAGCAGGCTTGTCGTATTATCCATAAACCTCACGAACTAAATTTAAATATTTGCTGCCACTTTTATTAAATTTCACAAGCTACTTGACATTTGCGTCTTGCTCAAACTTTGATCAAGTGTGAAAGCAGAAAATTACAGGAAAGAGGACTATAAAAATATTTATTAGTTGCCACCACGCTGCAATGACGGCGATTGGTTTGGCGCGCGACTGGGTGAAGATACATCAATATTGGTCATTTATCTGCTGTTGTGATCGTCTGTAGTTACACAAGCTGCTCGTGAGGTCTTTTCATTTCATACCCCCACCCTGAACCTCACTTAGCTTGTAACTAACCGGCACCACATATTTTTGTTTTCGTCGCTGGTTAGTGCCTGTGACGTAGTCGACTCTCTTTTCATTCCCCTTCCTCCGCAACTGAGGTGAAGTAATCATCTTTTTTTCGCTGCATATGATTGGGCAAAAGGTTCTTTTTCAGCGTGGCAGACAAAAACATTGCGTTGTGTGCTGTTACCTTAATTCTCATTGGCCATGTCTCCTGAAGTATAATATTCTTTCTTATAATAAAACCAATTAGATGCACTAATTTCTCAAATTTATTTTTGGAATAAAACTCTACATGTTTCGGACAGTTCTTCTGTCCATCATCAGGAGTTTTTCACTGTAAACACAGCAATGGTATGTGTCATAGAGGTTTGTTGACAGTTTGTAAGCAGGATCAGGAGGAACTGCTCGCAAGCTGTCAGCAAAATTGAATGACATATAGCATTGGTCTGTGTATGGTAAAAAATTCATGATGAAGGACAGAGGGACTGTCCGAAACATGTAGAGTTTTATTCCAAAATAAATTTGAGAAATTAGTTCATCTAGTTGGTTTTATTATAAGAATCTAACACGATGCACGGTCACCTGAACGTCAAATACGTTATAATATTCGTCCAAATATTATGTGTGATTTCAATTTCACATTACTTACATCCATCGTGTCAATATCACACCGGAAAACGTGTTGGTTTCATGTTACATATAAACCTTTTAAAGCTTACCAAGAAATTTACGTACCAAGAATTTTAATGTTTAAAAATTCTAGATGGTGATTACGTTGAGTTAATGTGTTCTTATAACAAACAGTGAGAGTTGCCTTATACAGCATGGAGAGTTTGGTTTTAATAGCCGAGGTGGAAAGTGTTTACAGCGCGGTACGGACTTAGTCCTTATATAAAGCAGATACGTTTCATCTTTAGTGCTTTAATTGATATTTATTGTGAGAAACAAACCACGTGGACATTATGCAGGGGTAAATGTTAGTATGTAAATGTTAGTATGTAAATGACACAGTAGGTGGTACATACCGTAACTAATGTGCTTTTAATTTTCGAGTGAACTCGGGTTCTCAATTCACAGTTGTATTCACCTGTAGCCACACAAGAGCTGGCACAGCTGTAAGGCTTTTCAGTTCGGTATATCAGCTGCTATTACAGTAAATGTGTGTGTTGTTTATGTTCAGGTTTTGGTGCGGAATGGATGCAGCGTGAAAAACTGGGACACAAAATTCACGTTGCAGAAAAATGTGCTGGCGTCACTTACAGGTTTAAACGATTACCACGTAATATTTGGCCAGACTTAAGTTAGTACTTGATGTCATCTAGAAGGGCCGACATATTTGTGAGAGCACGAAAGGGTTACGATGTTGGGGCCCCTGCAAATTGAGATAGGTTCTCATCAGGTCTATTTTTTATATCGTATTGCCTATCGCTCGACTATTAAGCAATAAACAAGCTTTTCCTTTTTTAACGTCATTTGCACCGTACATTGTAACATAATCCTATAATACAAAACAACAAAATGCACCTTTGTTGAAAGTAGTATTTAATTCTTAGGATATCTACATATTTCGAACCTGTGGGTTTATCTTCAGGAAGACGGTACACTTACTGAAAACATTGAGTATCGAACACTATGAGAAACGAAAACACTGAGTACCAAACACAATGAGTGCCGTACACACTGAGTACCGAACAAATTTAGCACAGAACACACCGAGTACCTATTACACTGAGTATCAAACACAATGAGTACTGTACACACTGAGTACCGAACACATTTAGCACAGAACACACCGAGTACCGAACACAACGATTATCGAACACATCGAGTACAGAACACGAGTATCGAACACAATGAGTACCCAACACGATCAGTACCGAACACACTGTGTACAAAACAAAATGATTACCGAACACACCGAGTACCGAACACACTGAGTGTCGTACACACCGAGTACGTACCAAACACACTGAGTACAAACAACACTGAGTACCGAACACAACGATTATCGAACACATCGAGTACAGAACGCGAGTACCGAACACACTGATTACTGAACACAATGAGTACCGAACACGATCAGTACCGAACACACTGTTTACGGAACACAGTGATTACCGAACACGATTAGTACCGAACACACTGTGTACAGAATATAATGATTAACGAACACAATGAGTACCGAACAAAATGAGTACCGAATACACCGAGTACCGAACACACCAAGTATCGAATATGACGAGTGCCGAACACACTGAGTACAGAACACACTGAGTACTGAACAAAAAGATTATCGAACACATCGAGTACGGAACACGAGTACCGAACACACTGAGTACCGAAAACGATCAGTACCGAGCACACTGTATACAGAACACAATGATTACCGAACACACTGAATACCGATCACACCGAGTACCGAACACCATGAGTATCGAACACACTGTGTACCGAACAGAATGAGTACCGAACACGATCAGTACCGAACACACTGTGTACAGAACACAATGATTGCCGAACAAACTGAATACCGAACACACCGAGTATCGAACACAATGAGTAACGAACACGATCAGTACCGAACACACTGTGTACAGAACACAGTGATTACCGAACACACTGAATACCGAACACAC
>Ga0123354_10021718_pt1 | contig 10114 bp, 7 predicted proteins | sample TergutLab28metaG_2_FD_97872 | JGI IMG/M metagenome (GOLD analysis project Ga0123354, IMG submission 97872) | Labiotermes labralis P4 segment gut microbial communities from Petit-Saut dam, French Guiana - Lab288 P4 | ecosystem: Host-associated > Arthropoda: Insects > Digestive system > Gut ...
AATCTTCCGACCTGCCCAAATACATCAGTTGGAATGAGTTTTTGCGCAAGGGCTACTACGTCGCTCCGCCGCCGCCCGAGAACCTGCGCGAGGCTGCCTACATGAAATGGTTCGCCGAAGGGCGGGCCAAGGACGCGCCCGAGCAGCAACCCCTGCCGGCCCAGTACGGCGAGAAGTTCGGCTACGGCTTGCAGACGCAGTCGGGCAAAATCGAGTTCGTTCCTGCCTCGATCCAGCGGGGCGATCCGGACAACCCCGAACGGCCCGCGGTCAACCGCTACGTCCCGTCCTGGGAAGGGCCGCACAGCGAGGAACTGGTTAAAAAGTATCCGTTGCAACTGGTCACCCCGCACTCGCGCTACAGCTTCCACACCTTCACCGACGGCAAGGACACGACCATCAACGACATCGAGGATCACCGCGTGCGCATCGACGGTTACCCGTACTGGGTGGTGCATCTGCATGCGAAGGATGCCGCGATGCGCGGCATCCGCCACCACGACCTGGTGCGTGTGTTCAACGACCGTGCTGCCGTCCTCTGCGCCGCCGACGTGTCGGAATTGATGGTCCCCGGCTCGTGCAAGTCGTATCAGGCAGCCGCCGACATCGACATCGTGGACGACGACCGTTGCCTGACCGACCGGGGCGGCTGCCTGAACCTGCTGACGCCGCGCCGCCCGCAGGTTCAGAACACCGAGGGCATGGGCGCCAATTCCTGCCTGGTGCAAATCGAGCGCTGGGAAGGGCCAGTGCGCTCCAAGTTCAACCAACTGCAATCCGGGAGCAAGGCATGACGCAGAAATGGAACCTGATTATTGACGTGGCGCTGTGCGAGAACTGCCACAACTGCACGCTGGCCGTCAAGGACGAGTATTGCGGCAACGACTTTCCCGGCTACGCGGCTTCGCAGCCCCTGCACGGGCACGAGTGGATCAAGATTCATCGCAAGGTGCGCGGGCAAACGCCGCATGTCGATGTGGCCTACCTGCCGGCGACGTGCAATCACTGCGACGCCGCGCCGTGCCTGGCGCACAGTGGTAACTCAGGCGCGGTGTCCAAGCGGGCCGACGGCATTGTCATCATCGACCCGGTCAAGGCCAAGGGGCGGCGCGATCTGGTCGATGCCTGTCCCTACGGCGCGATCTGGTGGAACGAGGAACTGGAGCTGCCGCAGCACTGGATTTTTGACGCGCACCTGCTTGACGCCGGCTGGCCGCAACCGCGTTGCGCGCAAGCCTGTCCGACGGGTGCCATCACCGCTGTCAAGCTCGAAGACGAGAGCATGCGCAAGCGGGCGCAAGACGAGCAGTTGCAAGTGCTCAAGCCCGAACTGGGCACGCAGCCGCGCGTGTATTACCGCAACCTGCACCGTTTTGCCGCCGCGTTTTTGGCCGGCAGCGTCGTCGGTCAAACGGGCGGCCGCGTCGAGTGCGTGGAAAACGCCTCCGTGCGCCTGTGCGGCCCCGATGGCAAGGAGCAGGCTTGCTGTAGCGACGCCTTCGGCGATTTCAAGTTCGACCATCTGCCTGTGGCGGAGGCCAGTTACCAGTTGACGGTCATGCATCCCGACTACGTGCCGCGCGAGATGAGCGTCCAGCTTGCCGCCGACAGCCTCAGCCTCGACCCCATCGACTTGGGCCTGGCGCGCGCGGGTTCGCCGAAGGCGTGATTTCAAGCAATACCACAAGCGCTGAAGCGGTGTCTGCTCCTTCCCACGCGCGTGGAGGGAAGGTCGGGAAATGGGAGGCAGGCACCACCTCCACAGCAGCGCTCCTATGCAAACCAGCGCTGCTGCTCCCTGTCGCATCCCGGACGATTGGATGCTGACGTGCCCTCTGCTGAAGCAAGGGGTTTTCTGTTGAACAGCTCAGGTTTTTGATCGTACCAAGCTCTAAAAAGAGCGCGCCAACATCAGCAATGCGGCGCGCTGCTTTTCAAGCCCGAAGATCGAGCCGCGTTTGCGGCGGGTTCAGAACCGGGTGTTGATACCTATCATGAAGGCGCTCGGGCTGATCCCTGGAGCGGCGATGTTGCCGACCAGATCGCCGCCGTTCATCAGGCTGTAAGTCGAATTTCCCTTGTTCTTCAGCCTGGCCCAGTTGAGGTAAAACCAGGTTTTGTCGTACAGCCTGTAGGTGTATCCGACGCCGAACAGGGTGGCATCGTGGTTTTGCAGGGATTTGTCGTTCAGGCCGGAAAAGCTGGCGCTGAAGGTGTGCCGGCCAACGGGAATACTGGTACTGATGCTCCAGCCATCGGCCTTCGACAGGGTTTGCGTGACGTTCTGATAATTCCCGCCCTTGATCGTGCCCGTCATGTAGGTTCCGAAGAGCTTGGCAAAGCCAAAGTCGTAGTTCCCGGCGAGCATCCAGCCTTTCTTGGTGGCCAGTCCGGTTTCGCCCGTGGCGAAGCTGGTGTTTTTGATGTTCCATGTTGCCAGATTCGCGGTCAGCGGCCCGTTGTGATAGAACGCGGCGAGATCCCAGCCTTGGCCGGAGTTGTCCTTGACCGTGGACGCGCCGGACAAGATGGCGCCGTTGACGTTGTTTTCGTTGCCGGCGGTCCAGTCGGCCCAGATGGTCAGTCCGGCGAATGTCGGTGAGTGATAGGCGATGGCATTGCTCATGCGGCTGGGCGAGCCGCCGATGGGCGGCAGGAAAAGCAAATCATTGCCATAAAAACCAAGGCCAAAGGCTGTGCCCGCCACTTCGGCGATATAGGTGGCCGCGTATTGGCGGCCCAGCGAAATCTGCCCGTAGGTGTCGCTGGCCACGCCAGCATAGGCCTGGCGCGCGAACAACTGGCTGCCGTTGCCCAGGATGGCGCCGGAAGAGGGTACGGTGGCGTTGACGCCAGGGGCGTTCGCACCGTTGCCCGCGACGCCGGTGGACAGGTCGAGCCCCATTTCGATTTCGCCGACCATGTGCAAGGCGCCGCCGACCGGCAGGGCTTCGCCGACCGGCTTGTCGAGCTTGACGCCGAAGCTCGATTGGGACTTGCCGCCGGAGCCGACTGTCGTCTTGCGGCCATAGCCGCTGTTGGCGTTGGAGATGTTCACATCCAGCGTGGCATACGGGGTGAAGCCCTCTGGCAGGATGGATGACTTGGCCGCGGGCGCTGCGGCGGCTTGCGCCGGATGGGCCTCGATTTTGTCGATGGCCTCTTTTTGGCTGGCTTGAGCGGCCAGCAGTTTGTTGATGAGTTCGCGCTGCTCCGCCAATTCCCGCTTCAACGCCTCGACTTCGGTTTCAGCATGGACGGGAACAACAGATATCATGCCCAATGCGCCAACTAGCGTGGCTATTGAGATGTGCGCTGCTTTCGTGCGATTTTTACTCATGAGAGTGTCTCCTCGGTGGAACATTTTTTGAAATGACGAATAAAGCTATTTGGCTTTGACTGTCGTCGCTGTTGAAAAGCGTTTCGTGAAAAATTCTGAACGAAAACGCTTTTTTCTCTTGTGGAATTAGTTGTTTAGCCCATTACCTTTGCCATTTCGGCCAGCCGCGCCGCGCGCGTGGTGAATCCTGGCTGAGCACAGGCGTGTTTCTCGGCGGCGGCAAGGATTTCTGCCTCGCTGACCGTGAGGTCGATAGGCTCGCGCATCGGCTGCGTCACGTGCCAAGGCGTATCCACGAAGAATTCGAGGTTATTGCCATCGGGGTCGAGAGCGTAGATCGACACGGCGTTTCCGTGGGTGAGGGTGCGGATATTGCCGCAGCCTTCGTTTTTCAGACTGACCAGCAGCTTTTTCAGCGTGGTCAGATCGGCCACCTTGAAAGAGCATTGTTGCAGGAAGCTGGCGCCGGCCGATTGGGCGGGGCTGCGACCATCGATCAGCGCAATCTGGTGGTGATCTTCCGGGTCGCGGCTGAGAAATGTCATGTTGATGGAACCGCCGCCTGGCATGGCCAGATCACCACGGTCAGTTACGGTAAATCCGAGGACGCGGGTGTAGAAATCCGTCATTTTGGCCAGATCACGAGCGAAAAAGCCGATGTGACTGAAATGCAGATTGAGACGATTGCTCATGGTGTTTCCTTTACTTTACGGTGAGATGGATTGGCCGCGTAAGCGTGCCGGGAATTCAAGGAACTACGGTTAAGGGATTGCGCTCAAGTTGGTGTTTCCTTTCTTTTCTGGTTGGCGGTTGAGAGGATGCGGGTCAGGGCGGCATCTGCGAGGCGAGGCCGGCAAAGCGCGCGCTCAAGGCTTGCTTGTCGGGCTTGCCCAGCGCTGTCAGCGGTATGGCGTCGATGAAAACCAGCGTCTTGGGCGTGTACACGGGGCCTTTGTGCTGGCGCACGAATTCGATCAATTCGGTCTCGCTGGCCAGCCCCGGCGCGCGCGGCACGACGGCCGCCGTCACGGCTTCGCCCCATTTGGGGTGCGGCACGCCGAACACCGCCGAGGCAGCGACCGCCGGGTGCAGCGCCAGCGCATCCTCGACCTCGCGCGGGTACACATTGAAGCCACCGCTGATGATCATGTCTTTCTTGCGGCCGACGATGTAATACAGGCCGTCGCTTTCACGCCGGGCCAGATCGCCCGTGTGCAGCCAGCCGTTGCGCAAGGTTTGCGCCGTCTGGGCGTCCTGGTTGTGGTAGCCGCTCATCAAAAGTGGGCCGCGCACACAGATTTCGCCGACTTCACCGATGCCGACCTCGCGTTCCTGGTCATTGCGCAAGGCCACGCTGATGCCGGGATAGGGCCGCCCAGCGGCGCTGAATCGCTTCAGGGCGGCGGGGCTGTCCGGATCGAAGCTGGCGTGGTCGGCGCGGTCGAGCATGAGGATGGTGTTGGGCGCTTCGGTCTGCCCGTAGGACTGGTAGAGCACGGGGCCAAGCCGGCGCAGCGCCTCGCGCACGCGCTCGGCGGCGGCGGGCGCGGCGCTGTACACCAGCCATTGCAGGCTGGGCAGCAGTTGGCCGGGGCGTTCGCGCAGGTGGTCGAGCAGGCCGTAGAGCATGGTCGGCACCAGCCAGGTCAGTTGCGCCTGATGCGCTTGCGCGCCGGCCACAAAGCGTTCGGCGTCGAATCCGCGCTGCAAGATGACCGTGCCGCCACGCATGAGCGTGGTGACGACCAGCGAGCCGGCGCCGTGCGACATGGGCGCGGGGCACAGATAGCGCACGCCATCGGGCAGGGCCAGCCCGCTCAACCACAGCAGGGTGTTGGTGAGGATGGCGCGATCGCTGAGTTTGACGCCCTTGGAGCGGCCGGTGGTGCCGCCGGTGTAGGAGATGCGCAGCACTTCGTCGGGCTGTGCGCGCGGGCGCAGCGGCTGCGGCGCGAAGGCGCACGCCTCGTCTCCAAAGCAAGGCAAATCATCGCCCCGGTCGTGCGAGCGCCAATGCGCCACGCCGGGACACAGCCCGCGCAGCGCCAGTGCGCGCTCGCGGTAGGCGGTTTCGCTGACAAAGAATTTGACGCCCGCGTCGTCGAGCACGTAGGCGTGGTCGGCCAGACCGGCGGCCGGGTGTAGGGTGACGGCGCGCAGGCCGTGGAGATAGGCTGCGGCCATGATGACGAAAACTTCAGGCCGGTTGCCCGAAAGTTGTGCCACCGCGTCGCCGCGCCGCAAGCCCAGCGCGTCGAAACACTGAATGGCCTGACTGACCAGCGCGCCGAGTTCGCGGTAGCTGACGCGGCGCTCGTCCTGCACGAAGGCGACTCGGTCGGCAAAGCGCTCGATGGCGCCGACCAGCCATTGGCCGAGCGTGCCCTCGTCGCGGTCGGGGAAAGATGCGCTCTTGCCAGTCATGATCTTTTGCGCCGCGCGGGTCAGTGCGCCATGACCTTGGGCAGCCACAGCGCCAACATGGGAAACAGCACCAGCAAGGCCAGCACCAGAAAATCGGCGATGAGGAAGGGAAAGACGCCGCGGTAGATCTGCGTCAACGAGATTTTTGGCGCCATGCCGTGTATCACGAAGGCAATCAGGCCCAGCGGCGGGTGGATCATCCCGATTTCGAGAATGACGACGTTGACGACGCCCCACCAGATCGGGTCGTAGCCAAGCTGCATGATGATGGGCAGTACGAACGGCAGCGTGATGAGCATGGCCGCGATTTCGTCGAACACCGAGCCGAGAATCAGGTAGATCACCAGCAGCAGCACGATGATGGCCGGGCCGCTCAGGTGCGCGCCTTCCAGCAACTTGATGAGCGCCTCCGGTACCTGGGCCAGGGTGAGAAAAGCGCCGAAGATGGTGGAGCCGATGATGATGGTGTAGATCATCGCGGTGGCGGCGGCGCAGTCGCGCATGCCGCGCCAGACCGCCGATGCGCTTAGGCGTCCGCGCAGCGCCGCGAACACGAAGGCCAGCACCGCCGCCACCGAGGCCGCCTCGTTGACGGTGAAGATGCCGCTGTACAGGCCAACGAACACTGCCACCAGCAAGATCATGACCGGCAGGGTGCGGCGGACCAGAGGCCAGCGTTCCGACCAGGGCATCCGCTCGGACACCGGCGCGGCGCTGGGCGCCATGCGGGTGACGACGGTGATCGTCAGCAGGTTCAGGGCAATCGTCAGCGCCGCCGGAATAACGGCGGCGATGAACAGATCGAAGATGAAGGTCTTGGTGGCAATGCAGTACAGGATCATTGCCACCGAGGGCGGAATCAGCGCCTTCAGCGCGCCGGCGGCGGCGATGGTGCCGGCGGCAAAGCTCGGCGCGTAGCCGCGCTTGAGCATCTCCGGCAGCGCCGCCTTGGTGAACGTGGCCGCCGTGGCGGCGGTCGATCCACAGATGGCCCCGAAAACGGCGCTGCCGGCGGCCGTCGCGTAGGCCAGCCCGCCTCGGCGGTGGCCCAGCACGGCAGCGGCGGCGTTGTAAATCTCGGTGGAAAAACCCGCCGCCGTGGCGAAGGTGCCCATCAGCAAAAACAGCGGCACGGTGGCCAGATCGACGCTGGACAGCAACCCAGAAGGCTGGCTGGCCAGCATGGCTAGCGCTGGCGCCCAGCCGGTCTGCGCGGCGTAGCCGGTTACGCCGACGATCAGCATGGAGATGCCCACGGGCACTTGCAGCAGGATCAGGGTGAACAGAGCGACGATGCCCAGCATTCCGATCATCAAGGGGGTCATGTTTGTTCTTCCCTTCCGATCACCGTTCCACTGGAGGCTGGTGGTCCAGCATGGGCTGGTGTTCGATAGGCCTCGCGGCTTTGGCATCGGCGCCGACTTGCGTTGGAGCGCCGGCAATGCGCGCGATGTCCGACGCGACCATGATGCACTGCACCGCCACCGCCAGCCACAGCACGGCGGCCACGCCGTACCAGAACGGTGCGGTCGGGATGTGCAGCACCCAAGTCATTTCGCTGGCCTCGGCCAGCTTGATGGCGTAGTGCGTGAACTGCCAGGCCATGCAGAAAAAGACCACGCCAGTGAGCACCGAGGCCAGCAAATCGCACCAGCGCCCGGCGCGCACGCCCAACAACTGCACGACGAAGCGCACCGTGATGTTGCTGCGCTCCATCAGCGCAATCGGAAAGCAGCAACTGACGCCGATGGCAATCGCCAGTCCGCCGACATCGCGCACGCCTTCGAGCGGGTGGTTGAAAAACGAGCGCATCAGGCCATCGGCCAGGGTCAGCGCGGCCAAAAACATCAGCGCGGCCAAGCCGGCGATGGAAACGGCGCTCGTCACGCGCCACCCAAGCCGTTCGCAAGCACTCAACATCGGAGGGAGCCTTTCTATTTTTCATGCCCGCGCCGTTGCGGGCGCGAAAGCGGCTTACTTGCCGTCGCGCACGGCGGTGATTTCGGCGCGCGCCAGTTCGAGCAATTCCTTGTTGCGCGGCGATTTGGCGACCCAAGCGTCGATGACGCGGTTGAAGATCGGCTGCGTGGCGTCGGTGTCGGCCTGCGAAGGCGTCACGATGGTGTCTTGGGGATTGGCGGCGAGCTTCTGCATCAGCGTCTCGTTGTATTTGGTGATGCGGTCGCTGAACGAATTGGCAATGGCCATGCCGCTGTTTTTGACGATGGCGTCCTGCACGGGCTTGGGCAGGCCGTTGAACTTGGCGCGGCTCATCAAAATCGTGATCGGCATCGTGCCAAGGCGCAGCATGTAATGCTGGTGCAGCACGCGCACCAGCCCAAAGTCGAACAGGGCTGCGGGGTGTCCGGTGCTGCCGTCGATGGTGCCGCGCGCAACGGCTTCGACGACTTCGGTGGTGGACATGCCGACTGGCACGGCGCCAAGCGCGCGCAGGGTTTCCGTCTCGAGGGCGCCGCCGGTACGGATCTTTAGTCCCTTCAGATCGGCCAGCGTCTTGACGCTCTTGCGGGTGTGAATGGTGTATGGCGCGGTGGTGACGGTGCCGATCGGCACGAACGGCTCGAAACCCTTGATCTTGCCGGCCGCCATCAGGCGCGTGAACACCATCGTCCCCTCGCGCAGGTCATGAAACAGGCCGGGCAGCTCGAACAGTTCGATATCGGGGAAGCGTCCGGGCGTGAACGAGGGCACCACCCAAGCAAAGTCGGCAATGCCGTCAAGCACCATCTGCGCCTGTTGCAGCGGATTGGGGCCGAGCGCGCCGTTCGGAAAGATGTCGATCTGCGCGGCGCCGCCGCAATCTTTCTTGACCGCCTCGGTGAACGGCTTGAACACGGAAACCAGCGTCTCCTCGGTGTCGCTCGTCCACGAAGCAAAGCGCAGCTTGACCGGATCGGCGGCGCGTGCGTTCCAGCTCAGGGTTGTTCCGGCCAAGGCAAGGCTGGCCAGCTTGATGCAAGTCATTCGTCTGGAGTGGTTTTCAACTGGGGTGCTACGTTGCGACATGCGTTCATCTCCTATGTGGCAGGGCGTTCTCGAACAAAAAATAGTTAACTCACATCAAGCTCAATGGGCGCTTATCGGCTCACTTGGTACGGCTCAGGGAAACAGATGGACTGGGGGCATCTCCTCAGATGCATCTTGCCTCGGCAATTATTCTTTGCTCTCCCTGAATTGCTATTGGGGTATACCCTAACAGGGTGTATCTACCCTGTTAGGGTGGACTTACCCCATTGAATATTGCCGTCACAAGACTAGAAAATTGAATAAACTGCGCGATGCTCAACGCATGAGTTCATCAAGCAGCAGTATCAAGGCTGAGCGCTTACTAACAGATAAGAATTATGATAACAGCGTCATCGACCGGCAAGTCTGATGGCAGGACATGCGGTGGTAATTGTGCTGCGCAAGACCTGCAAGGAACCGGAGACGCTACGACAGGCATCTGTGCACAAATAACCGGTACTCGGTGGAGAACACTTTTTTGCAGATCAAACGCTGGACAAGCATAGCCACGCGGTATGCCCAGAAAGCAGCGTCGTCTCTGGCAGCAGCGCAAATTCGGTGTTGGGCTCTTTGGCCGGATGTCTTGTGACGACGCTATCTAGGGTGTTTAGTCCGGGTATTTAATGGCACAATCTTCTCGACTGGTTAGAAGGATGCGTTATGGGACAAGTACTACACGGCAACGCCACGACGACAAAGGCAGTGCGTCGAGCAATACAACATAGTCAAGAAAGCATAAGAGTCTTGGCGCACCACTATGGCATCAACCCCAAAACAGTGGCCAAATGGAAAAAACGCCAGTCGGTCAGCGACCTGCCCACAGGCCCCAAGCAGCCGCGCTCCAGTGTGCTGTCCGTGGAAGAAGAGGCTGTCATCGTGGCTTTCCGCCGGCATAGCCTGCTGTCCCTGGATGACTGCCTCTCTGCGCTCCAACCGACCATCCCGCACCTGACTCGTTCTTCCCTGCACCGCTGTTTGCAGCGCCACGGCATCTCCCGCTTGCCCGTGGTGGAGAGCAGCAAACCCGCCAGGAAGAAATTCAAGCGCTACCCCATTGGGTATTTCCACATTGACATTGCCGAAGTCCAGACTGCGCAAGACCGGCTCTACTTGTTTGTGGCCATCGACCGTACCAGCAAGTTCGCCTATGTCGAGTTGCACCCTGCTGCCAGGGAGATGGAAGCGGCCCAGTTCCTGTGTCGGCTTGCCCAGGCATTGCCGTACGCCATTCATACGGTACTGACCGACAACGGCATCCAATTCACCAACAGGAAGCAGGACAAGTACGCCTTTGAGCACATCTTTGCCCGCACTTGCCGCGAA
>Ga0123354_10021719_pt1 | contig 10114 bp, 5 predicted proteins | sample TergutLab28metaG_2_FD_97872 | JGI IMG/M metagenome (GOLD analysis project Ga0123354, IMG submission 97872) | Labiotermes labralis P4 segment gut microbial communities from Petit-Saut dam, French Guiana - Lab288 P4 | ecosystem: Host-associated > Arthropoda: Insects > Digestive system > Gut ...
CTGGCCATTATCTCCGTAACCGTTCAACTTTGGACATAGGTGTTTTGGGTTATATCGGTATACTTTAACATAAGGAACACCCTCCCGAATTCTGGCACATTCCTCCTGGGACACCCTGTATATGCGGAACAGTTGTGACTGAACATAACTATCTAAGGTACATCTGTGACTAAATCTGAATTTCCGCACAACCCTGACAGATATGAGTGTACTTTATGGATGTAAAACTTAAATAAAATGTTTGAAACATAAACTTCTAATTTCAAAAAGAAACATGTACATGCATTTATGAAAAATAAAATGTTACCATCTGTGTTTTACAATGAAAACAAACCCAGCACTGAACATGCACAAAGATGATGAGGAAAATAAAACAAATGCAATCAAAACTCATCTAAATTAAATTCGCCTATTTTATTACAAATGAAGAGTGCTTATGGAATCAATCCCTGAAAGATGCCCACGGAACAGCAGTTTGAATGTGACTGCTCTATGACAGCATGCAGTATCAGCCTTAAGAAAACAAAATGTGTACTAACCTCTTCAGTCAATGCCTCCAATGCTTGCTGCATGAAACAGACATGAGTGTTACATGCCAACAGAACACACGTTTATGAACAAATGCTTTTAATTAAGAAAATACTGATGTTTCCATGAAGGTCAATATTCACACATATAGACCGTCTGCTACATCTGCTTGTTTCATTACTTTCTGCCTCAATGGTGCCCACCAATTTACACCACTTCTTAATTTACGCCCTCTCACTTTCAGTTAAACAGTCCTCAGTAGGCGGTTTGCTGTAACACTAACAGCATATTTCAAAATTTAAATATAATTTCTATTTATACCTCCCCAATTAATGTCAACTTTTTCATGAACACAGCTAAGGTCTGAATCGCGACCATGGTGCACTGTGGTGTTCTCCGTCACTAAAACGAGTAATATAGTGGGTACCAGCATCTCAGAACAACATACAGCTACACACTGGACAATGTGTGGGTTGATTCTTGGCACAGACACACAGTTTCCATCTTCATAAAATGTCCAGACTGGTACTGGTGTCCACATGTCTCCCATTAAGTCAGAAACACAAGCCCTTTACCCTGGGGGTAAAATGGACAGGGCAGTGAAGCTGACAACTCATATCCACCAAGTGCCAAGGTTCACAATCAGTGCAGCTGTGCCTCAACTCCCCTTACATGCATTCATGGTACAAACAAGACCTTTAAATTACCTTCAGTTGGGCCCTGACGACAGAACAGTACGCCAGTATACACACACCACAATACACAGTATCATAACCAAGAAGAAGACGCACAAAATATTTTGTTACTAACAGCAAATAATTACCAGAGCAACTTCCATCACATTTGATATGACCATCTGATAATCCCAACATACACTCCTCCCATTCTGCACAACATAACATTTCATTACACTTTAGAATGTTCCAATATCCTATTTGCTTCTAAATGGCTCCAACATATCACCTTCAATCTGTACAGAATACTTGATACCTAAGACCAAGCCACTATTTAAATTCCACTCGAAAGGACTAAATCCACTACCTGATGCAACTGCTTCAAGACATGAAGTGCCATCTCCCTGGCATCTGCATGAAAGAATGCGCTACGCAGTACTACATCCATCAGATAAACGGCACTTGGTTCCCTGGTCCAGTCTGGCACCTGACTTAGACTCAGTAGCCACAGTCGAACCAATGGGCAGGGACTGACTAGACTATACCTGCAAGTATACCGCATAATGATTTATAGTTGAATACCGTTCTGTGCATGCATTTACATGGTGAAGTACAATTTGCACTCAAACACTCTCCTGGTTGTGTATTTAAATGTGATGTACAATCTGTATTTCAACACCCTCTTTCTCTTGGTATATTTATATTGCGATGTTTAATGTGTATTTGAAGAACATTCTGTTTGCATATTTGTAAGATAATGTATAATTTCTAGTGTTTTAAATCCAAAAATTGTAACTTTAAACTACTTATAGATGGCAGGATACATTCCATTCACATGTATAGTGCCACCCATTATTAAACTCAACAGAATGAGATGGTTGGCCAACTTCACCTTCCTGACTGCTGTACCCCTGGGGAAAATACCCATGGTACCCAATGAACAGGAAGCTAGGTAGGCCTAGCAGCCAGTCTTAATGTTCTTCTCCAAGGAATCAAACCCCAGTTCATTTGGTCTATAGCCTATCACTATACTATGCTGCACTGGTCTATAGCCTATCGCTATATTATGCTGCACTGGCTTCTGCATTTCCTTTACAGATCTCAGAAAACTAAGAAGCCAGACATGAAGGAACAATGATTGTAAAAAAATTTAACTTGGCATAATAAGACAATGACTGTATAAGACTAGCAACTTTCATGGTTACTAAAAGTTGTCAAATCTTCTTGAATTACCAGCAGACACCAGCACATTTCACACACATCCTCTACCCCATCATCAGCGAATGATGGGATGGGAAAACATACATATACTATGTCCCGACATAGACTGTGTGCACAAATACATTGTGTTCATTATATAGACTGTGTCCATATACAAACTGTGTCCAAACATAGAATGTGTGTGCTAAACAGCACAATGCTCAGGTTATTTGGCACAGGCCCCATGGTTGTTTAGACAGGTAACCCAAAGTTTCACAAGTCTGTTTATACCATGTCTGCAGCAGTCCTGTGGCTGTTGGTGAAGCCACAAGGTGATCACTTCTTGAATATCTGTATCTATTGTGAACTGCTGACCTTTGCATGCCTTTTACATTGGCCCGAACACATGACAGCCACAGGGCAACAAGTCTGGACTGTAAGGGTGATGTGGAAAATCTTCCCACTGAAAATGATGCAGCTTTTCACAAGTGGTCATTGCAGAGTAAGGTCTGGCATTGTCATGGAAAATAATTCTGTATGATAACCTCCTAGTCTGTGAGGCTTTATTGCATTCAAGTGTTCCAGGGTTTCAATGTAGCAGTCAGCATTGATGGTGATGACGTCGGTAAACAGTCTTCCAGCAGAGGTCCACAATAATTGATTAATAATGTCAGCAGTACCATCTTACCGGTGCAGGGTATGGTGTCACTCTTTTTCAGTCAGGGAGATGATAGATGTTTCCACTGCTGACACATGTGTATAGTCTCTGAATCACAGTGCAAACACTAGGACTTGTACCCTTTGACAATATGACCCAAAAATAAGTCTTCCTGTCTTTCATACCAAAGCAGATGTTCCAAGCAAATGCCCAACTGAGTTGCCATCTGTTCATCATTTAAATTGTTCAGCATCCAAACTGCAGAAACTTTTCAATAGCCCAGAACATGCATGATGATGCGATGTGATGCATGTTGCAAACTGATGCCAATGTGTTCACTGATATGCCACAGCATTATATAACAAGAGCACTTCACCAATTGATCCACTGTGGCCTGTGTGTCAGGGTCCGTAGAGTGGGGTGGATGATCAGGAAGTGCCAGGTCCCCAGTGCTGCTCCTACCATCTTTGAACACACTTCAAACCGTCATCACTGAACACGTGCTTCAGTCAAGAATGAACATCCACTGGTATTGCACCTGGATGATGCAGCAATATTTGTGCCTGTCCTCCACTGAGTGACACGCTGTTGTGCAGTAATCACACAGAGAAGCATGATTATGACATGTGCCTTTCATGGTCGGTAGCGACCGCTGTTGGAACAGCACAAGAACGCTTGAGGTTACTGTACACATAACTCAACAATACATGTTGTCTGCTTATTTAATAAACAACCTTTACACACTGGGTCCATACATAGACTGTGTCCATATACAATGTGTCCACATATACACTGTCAGTACATCTGCTGTGTAAACTGTGTCCACAAATTCACATCTACATATTCCAACACAAGATTCCTTGATGATAACAGCAACACAAAAGTACCCTAATTAAATTATGAATTACAATTCTCATGGAAAATTACTAAATCTGAACACACTGTGGCAAAAGAATATGGATATTCACATCTACAGACCCCACAATGTTCAGCTTTAACTGATGTTGATACAACAATGCACCCTGATGAAATTTCAAATAATGCATAATTTCCATGAAAAATGAGATCATGGCGAGAACCATGTTTCTACGTTGCATTCAAGTTTGTGTATTCTGTTAAAATTACACATGAATTATGATCCTCAAGACAACGTAAGCTAACTTGTCCACTGACACACCACCACACCCCACAACATATTATTAACCTGCAGCAACACTACAGCCAGAACCTCAACACTTGCCAAAAACCTTAAACTCTAAAGTCTAAGAACTCAAATTGTTTACCTTCTGTAGTTCTCCATCTGTGACTCAATCATAGTTCCAAACTGTTTTAGAACTGGGCCTGGAAATTCGGGTGCTATGAGGCTTTTTGCCAACTTCATATATGTCCGATCAGCCATTACAAGTGAGATCAACACTGTAACAAATCTGTGAAAACAAATAGACATGAGATAAGGAAAAACTGGACAGGAGACAACTGCAGTTACTCTTCCACTAAAGTAAAGATAAAACTGTCGCTACTGGGAAGGGATGTGAGGGAGTGGAGGTACACTGCCATGCAGTCTGAACGTTGGCACTATATAGAGATGAGCGGTGAGCTCAATACCCTGGTCACTACCCTGTCCCCCCAACCCACCAACCAAGACAACAGCCCCCAATACCCAACAAATGGGAGGGTGAGGTTTCGCAGACCAGTCCTAACACTGTGGACAAAAAATACAGTCACTGTGTCCTGGTAGCAATGAAGCAAAAACTGCTCAGCTGTCCATGCTGTTGCCTAGTCAATGTACCAAATGGTCAACTGACGTATGTTGACTCTTTCATTCAGTGCTAAAGCTTAGTCAATATACCAACTGACCAAGTGAGGTATGCAGCGCTACAGCTACAATACTACAATGCAAGGCTTGTGTACAGCGCTTACCCTGGGCAATGAGTGCAGTCAGCTAACAATAAGCCAAAAAAATTGGGTGATGAAGACTTGCAGCAAGAATAAACCTGTGTGCACAGTGCCTATTTTGTGTGTCAGAGGCTGTCAGAAAAATTTAGATGAATTAGTGCAAGATATAACATTAGGACTGTTTTTAAAACAAAATACACTCTGGGTAAGTTTTTGAGTAAAATAAAACCCAACAAAGTAAATTTTTAATCTTTCACCGTGCATACTGCCTCAATATACATTCACTTAAAACACCAACACATGCACTTTGTATTTAAAATATTATAAAACCTCACTTGGTTAAAAACATTTTAAAAAATCATTCATAGGTCTCCAACATGTTTCGGTTGTTACTTCCAACCATCATCAGGGAGCCACAAGGTTCTACTGAAGTTACTTATGTGTTCTATATTTATGGTGGAAATGGTATGGTGACAGCATGTCGTTTCATGTACCCGATGTTTCTGGATATGTTATACCCGGTCCTCCCCTTGTCAATCAGGATCTGCAAGTCCAGACTTACAGCAGTACACATGCTGTGCTCTGATAACCCGAACAGTCAGGAAAGTTTGGAAACTTCACCCATTTGGTTACCACTGATAGAAAACTTAACACTGTGAATCATGTTTGGTATTTTTGGTATAATTTATGTCTTACATCTTGGTGGTTCAAACCCTCACCAACAGAGGGTGTCGGTTGTTTTTAAACTTTTGCCTATTCTAGATTTTACTGTTTCCTCTACAGTTTTTATTTGCTCCCAGTATGTGACTTACAGACATAATTGTAAAATGTTTGTTCTTTGCTTTTAGCCATGTTACTGTGTTTTATATTTGAGGTACATGGTGTTTCTTTCTCACAGGTGATTCATGACGACTTATTGATCTTAGTGTAGTCACTTATTCTTGACTTCAAACTTTCGCCATGTTGTGAATGTTGTATTCCTTCTTTTGGGTGATTCCCTGGCAGATTGTTCAGAAAAGTCAGCACATAAAATTCAGATGCTCAGAAACCACCAAAAGAAAGAACACAACAGTCACTTATTGTCTGAACCTGCAGTTTCACCTGAAGACGACAGCAGACTGCTTTTATAACATTTTGAGTACTGCTTTTGTTCGGTGATAATGGAAAGACTCCGTGGCAAAAATTGCTGATGTTCCATATGTAATCTATATATTCACTGCCCTGAGAACTGCAAAATATCAAATACACAGAATGTCTAAAAATAAATAAAACACATTTTAAGAGGATATCTACTGATATTTTCACTGTGGAATGAAAAGGCACGTACTTCATGTAGTGTGACCTCACTCAAAAGATAGTGATAGATTCAGAAACCCCAACACCACCTCACCCAAAAGATAGCGCTAGATGCAGAAACCCCAACACCAACTCATCCAAAAGATAGCATTAGATGCAGAAACCCCAACACCACCTCACCCAAAAGATAGCGCTAGATGCAGAAACCCCAACACCACCTCACCCAAAAGATAGCGCTAGATGCAGAAACCCCAACACCAACTCACCCAAAAGATAGCGCTAGATGCAGAAACCCCAACACCACCTAACTCAAAAGATAGTGTTAGATGCAGAAACCCCAACACCACCTCACCCAAGAGATGGTGTCAGATGCAGAAACCCTAACACCATCTAACTCAAAAGATAGCGTTGGATTCAGAAACCCCAACACCACCTCACCCAAAAGATAGCGCTAGATGCAGAAACCCCAACACCACCTCACAGAGTTTAATGACAGCACAACAAAATGGCAGCACAGCACTGGACATTCAAGCAATGTTAAGATAATTTTGAAGATGTCCTGCAAATATTATGCTGTAATAATCTGACACATTCAGGCCCCAGGTATGATGCAAGATGCACACCAGCCCCACACACCAACCAGTCTTGCCTCTTCATCTGTGGCACAGAAACCATTCACATAAACACCAAAAAGTTCTGTAAGACAAAGTGCTGAAGGGACCAGGTCATGTGCAGCTGTCACAGTACACTGCACACTGTGGGTGGCATTTGTCATATTCAGGAGTGCTCAGATGTCAACAGTGAATATTTCAAACACCTGTCCTAATTCAACATGTCACAAACCATTCTTTCTGTGTACAGCGAACATCAGCCTCCAATACTTTATGTAAGAAGTGTTTTCATACACTAAAGTGTGTACACATTTCCTGAGACATATGTAGTATAACTTCATTGTAAATGTTCATAGTTCCATATCACACATGCTGGAACAATCTACATGGTTACTGGAGATACAATCACAAAACATACCACTTTCCCAACAATTATGCCTACAAGTAGTCCTCATGTAACACTGGTGCTACAATCCTGCAACTTACAACACAGAACAGAACTACAAAGAACAAAACAATTTTTCCTCATAAGAACTGAAAGCACATGATAGACTAACTGTTGGAAAAGATCCCATCAGCTGCTGGTACAACTATGTTAATCTATGTCCAAATTTGTCCCTCATACATTTGATTAGTAAAATTTTTTGTGTTAAAGGCAAAAAGACACTGTTCAAAACAGTGTTAAACAAGAACATCCTATACACAGAAAGCTCACAATTTTATCCGTATCATTCATAAAAATCAATAAGGTCTGTACATCTATTGCGGGGCCTGGAAGGTAAATGGGGCAGCGTGTGAAGGTGACCACTCATCTCTAATACTGAGGCTAAGAATATATGGAGCAATGCCTCTACTTCCCAGCCTCCTATTCAGTGGGTACCAGGGTACTTCCCCAGGGTGTGCAGTTAACCACTCATCTCCATCTAGTGCTAGGGTTTAGAATTACTGGAGTTATACCTCTACTCCCCCTCTATGTCTTCATGGTATGGAGAGAGAAAATTTAACCTTTATCTTTACCTTTTTACATTGTATGCATCTACTCCAGCCCATACGCCTTTACAGCAAATACAGCAACAACTTAACCGTGTTACAGTCATTACACATTACTCATCTGTTTAATCAAGCACACAGAAGTCACACAGAAGAACACATTTCATACCTATCACAGTTCACCAAGGACTCCTCACAATCCAGGAACAATGGCACAGTACAGTGCAGGACTGTCAGTACTGCTTCATACTTGTAATGGCACAACAGTATCTGCAGCTGATTGAAACCCTTGGTACAAATCAGTGGCACACTGTGACCCCACATTGTAGCCAGTGCAGCTACATATGATGCTATCGGCTGCCTGTCCTTCACACCACGTGCAATCACTTCCAGGCTGATATCTGCATCCATGTCCGGAACATCAACAAATGCTACAGCAGGATTAGCCATGGCTGTCCACACTACATGGTCCGGTTGGGCCAACATGTGCAGCCTTAACCGAGTAATAGTTTCCCACGCCCACAAAGTGAAAGCTTGCTCTACAGACTGAGGACGCACTATTGATGATGCCAAATGTGATACCTGTAAGAGATGCACATTAGTTACACTTGGTAACTACCTACCTAAATCCATGGAGCAAAATCCTCCTTAAGAAGATGAGAGTTCTTCAGCTAGCCAAGCAATTACCCACATTAAATGGAACCCAAAGGTTAAGTACTGTGTTCACAAGTCAGCCGCCACTTGTTGGCGGTATCCTGAACCAGACTAATCAAATCCACACACTGCCATTCTGTTCCTTTACAATGCAGATGCGCAACACTGCAACATGCTACAAAATGTTACAAACATCATTGCATTACATCTCCATACTTTACTGTTTAATTTATTAACCATGTGGAAGTAAATTCACATCCTACACTCACGATTAGATAAAATGTCCATTATTACACCAAGGTATAAATTCAACAATTCAGATTAATTTTAAAAAGATGTGGTGATAATTTTTTTCTCACATGCAACTGCCTGGCAGAATTCATACTTCTGTAATCAGTGCTAAGTCTGTGCATGAATGAATGAATGAATACAGAAGAGTGGGCACCACTGTGACCCATATGCTTCGACTGTTATAAATTTTTTGTGCATCAAGTCTGTGACTAATTGCAAATAAAAAGGTTGGAACTTTAATAGTGGCAACTATTTATTCACAACTGATACAAAATAGATACATGTTTCGAAATTTTACTGTCCTTCAATCTAGTCACCAGCATTGTGTACAACCCGTTGCCAGCAATGTGGAAGTCGTAGGATACCTTTCGCAGCACCTGTCGTGTTGATAGTTCGAATGGAGAGGTCTACTGCCTGAAGAATCTCTGGAACAGTTCTGAAGCAAATGCCACGAAGTGGTTCCTTCATCTTAGGAATCAAGTCAAAGTCACAAGGGCTTAAGTCCAGGGAGTATGGTGGATGGTACAGCACTTCCCAGCCCCATCGATCGAACAAATCAGCCACAGCTTGCGCTGCATGCGGCCGAGCACTGTCCTGGAAAATGATGGGTGGGTTCTACAGAAAGTGACGCCGCTTCTTTCTCAAAGCTGGTCACAGGTTGTGTTCCAAAAATGAACAGTAATACTGCGCACTGACGGTCTGATGTCGGGGAACGGTATGCGTTAGGATAACACCATCACAGTCGTACACGAGAATCACCATAACTTTCACATTGCTAAGGTTCTGACGAACTTTTGATTTTCGTGGTGACCCGTAATGACGCCATTCGTTCAATTGGCATTTCATTTGTGGCTCATACGATTTGGCCCATGTCTCATCCAGCGTAATGATATGGCGTAAGAAAGCCTCTCCTTCGCGCTCATAGCGCTCCAAGTGGTTACGAGCAGCGTTGTATCGTAGCCATTTCTGCATTTCCGTCAAATCATGCAGAACCCATCATGATGCAATTTTTCTCATGCCCAGGCGTTCCTTCAGAATGTGAAGCACAGTTGTATACGCTAATCCCGTCTCTCGGACCAGCTCATGAATCGTACGGCGTCGATCACTGTTCAGTAACGCGGTAAGAGCATACACTTCTTCTTTACTGACAACAGGACGACCTGGCCAACGCATGTCTGCCACATTTTGGCGTACCTCATTGAAGGCTTTTACCCACCTTGCCACTGTTCTGTAAGGCAATGCAGATTCCCCGCAAGCCTCTTGAAGATCTTGATGACACTGTCGTGCTGTATGGCCTCTGGCACATTGAATCTTTA
>Ga0123354_10021723_pt1 | contig 10113 bp, 7 predicted proteins | sample TergutLab28metaG_2_FD_97872 | JGI IMG/M metagenome (GOLD analysis project Ga0123354, IMG submission 97872) | Labiotermes labralis P4 segment gut microbial communities from Petit-Saut dam, French Guiana - Lab288 P4 | ecosystem: Host-associated > Arthropoda: Insects > Digestive system > Gut ...
AATAATAATAATAATAATAGTTATAAAATTGGCTGCCGTCAAGTTTGCGGCTATAAGTGACCAGGTTGCTGCTATCAGAGTGCGTGTGAGTAGCAGGAGGGAAATTCTCTGGTATGGCCAGAGTTACATCACCAATACCACTGAAACTGAGGACATGACTTCCTTTCTCTATTAAAAGGAAATAAAACTTGTAAATTTTTTTCGAAAAATATTACTTCGTATTATATATAATATGTTCACCGCATCTGCTGAAATGTTAGGCTTGCTGATTATTTCCGGCCATATATTGCCCTTTGAAGAGCGCGTATGTGTGGATGAGAGAGCAAGACACATGCAGGGATAAAAAGAAAAGTCATTTCTGAGCGGCGTCGATTTAAACTCGCTCCCTCTCCACCAAGGCATGCGGCCAATAGCACAACCAGTTGTCTTGTCCCTTGTGTAACAAGTGGGAGAGAGAAAGAAGGTAGCAGCCAAAGACACAGCTGGGATCATGCGGAAAGTTTGCCGCATTACCCACTGGAAATTGCACAGTACTGAAGGATTTTGTTACTTGTTAACCTGTTCTTGTTTTGAGGGACTAGTTCTTTTTGTAATTGCGCCGAGTGTTTGGAATAATCGCTTCGCGACTTTTCCTCTAAATGTCATAAAGAATTTACCCAACCACAAGGCACAACAAGCCAGAAGAGCTGGTTCCTCAACTATCACTCAGAGGAAACCCCAACTCATTCTTTTCTTATTGTAACAAATATATTTATTTCTGTTAGGTTTATATTCATTTATTCTGTCTTGTTGGTGCATGATTGGTTTCTATGAAAGAATTAAATGAAAATATTATTCGTAATATTTTGACATCAATCTTCATGAATACAGAATAATATCACTCAAAAAATAAAAATGAAAATGAGAATATCGCCCAATATCAAACATTATAAGAATTCTAAGAATGTGGTTATTTTCATAGCAGGGTCGTGGTTTTATGGTACATGTGCCGCACGAGCCGGGAGAGATTACCGTCATTTATTGCTAGTGTACATTTCTGTTGAATTCAATTATGTGTACTGAAACACTCCCATCCTGTCCAAGCCCGATTGAGGCGGAAGTGTTTCTGTCAGGAACGTAGCCTCCGACATCAGCTTTCTTCAAAGAGATCGCTGAAGTACAAACAACTGAACTTTGTTTTGTGCTCTAAGGTTTTATAATATTGCAGCAGTATGATGCAAACAACTAATTTTAAATTATTTTATTCTTTAATAACCCCTCCTCTGGAGAACTAATGTGTGCAATGTTGACACAATTGTGATTCAGTACTCATTATGGATGTCATTCTCAAGAAGAAGTATAGTAGATAAGCTTTGGATGATAGAGGAAGAAAAAGTCTGCCCCAATTCCTTCAGCTAAAGGTTACAGGCACGTACAGTAAGACAGCGCAATTTCTTTTTAAATAGCAAAAATATATCGGGTAAGAATTCTAGATTTCTCTCTCACTCTCTTAGATAATGAAAGAGTTGTTTGATCACTCAGTACTTATTATTGCTATTTTTGTTGTTGTTCCTATTGCTAAGGAAAACATTGCTGGACGATTGATTTTTAATTCCTTGGAGGGCAGCTATGGGTAATATAAAGACATTCCTTGTCGCTTCGTATTACTTGATTTCCGGATCAGGATTAGGCTCTGACGAGTAATACAGTCTAAATAAGATTCAGTATAATTTGGAAAACAAATCCTTAACTGGATTAAACCTTGTACACATTCCACACAAGTAGAGTAGAACTCTACTTATCCGGATGAATTGTGACGGCGAGCCACCCGGATATGCTGAAAATCTGGATAACTGGATTTTTCTTTGAAAATAAGCTACATTGGCAGTTTTAATTTAGACTCTAAATTTTACATTATATATCTGCGTCTGAATCTTTCGACCTGATTTCAAGTTCTAGAAGCCATAACACACTACTGTAGGCTACTTGATCACATAACCGATAATTTCAAGGCAAGTCAGAATTCTCTTCAAATTTACCCGAATGGACAAGCCGATCCGGATAATTGGCGATGCAGATAACCAGCGTTCGGATAAGTACAGCTTTGCTGTGCTTTTAAAATGTGAGTCGGGATAGCTCAGTCGATGTAGCGACTTCCTACGTGTTGGACGGTCCAGGGACCGAATCCCGAAGGGGGTGAGAATTTGCACACCCTTCCAGAACGGTCGTAGGGCCCACCCTGTCTCCTACACAATAGGTACCGTGTCTCCCCCGGGGTAAAGCGGCAGGGGGCCTACGTGGCCTGTTTTAGGGAGGAATCCAAGTACTATTAAAATAGTAGCGATTTACTTGGTCTCCCAAATGCATTGCAATATGCATTCTTGACCGAAACCAGGAACACTAAACACAAGACCACACCCTTCCTCCATACTATGACAGTAATGCTCAAACTAAGTACGGTCTTGTTACTGAGGGGTCAAGACCCCAAGACGGATAGACTGAATAACCTTCAACATCAGAGTGACTTGGACTTTGACTTGCCTTTGAATGGTTTAATGAAGGATTTTTTGTTCCTTTTCATTTAGCAAGTGCTTCACATGCATACGTTCTTCCCACAATATGTATAAAACCATTGATTTACTGGGGAGATATGGCTGTCCGTCCGTATAATTCAATCCGAAAATTCTGGGTTTGATAAAATCCGATACCAAAAATTAAATTCACCTCTTAGCAATATCAATTAAAAGTTGGGTTTTACTGCATTTTACTGATACTTGTGATTAAATTCAAAATTCGAGGGTGAATTTTATGTGTCATATCTGGCAAAGAATACGTATGAATCAAATTCAGTGTCTCACAGTATCTCTCCAAGAGCTATTTTAATATTATCTTGCAATATACAATATTGGTATCAGTCAAAACACTACTATAAGTAGGCGCATAAAACCCTCTTGTCTAAATGTAGTTGTGTTTTGACTGGTAAAATTTGTGTATTATACTATCATTAAACAACAGGATGTCTATAAATATAAAGATGATCATGTAATTTATAATCGGATGATATTTTTTATTCTAGTTTTCTGACTAATTTTTTTTATGAATCTATCATAACTCAACGTGCGCTATAACCTCTCACCCCATTTGATTTGATCATCTTAATAGGCGAGGGTAAATCCGCAGTGTGACTAGAACAAAGTGTATGTCAGTTTTCTGATCTCACTTGTCTATGAGGTGTCTCACGGAGCGCGCAGAGACGGTGTAACCAGTGCAGACGGTGTTGTTGCAATGCCAGTCGGCATCTCGATCGAGAGGCGCCGTGGACAGAACGACGCCTGTTGAGCACTGTGGACACTTAAGAGCCCCAGCATACGTGCCCAGTTCAGTGGGGTCGGAACATCGCACGCATGTGCAGTCAAAAAATTTGCTCTCCTTCAGATGGTCCCTCCTCTTCAGCGTTCCCTGAAAACACAAGGCATTCCCGTAATATGTGCAAAAATTTTCCCGCTCTAATCAAACACAGTATTGTGGATTCGCATAGTGGGTGTGGACATACAGCATCTTATATTTCCCTGGGCGTTGCATTTTTTACACCTGCTACATGTCTGCTTCAAAGAAGTTATGTCCAACAGATAGATCTATCATTTGCTGTAGCAGTCCTTACGGATCTGCTACCAGTCACTTAATTAGTAATATGTGTCTCAGGGAGATAGGTTGTGAGAATGAGAGGTGATTGAAAATGGCACTGGTCCTCGTTCAATGGCAACATTATTACTAGCGGTATTGATCTTCGGTTTCTGCTACCAACGATTTCGGTACTAATAAGATGCACCTGAGGAACATTTTTTGAGGAAGAGGGTTGATAGAACTAGTCCAAGTTTGCCTTCCTTGGCGGACTTACACAACATCACCGATGGTAAACTTTTAGTTTCTGCTACCAGAGAGTTGGTAATACTTGCTGAATATGGACAGCAGGAATATCCTACATGCAATTAAAAAAGGGGAAAACTAACTGGATTGGTCACAACTTGTTTAGGAACTGCCAAGTTATTGAACGAAAGATAGAATGGAAGGTACGAAATAACGGGGAGATGAGGAAGAAGATGTAAGCAGCTACTGAATGGCCTTAATGAAATAAAAAGATACTTGAAATTGGAACAGGAAGCACTAGATCGCATCCTGTGGAGAACTCGATTTGTAAGAGGCTATGAACAAGTCGTGGGACAGACCATAGAATGAATGAATATCATTCCTCTTGCCATCCCTGTACCTACCTGGAAAGTGTAAGCGTAGCTGAGGTATATGGGACTTCCTTTATGGATCTTCGTACTGGCCTTCACCCGTAACCGAAAGTTTTTGTCATCTGTGTGTCCTGTATTTGGAACGCAATCGTGTGCCATGTAGAAGGCTTGGGGATACAGCGCTCTGATACTTACACCCTCCTGTCCCACTTCAAAAGCATTCACCTGCAAGCACCACTTTCATCAACACTTGCATCTTTAACACACGAAATCATGTACGACTTCAGACTTACTGATTGAAAGATTAATTAGTTGAGTAAATATCCGGTAACTTGACAGCGTTATGGTGTGTTTTGATAGGTGGTAACCACTTATGGAACAATACGATGCCACAAATCAAAACACAACACATTTCATTTACACTTGCTTGAACATTTCAACTATCAGTTATATGACTAGCTGAGGAATTAAATAATTAGAGTCTTGGCTCAGCTCAGGTGAACAAACGCCTGCTTCCCGCCATAAAGGCCCTGTTTTAGTTTCATGGAATATGGGGTCTGTATAAAAAAATGGCGCTGGGGCAGATACCAGTACTTCGATTTTTTTTTACATAAAATATCCATTTTGTTCGTTAATAATCGATTTCACGCAGCTTGAAACCGAATTACGTGTCTATTAAAATGTCAATATTTCATGACACTTTTGTCTCCCATAAACGTGATCTTTCTTTTGGACAGCAAATAAACTGTTTCATCAGTCAGAGACGTTCCAGTCATGAATACAGACCTCTCACAGCCGTAAAAATATGTTAGTGGATTAATAATACTATATAATTAGCAAGTATGTCACACCTCTAGAATACCGCATATGGTGTGGATGAGATCCTCTTCATATTGGACCATGCCCCATTCCTTTCTGATCCTGTTGACAACATTCTCCTGATTGTTTTGCCAGATGGAAGGCAACTTCCGGCGGATTTTGTTATGCGACTCCATGCTCAGCAGAGAGCGCCACTTGTCAGTGTCTGACTGCAGCAGTAGACACCGCAGAGGCACCACGACCAGGTACAAAGGTGTTAGGTTGCTACTGTCAGCGGCCAGCAGCTTGTGACGTATTGTCTCGTACAGCTGACACTCCGCTCCACTGTGTCCATACGCTGTACCCCGTCCTGAGCAGTTCCTACCGCACTGAGGCCAGCCACAACCCTCACACCTGGACAACACGGCGATCTGTATTATGCCATTAAAACTTCAGAGACCGAAATGACTACTGAATAGTTGTTCGATTACTGACCTGTACGTATTCACTGCGAGATCAAGCTTCTTGTAGCAGCCAAGACAGAGAGGCTGGCAGCCCTGTGGAGGACCCACTACCAGTGGATCCACAATCATGATGATTTCTCCAGGTCGCAAGTCACGTGATGCCACTAAATACCTGAAATGCACACAAACGCCATACCAGAGCCCGTCTCTAAGAAGACACACACATGATGTAAGAACGCTGTTTTATTGTTTTGTTTTACTTCAGTGTAAACTCCTTTGACTGCAACACAGTTTACTAATAATTTCTAGGAGTTGCACGAAAGGGTCATCGCAAGAATTTAAAAAACTACTTTTAATTCTGCGGTTACGTTCTTTTTTATGTTCTCGACGTCCTGAAATAGTCTTCTTTTGATGACAGTTTCCGTTGTAAAGCGTAGAGGCTACAAACTGAACGATGTGGAAATCAAATCCAAATCGTTCGGACCAGCCGTGGAGCCCACCTAGCCTCCTATTCAATGTTTACGGAGTTTCTTTCCCAGGGAAGAGGTCGCCAGGGCATGCAGTCAAAACACTCCTCTCCATATAACGCTGACGATAAGGGTGAGCAGAACTGTAACCTTACTCTTCATATACGGTTTCATGGCTTGGACAGAGACATCTTTACCTGCAAATTTCGCTTTTCTCTTTAGGGAATATAACAGGACTGACTGGCGCGCGATGTGGTGAGTTAGGCGAGAGCCTGTGCGCATCAGACAGCCGTTCTGCAAGGAGTGTTTCACTATCCTGACGTGGTACCTGTAGTTTTTCCGCCAATATTATGTGTCACTTCCGGCCGGCTTCGTTATTCTTTTGAGCTTGACTGCCTCAGATTCAGCTCTGCGAGTCGGCTGCACGCACGCTGTCACAGAACGGTTGTTATTGTCTGTTGCCATTGTCTGGCAGGCTGCAGTCGCAGTTGCTTGTACCACTGGAACGCCTTGTGTTTATGTGCAATTTGCATAATATACTAAATATCGATCGTGCAAGTAATGTCGTCAGAAACCGACATGATTTTTTTTTTGACTCGCCTGTTCCAAAAAAAAAAATACAAACACCTGAGAAGGTTTCGAACAACAGGCTGCATTATAGACAGGAAGAGAACAAGTACTGTGGAAAAATAGAAGAGATTAATGCTAGATTAGAGATATTTTCAAGAAAACATTTTGTCCGACTTGCACAGCAAAAAAAAAAAAAAAAAAATTAAAATTAAATACTCGTAAATAAATAAAAATATAAAAAGTAAAATTAAAAATGGCGTGTCTGAATCATCAAAACGAATGTCAAGAGTATCGCAGCATTTACGTGATTATAAGAGAGGTGCGGTTCACGAACCCACGACACATGCAGGAGTGAATACTGTGAAGTGAAGCCTACATGTGATGTGTGACAGGGAAGTGGACCGACATTCGTTTTCTTTAGAGACTAAGATTTTCCATTTCAGTGAAAGTGCGAACTCATTTCGACAGGTTTCTATGAAGTTGTAGTGCTCACGCCGAGCGGTAAGTTTGGGCGAGCCTACTGTTGCAATTGTGAGGCGGCCAATCCTGCAATTCCCACGGGGTCAGGAAATGAACGGTAGCGATAGCCAAGTCGGAGGTTTCGCGGTTACCTAGGTATCTCGAGAGCTAAAGGACTCCTTTGGGTTCAGAACTGTGTAACTAATTTAACAGTAAATTCTATTGTCTAATATATACACATTTAATATACATATGAGTTATACAAGTCCAAAATGGTTTTCTCAAGTCCTTCAGTTACGCTAAATATTATGTTACAAGTTAATAGCTCAATTAATCGTCACGCCACTATTCAATCCCAATCGGTAATCGTAGAATTTAGAAAAGTATTTTGTTTCCGTCAGTCCAGCTTACCTCCTGTTATCAGCCAGAATACGAAGTAGCCCAACATCTCAAACCGATGATATTTTATAAAGTATAACTATTCTTCAGGCAACAGAATAACGACGAGTCGTAGACCAGTAAATCTCCACCTTTTTTTTACGTAATGCCAATTTACAATCTACTCCGTAAGAGGAGCAATAAATAAATGTGCTAGAAGTGGTAACATGAAGAGAAGTCATCCATCAATGGCACTCCGTCGAAAACCCGAAAGTAGGTGATACAGGACAGGTTAATCTTCCGCTGTAATGTGGGATAGATCAGTAGGCCACTGTCTTTTCAATCTTCGTACGATGGTGGGTGGAATGGTCATTGCAGTGATGAGGGCGTTGTGATGGCCTGCCAGCCGTTGGTGGTAGAGGAAGGATAACCTGTTGATCTCCGTAGCGACAAATGGAATGTGCAAATCATTGTGTATGGTAGAATTAGAGACGTACCGCGGCGCGTTGGTTATGGACCGCAGAATTTTTGACTGCAGCCGTTGGATGATTTGTGTATGGGATGCCTTCGCACAGCCCCAGAGTTGTATACCGTACGTCCATACAGGTTTGAGCACGCATTTGTACAAGAGAAGTTTGTTTTCAAGAGAAAGCTTTGATCTTAGTCCCAAAAGCCAATACATGCCTCGCAATTTTAGATTTAAGTGGTGACGCTTCGTTTTGATATGTGTGCGCCAGGTTAAGCGTTGGTCAAGGTGAAATCCTAGATATTTAACGTAGGGCTGCATTGGAATCAGAACATTATTCATAGTCACCGGCGGGCAGAGTGTACGTTTGGTGGTGAACGTTACATGAACGGACTTAGCCTGGTTGATTTTGATTTTCCATGTGTCGACCCATTTTTGGAGGATGTCGAGGTGGTGTTGAAGATGTTGCGATGCGACGATTGGATCAGCATGGACCGCAAGCAGCCCCGTGTTATCCGCAAAAGTGGCGATGGTGGTACGATCTGTTGTGGGCAAGTCGGCAGTGAAGATCAGATAGAGCAAGGGGCCTAAGACACTTCCCTGTGGAACACCAGATAGCACCTCATAACAGGAGGAATAGGAGCTGTTGTACTTGACTTGAAAGTAGCGTGAATGAAGATGTCTTCAAGAGTAGGTAATACGGACCAGGGAGTGTGGTCTGGAGTTTATATAGCAAACCAGTATGCCACACTTTATCGAATGCCTGGGCGACGTCTAGGAAGACTGCCGTACACAGTTGCTGTCCCTCTAGGCCTTTTGCGATCTCATGGACGACCCGATGCGTTTGGTGGATGGTAGAGTAACCAACTCTAAAGCCAAATTGATAATCAGGAAGGAGTGTCGAAAGGTCAATATCACTTCTAAGCCTTTTCAATAGGAATTTCTCGAAAACCTTCGAAGGAATTGGAAGTAGGCTAATGGGTCGTTAGTGTATAACAATAATAAATGTAAGCTTTTAACTTGATCTGTCATTTAGGGAGTGGCAAGTTTTAATTAATTCAAATATTATACCATCTTCATCATCATCATCATCATCCGCATGATAGATCTTTTTCGGCCTCGTCTGATATTCTCTTCAAAGGTCTGCCAAGTCGTCTTCGTTCATTTGGTCTATAATTCAGCATTATTTTTGTCATCCTGTTGTTGTTCATCCCTGTTACATGTCGTAGCCAATTTGATTTGTGTCTTCTTAGTTTCTCGTCAAAAATATCTTGTCATAATAAGTTTAATTAAAATTTATATAATTGTAACACAGTTTATAAATTTAGACGCTTTATAACTTCAAATATTTTTCAGCACGAAGATTATCGCTATACACGTTGATTTTTCGACTTGCCACAAAATTTAAAAAAAAAAAAAAATCGTATTAGGATTACTGGGCTTATTGTTTTCCAAGACCCAAATTCACACATTCAAACACCATTTGTGCAGAGATGAGAAGGTTTCCAATTAAATGCTTTTCGTTCCTTGCAAAGTGTGACAGAATAACGAATCGGGAATTGTGACCTCCCCGTTCACCAGATCTGAGCCCGTGCGATATTGAACTGTGGTGGTTGTTGAAGGATAAAACGTACAGTAATGACCCTTACACTGAAGGCAATCTGATGGAATGTATTAAAAATAAGGTGTTTTCATTTTCTCCAGCTGAGTTTCTACGTGCAGCGTGCAACGTGTGTGTAAGATGTGATACCCGCCTGCGAGCTGAATGAAACCATTTCCACCATCTGCTTTAAATACCGTAAGAACATAATGCTAAACTGCCACGAACTGAACTAAACCTTTCAGCACACTCCATAAATATGGTGAACAAAATATGTTGAATCTTAGTGATTAACCAACTTAATGCACAAATTTAAGTTGGTTAATCACTAAGATTGTACTGAGATGCACGGTCAGCAAAACAACAAAATAAAATGTTGAAATTTCTCATTCCGTGCACTTTGCTTAACATTCACTTATAAAACCAACTTAATGCACAAGTTACAAACACATTTAACAGCATGGTGTTTCACTGCTCCTATGTGTTTCGGCACGTTTGTGTCATATTCAGGCAGTTTATACACCAAATTAAAATCTGCTGGTTGGGAAACGGATTACAACCGCAATAGTCATTAAATGCAGCATATATCAGCTAAGCTTCAGGTTCAGTGTGGTTAATATACAGGGTGTTTCACGACTTTAGGGCATAACTGCAGGAGGTGATTTCCTAGGCCTTTGTGATCAAAAAAGTTCAT
>Ga0123354_10021724_pt1 | contig 10113 bp, 6 predicted proteins | sample TergutLab28metaG_2_FD_97872 | JGI IMG/M metagenome (GOLD analysis project Ga0123354, IMG submission 97872) | Labiotermes labralis P4 segment gut microbial communities from Petit-Saut dam, French Guiana - Lab288 P4 | ecosystem: Host-associated > Arthropoda: Insects > Digestive system > Gut ...
GCATTTACTTTTAGGCACAAGTAAACCAAGAAAAACCTGTGTCGAGGTGGCCGGTCGCAGGACCTTCCGAATACTGACTTCTAGCCAGCAGTCCGGCATCTAAAGTAAAAACACCAATACACACATAGTACAACAAATACACATAAGATAACAACACCCACACAAGACAACTACAACAATACACACGGGCAACCAACAACAATTACACACAAGACAACTTAAAACTAGCAACAATACACGCGAGACAAACCGGTGTCAAATTCGAAACCGGAAGTGGGGTACAATCTGAATAGAAGGCAGAACCATTATCGCTTGATCCAAACCGCGCTGTGGCTTTTAAGACAGAGAGGAAAGTAAATACATGAAAAAATGAATAATGATAGGAAAAAATGAATAAGTCGGCATTGAAGCAATTAAGAGGTCTTTTAAAGTGCTTGATAATGACCAAAATATTCTTAATAAAAGATTGTCTTAATAGCAGACTAATGACCCACTGTCCCACCCGTCTAATGGCTGTGGCAGCTGGCATGGGTTACATGAGATTTGTGTTAATTTTATGTATAACTTAATAGCCTATAGGGTCGAAAGAAAGATGTTAGACGACAGTGATGCTGTGGGGGTAGTTTACAGTCGGAATTTTTTAATAGTGATTGTACCCACCCCACTGGGCTGCAGGGTGGTGGTACAGAATCCAGCGACTCTACAGCTCTTGAGAGTAATTAGGATTAAAATAGGTATAGCTAGCAATAAAAGATAATTATAAAGCTGCGCGTGCATGATAATGTTGATGTTTTACATACGTTGGGAAAATTGCTGTAGCTTGTTCATCTTCAGAATTCATTGAATACAGATTGGGTTAATGCAGCGGAAACGCCCCATTTCTAAATTCTGTTCGATGAATGGCCGCGACATGGTTTGGCTGGTTAAAGTTTGACGTGGCTTGTCTCTGTCTGTATTTATGTGTGTACATATGCATACATGCCTGTCTAACTGTCTGTCCGTCCGTCTATCTATCAGTTCATCTACATATCTACCTATCACTTTTATTATTATTATTATTATTTCTTTCAGAATGAAATTCTATTTCACGCCATTCAGTGTAGGCTGCACACAACTTTCATTTTCTCTTCTTTTTGGAATGCTTCTACTTGGTTAGAAGAAGGAAACTGAAGGTAAGCCCAAAACATTTGTACAAACTAAGTTCAAAATGTGCCCTTACTGTATGTATCTTCATATACCCAACTTTAATGAGCTCCGCATATTTTAGTTGTTAAATGAAATAAAAAAAAACAAAATTAGTTGTCACTTGTAGAGGACTGATAGAATAATAACAATCACCCAATGAAACATATTCATGTACAAATTTGTTTCTCGAATTTTTAGTGAATAACACACAAATAGTTACACAGATTTTAATGAATGACTACTTTGTCATTCGTAGCTGCTATTGAAATACCCAATAGCTATGTCTGTGTGCCATACAGTGTGGGCGTGTGTGTGCGTGTGTGTGTGTATGCATGCCACATTCGGCCAAACGCGGAAATCTCCAGAAAGCGTTGGATCGACATTAAGTTCAGTTGTACACGTGTATATAAATGTAGGGGAAGAACAACACTGTTGTTACATAATCATACGCGTTGTTCTTACCGACACGAAACTCAGCAGGGTAACACGGGGAGAGGAGTGTACAAAAATATGTTCCAAATAAACTGTGTACATTCTGAGGGTCTTTAAATACACCGCCATTGTAACAGTTGCAGGAAGGAAATGAGATTTGATAATAAAACCTCGTGGTGAGTTATGTATTGATAGACTCCACTAGCTTCGTGAAGAGTATAGTTTGTATTGACTTGACTTATTCATATCAAAGCGCCGACAGAATATAATTTTCTTTTCATACGGCCTAGAGCTCAGCTGAATCATAAAAGTTGTTCTGGGCAATTACATTTTGGTATTGCTCAACTTCAACACACATTTGATATTTGTGTGATCGTGCATCAGTGATACAATAATATAAACAATCAACCAGATGCAACAATAATAGTTTATTAATAGTTTCTATCGCATCGTCGGTGCATTATACCACCAGCTGTAAACACCATCTAGTGCTCCTGAGGCTGGGCGAAATTATCGCCCGAAACGTGTTAAACTGATTGAAATTATTAATAAACTGTTATTGTTGCGTCTGGTTGATTGTTTATATTGTTGTATTATTCGACACACATATCTTTTGATATATAAAGCTGTGTCGACTAGAAGTTACAGACGTTTCGGAGGAGTGCAGTGCTTTTATTTTCAGTATCAAGAGGCCCAAGACTTTCTTAGTTACATATAATTCGCACAAAGAGGATCATATTGTCCTGTCTTCCCCGCGATAATGTTAAAATTTGCTGGGTGTGTAGTAGACCTAAATAAGTGTTACTCTATTTCGAGATAATAACTTGTAATTCATCTGTTCGTTGTCGCGCATTTCAAATACGTTATAAGCTTAATGTTTATTCCGATGCCAGATATAATTTTCGCTTGTGTGTGGTGTTGATTAGCTTTATCTGCTATAAATAAGCGATATAACTTTGGTATATACAAGCAGTCTAAATGAAGTATTTGTGAAATACACGTCCCTGTGCACAGACATTACCATTCATTGTCGTCTTGCTGCCTTGTCATCGGGACAATATTAGAAAAACTTCTTTACAAAAGCTGCCATCTAGAATACAGAGGTCCCTAAGACTAGGTAGAGGGATGGGCAAATAGGGAATCGGGTTCCATTTCCACCAAGGGCAAGAGATAATTTCCTTATAGCATCCAAACCGGCGTTGGGGCCGTAGATCTATGCCTTTGCTGTGTTCTCCGTTCTCAGCACGTGGTGATGATTGAGGTTCAGGTATAACTTTGCGTGAAATGTGGTCTCTGTCGCAATGGGACATACATCGGGTGTGGAGTGTGGTCTTCTTGGATGTTACGCTGTGTAGAGGACCTAACAGATCCAGACGTTTTGAAGAAAAGAGTGCCTTCATCTTCAAGGCTGGCAGGCACTGCATTCATTCGAAACTCTACGATCTGTCGATGCCGCTACACAGCGTGACCGAAATCCTGCAGATCAGATCTTGCACACTATACAGGATGTTTGAAAAGACTGTCAAGTTTTTACTTCGACTGAACAAAAAAGAGAAAATTACAAATTTAGGAACTTCCTTATTTGTACTTATCACCCTCCCCCCCCACACACACACACACTGCATTGTTTTGCTAATAGAGTAAAGGAAGGTATGATGGGTGGGCCATATAGAATACGTGCAGGAAATTCAAAATGCAAACAGAATTTTATCTAAGCCTCAGTGGGCTTTATTTCCATGTTGAAAGCAGCCGAGACTTAAGGCTTATGACACACATCTCTTCAGTGTCAATATTAAGAATGTCTGTCCGTCTAATCTTAGTAATTAACCAACTTAATGCACAAATTATTGTTTTATAATGAGTTTATTATATGCCTCTACATGTTTCGAGAACTATGTGCTCATCACGAGGAGGTCAAAATTGTATTATACAGCATTTGGTATCATCACACCTGTATGTGGCCGTCCCGTGCACATGTTGAGATAGGACCTGTGCACGGGACGGCCACATACAGGTGTGATGATACCAGATGCTGTATAATACAATTTTGACTTCCTGATGATGAGCACATAGTGCTCGAAACATGTAGAGGCATATAATAAACTTATTATAAAACAAGAATTTGTGCATTAAGTTGGTTAACTTCTAAGATTATACTGAGATGCACGGTCAGCAAAACATAAAAAAAAGGTCTGTCCGTCTGTTCACCCCACTCGTCATCATGGTGTGGCGCTGCATGGCGCACAGGGATAGCTTTACCACAAGGGCAATGACTAGAATGGTCAAAACTCGTACTTATAAAAATAACCTATAAGCGGGGTTATGTGCCTGCCTGATGTATTAGCAGCGGGTCAGAGGACTGATAACAGACAATGTCCTGGTTAATTTCACAACGGCTCGCGGCTTTCCAAGTGATGGCATGAATTTTACATGACTCGAAGGCGCCAAGAATTCCAGAGTTGATAACTTCGTGATTATATTCTTTATTTCAAACAATAAGGCTTCAAGGCTGCGGCATGTAAAGAGACGTGTCTGCTGTTGAACAGTCGAGAGTATCAGAAAGGCTTCAGCCTTGAAACAGATTCCCATAGAATGAAAGGACGGACGGTGTAGCCAGGGGGAATCTCTTCTTGACCTACTTATACCCACTATGTCATCACCGTAAATTAATTCGCAAGAACATGGTACGGAAAGGGGAGAAAAATAGAAGAAGATTTCAAAGTAACAGGATGAAAATAACCCTCAAGGCAGGGGTGGACAACAGGGAAAATATAGAGGGGTAGAAGAGACGTTGGTAGGAAATCAGTGGGTAACAACTAAGCAGTTTTGTGCCCGTAAATATTTTTTTTTGGTGGTGTTCTCGGAATATCGTAATATCATGTTTTGTTGGGGGGTGGGGGAGTTTTCGTTCCCCCAGAAATGTCGGTCTTTTCGCTGTTTTCATTTCACACACACTCGATCCTTCACTGACTCGTTCTTGAGAATGTAACTTCTTTCAGATACTCGATAAATATCTGGCATTTTGAGGGAACTCGAAGGTTCATTAGAGCAGTGTTTCTCAACCTTTGTGAGACCGCGGCCCGGTAAATTCTTTTTTTCATAAGACGAGGGCCCGGTCCCAACAGATTTACTCGTCAGTACCGTTCCATTTTTTTTAAGTTCATACGTTAAACTAACATAAGTATTAATAATTAATTGTGACGTAATCATAAAGAGTATTAGTACACTTATGTATACGGTGTGGCATGTTGACAAATATAAAATTACATTCAAATTAGTTATCAATTCCAGGACAATCTCTCGCGGCCCGGTATAATTGATGCCAGGGCCCGGTACCGGGCCGCGGCGCGACGGTTGAGAAACACTGCATTAGAGCTTACAGAAAAGTCCGTCACTGGCCCCTGTTCTGAGTCAAATGAACCCAGTCTACACCCTCCAGTTTCATTTAAGACCTACTTTAATATTATCCTCCCAGCTACATCAGTATCTTCGAAGTTGTTTCTTCTCCTACATATTTTCAAGAGTTGGACATGCGGATCATCCCCTAGGTCTACATTGTGCTGATGTTAAAATACAGGGAGTTTCTTTACAGGGAGAAACGTACCTTGTCCCTCTGCTTAATTTAACATTACGCCACTGAAAAAAAATTAGCTCCATCCATTCGTAACCTTTCCAGTAGGTAGAGTTGATTGGTCAGCGCAAACCCTCGACCACTTTACTCCCGGCATCGATTGGATACAAAGATAGGTGCTTGCCAGAGGCAGTTTGGATACTGCCTCTGCTAAGAACCGAACTCCGACTACATGGTTGTCCATCCCGTAGTCTGGTCACTGTAGTGAATGAGTACGGATATCGTACATAAATTGAACGGGACAGACAATGTACATATAACGTAACAATGAGGCGCGTTCGTGCAACCACTGTGGCAGTGGGAAAGTAAAATAAGTATTACATATTCTGAGGGTGTGTTTTTAGCCTTAAGTATCCAGCATACAATGCGCATGCGCCGTATTTTCATCTGTGGCCTGCCCCTCTCTACAATATTTTTCCACATTATCCCATAAACGGTACGGTTTTCGGGGGGGGGGGGAAGTTACTGCACGCAAAATGTGTGTTTTGATCTTCTGTACAACGTTTGTTTGAAACGTTTCTCGTTCTAAAAATAACTGAAATAGATATGATTTAAAAAAATGTACACTGGTCTTCATGTAAAGTAGCCGTTAATTTTGTCCGATTTTAATGAAACTTGAATCTTCTCGACATAGATTCTAAAAATACTCAAATATGAAATTTCATGAAAATCCGGCCAGTGGGAGCCGAGTTGTTCTATGCGGACGGACGGACGGACAGACATGACGAAGCTAATAGTCGCTTATCGAAATTTTGCGAACGCGCCTAAAAACTAGTAATGGTCACGTGGAGGAATTCGAAAGAAAGCCTTGCAGTCTGAAGATAGCCGTCTTTGGGACCCGTCACGTCGCACACAGCAGCCCGCATAGTGACCGTCGTGTTAAACTGCAGTGTGACAGACGACAGTTGTTGCCGGGCGAACTGCAGACCGCGAGCCGTACGTTGTACACGCCTGGCGGTAACCTTCGCTTTCTATCCAATAACTGAGCGCCCTTTCTGTATCCACCGTGACCCGCGAATTTCTGCACTTTCTCCCCAATTTGTTCTATCGCTTGCGCTTGTACCTGTGAAACAGGCAGCTGTGGAGTGGCGTGACCTTGACAGATTACACCACGACGGTTGTCAGTCAGGCTACGGGCTGGACAGCCGTGGTTCAATACCGAGACAGGGTCATCACTTTCACACATCCACCGTCTCAAGTAATGGGAAAGAGAGGATTACGGGTCAAACATGGGACTCAGTTTTGAATGCAGTGATATTTAGAATGTGTGGAGTTTTACCTCCATGTCTCTACGCATATTTATATAGAGGAATAGGCACAAGGACAGGTGCAGTTTTAGAGCCCAGTTGAAATGTGATGGCACACGGTGACGCTTGGGAGAGGAAGTGAAGGGGAAACTGGCGAATGGAGTGGGTAGCCAGTGCTCTTCACACTACCTCGGAACATGGTGTATCCAGCATTACTACCGCTGATGCGCACACCTCGGCTCCCAGTAATCGACTGAACTGATGCCCCCGCGGATTTAAATGGACTCGTCCGTTTCGCCGAAAGACGAAACTGGTTTCCGCGCTTGTGTCATCACATTTCAAACGCAGTCTACATAGTACTCTGAGTGTGACTTTATAATCAGAAATGTTGTATATGTTTTACGATACTGTATCATTTGTTGAGTCCTACTTTCTTGTGTGGATTCTTGTTATGTTCTTGCGGGTTATACTGTATATAGCTCCTTCTTGTAATTCAGCACGTGTTGGTATTTGAGTATTTAAATCAAGTATATGGAGGTAAAGTGTTCATTTTAAACGTTGGGACCCACCTATGAGCTCTCAGATCTGTATCGTAGCCCAGGAGACCATGGATTTTTATGTTAGCTTCTTATTTGATTTAACCATTCTCTTTCAATTACAGCCACTGAAAGCATGTGAGAAAGTAACTTTTTCAACCATTAAGAGAAGTTTTTATAATTCCCTTCCCTTCTTTTTCGCATATTATCTTTCCTTTAATATTTATGAGGCAGAGCTTTTTAAATAATACGTTAATATTGGATCTTATCTGCCAGAAAACATACACACACGATCATGTTTAGGGAAACACCTGGTTTCATAGGAAACAACGAACTCCACAAATGTAGTGTTTCAAAGAAAATGCAGGAATTTTTAAAATTTAAGAATCTTACGTCGGTATCTCTATAAGTTTACGTTCTTCCGGAATGTGACGCAGTGCATGTTCGTAGGTATGTCAGATACAAACAATGTGTTATTTTAACTTCAAAACCATTGTGGAGGGACTGAAACCGGGCTACGAGCTGGACGGTCCGAGTTTCGCTTTCATATGGGGTAAAGGGATTTATCTCTTCTCCAAAATTACCAGACCGGCTCTGAGACCTACCCAGCCTCCCATTCAAGTACCGAGGTTCTTGTCCGGAAGAAAATCGGCCGGGACTTTAAGTTGACCACTCACCTGCATCTGGTGCCGAGGTTAAGAATAAATGGAGCTATAACTCTGTTCACCATGTATGTGTGCGTGGCGTGGAGAGGGACAGTGTTACCTTCATATGGAGGGACAGTGTTACCTTCATATGGAGGGACAGTGTTACCTTCATATGGAGGGACAGTGTTACCTTCATATGGAGGGACAGTGTTACCTTCATATGGAGGGACAGTTATTCTGTAAATATTTCTAGTCGATTTTTATAATATATTCATAATTCCGGGCTGAAGTGCGGAGGGACAGTTTTACCTTTATATAGAGAGACAGTTATTCTGTAAATATTTCTACTCGATTTTTATAATATATTCACAATTCCGGGCTGAAGTGGGGAGGGACAGTTTTACCTTTGTATGGAGGGACAGTTTTTCTGTAAATATTTCCAGTCGAATTTTATAATATATTCACAATTCCGGACTGAAGTGGGGAGGAACAGTTGTACCTTTATATGGAAGGACAGTTATTCTTTAAATATTTCTAGTCGATTTTTATAATATATTCATAATTCCGGGTTGAAGTGGAGAGGGACAATTTTACCTTTATATGGAGGGAAAGTTTTTCTGTAAATATTTCTAGTCGATTTTTATAATATATTCATAATTCCGGGGTGAAGTGGGGAGGGACAGTTTTACTTTTATGGAAGGACAGTTATTCTGTAAATATTTCTAGTCGATTTTTATAATATATTCATAATTCCGGGCTGAAGTGGGGAGGGACAGTTTTACCTTTATATGGAGGGACAGTTATTCTGTAAATATTTCTAGTCGATTTTTATAATATATTCATAATTCCGGGCTGAATATTCCTTACTGCTGCAGATCGTCTGTAAGTAATTCCACAGGCAGGCAAGCAGTGCGTTAGCGTTGTACAGCAGAAATTTGCGGAGAGACCAGCTTCACCACAGCGTACCGTAAACCAGTCGCCGATCGACAGCAGGGCCACTCAGGGCGCCACAACGACGGGCTTTGATCCCCTGAAGAATGCACCCCTATCTGCCCACAGAAAAGACTTAGTTCCTGTAAAGCTCGCAAATACTCATCTTCGTAGGAACACCAACAAAAGACGTTTTTCTTTTTCTCCTTTCAGGTTGGAAAGGAAATGACATAGGCTTCTCCCAATTGTCTGTAGATCAATATGACTCGCTCGTAACACGTCCCATCGACTCAAATAACCGCTCAAATGCCCCTTCGTAGAGAAATATTGTGAAGGGTAACCGTTTTATGACATGTGACGCCGTGTATTCTGGTGAAATATAGAGGATGTATCGGGAGGAATCTGCCATACTTAGGGAAAACGTTTCTTAGGACAATTTATATCGAAACACTCTGAATTGTGCCATCCCCTTTGTGTTTTATAAAGTAGCAATTAGGTATGAAGTCAGTAACATAACTATTGTTTAATTAGATGTTATATTTTAGATCAAAAGACTACATGTTTCGGCCGGTAGTGGCCATCATCAGGTCTTTGTCATTCGACACACTTAAGATTATTTATATTTGTTTTGTTTCGTTTTATTTGTTTCTTGGTTTTTTCTTGGTCCTTGTTTCTTTGGTTCCTTGTTTCGTCGGTTTATTAATATTATCAAGGCATTTATGTATTATAAACTAGTTCACCAACACACTTAATGTAGATACACTATACTCAAACAAAGGCCTTGATGTAGAGATATCGTCATCAAACAAGCCGCCACACAATTATATAAATAATCTTAAGTGTGTCGAATAACAAGACATGATTATGGCCACTACCGGCCGAAACATGTAGTCTTTTGACCTAAAATATAACATTTAATTAAACAATAGTTGTGTTATTTACTTCATACCTACTTGCTAGTTTATATCGATACAGCCAAACATACCATGTATCTGAAGGTGAACATTTAAGGAGAAAATGACGTGAAGAATATGTGGTCATCTTGCGGTTCCACGTACTGTACCTATTTAACATGACGTGTTATCAGTATTCTGTGCAGGTCAGTCCTTATGCCGATAGCCAAACCCAGTCATAAACAGGCACATTCGTGCCAGTCCATGACGGTTTTTATGAAAATTGTATGAGTTTTTCTACCTGAATGTCTTTATGTCAATCAGACTTTCATAAGTTCTTCGTTGCAGGCATTGACGTCACAGGAACCACGCATTTCTTCTTGTTTTAATATGTACAGTAGAACTCCACTTATCCGGAAGCTGGTTATCCGGATCGCCAGTTATCCGCATCGGCTTGGCCCTTCGGGTACACATTTTCTCACTGTAATGGTAAGCTGAGGGTGTTTGAGAACATGGTGTTGAGGAGAATATTTGGACCTAGGAGGGACGAGGTAACGGGGGAATGGAGGAGACTGCATAACGAGGAGCTAAATGATTTGTACTCCTCACTCA
>Ga0123354_10021726_pt1 | contig 10113 bp, 4 predicted proteins | sample TergutLab28metaG_2_FD_97872 | JGI IMG/M metagenome (GOLD analysis project Ga0123354, IMG submission 97872) | Labiotermes labralis P4 segment gut microbial communities from Petit-Saut dam, French Guiana - Lab288 P4 | ecosystem: Host-associated > Arthropoda: Insects > Digestive system > Gut ...
TACCTGTATACCTGATCCTGTCCAAACCTTGGGCAACAGGGATATACCACTAAAAGGGAATAAACAACTTCTATCTACTATCACTTGACCTTAGGGAAAGGAGCCCCTTTACCCATTTAAGGGGCGTTTAGGTGAGCCCCATTGCCGCTCTAGACTTTTGTAGACGAAAGAAATCCCTTCCCCCTGCCGAGAATATAATCCCGGAATGCCTTCCACTGTCCTATTTGCTACACACAGTATGTTACACCGGCTTCGTGCACATATCGCGTTCCGTAATATGGAAGGCTCATAGGGAAAATCTCGAAGATTAACGGATAAACTTGGAGCCACAAAGGCTCATGTACTGTGGAATGTAAAAACCATGTACTCCGGTAGCAATTTACCAACGTCTTCAGCGTGGAGACCTTAAACAAAATAGACAGCATACGTAAAACTTTACAGTGTGGTGTGTTTGTGTAACCATTGTTGCCATCGAAGAGAAACAGTACGTTACCTTTTCATTGTTAGCGTGTATGTAGCTGCCAACAATATATATATATTCAGTGTTGCCACGGAAATTCAACAGTGAATTTCCCTTGCATTGTTTTCTACTTACCGAATATTCGTACTGCAGTTAACAACGATAAGTTTCAAATATTACGTGTGGCTGTATTCTTGTCTTAGTGGGCCGGGTAGCGTACTCGGTATAGCGACTGGCTACGGGCTGGTCGGTCTGGGGATCGAATCCCGGTGGGGGCGAGATTTTCCGCACCTGTCAAGACAGGCTCTGGGCCCCACCCAGCCTCCTATACAATGGGTACCGGGTCTTTTAAGGGGTAAAGAGCGGCCGGGACATGAAGCTGACCCCTCACTCCCTTCTAGTGCCGTGGTAAAGAAAGAGTAGAGCTATACCTCTACTCCTATGGGCCGTACGGCCTATACAGAGCCTCAGTGCCTGTACAAGGGTGCAGTTTACCTTACTTTACCCGTATTATTGTCTTGTCCTGCATGAAAACCGCACCTTCTCTGCACCGTACCCTCTCTGAATCCACCATATTTTACCACATTGTCTTATGAGACGCAAATTTCGGGGGAGGGGAGGGGGACGTTACTGAACATAAAATATGTGTTCCGATTTTCTCTACAACTTTTGTTCGAAACTTTTCTCATTCTTAGAAGAATTCAGCGAGATATCACAAACGTATATCGGTCTTCAAGTAAAGTACCCGTTAATTATTCTTGTTAGATTTCAATGAAACTTGAGTTTTCTCGATAGATTTTGGGGGAGGGGGAATTTCAAATATCAAATTTCATTCAAATCCTTCCAGTGGAAGCCGAGCTGTTCTATGCGGACAGACAGACGGACGGATAAGACGAAGCTAATTGTCGCTTTTTTCACAGTTTTGCGAGCGCTCTTAATATACGGCTTCACATTCCAGAAAACAGCAATTTTCGAAGCCAGCGCAGGCAGAGCCTGGGATGTCTCTCTCGGGTTTTAGTTGCCCGAGTGTTTTAAATGTTTATTTTCCCAGCCCGTCATGTTAACTGCAACTCCAGACATTATGACGCTGTCTACCGCACACATGCAATTTGCACTGTACCGTACGTTCAGGATCGAACGCCACCGTCCAGGTTAGAGACCCTTAAGTGAAGTCCAGAGAGCAACGAAATTTTTAATTCACAGGGTGGTAACTGTGGTGTGAAGGCGTGCATTCGGGTGGAGGATGAACAGACGTTTCGGAGAAATCAGCTGCCTTCAAGATCAGAATTATTACCATCACATGATAATTGATTGCTTTTATTAGCTATCAATATTTATGTTTGTCAGATCCACTACCGTGCACCGAGCAATTTGATACGGTAACGAAAACAACAAATACATATAAATGTTTAATAATGTATAATAAAAGTAAAGGTAAAGTGATCTCTTTAAAGGTCCGATGTGGCCCAGAGGGTGGGTAGAGGTATAGCTCTACTCTTACATGACCGCCGCACTAGAAGGAGGTCAGTGGTCAGCAGCGAACCCCGGCCGCTCTTTACCCCCGGGAAAGACCCGGTACCCATTTACAGGAGGCTGGGTGGGCCCCAGGGCCGGTCTGGACGGGCGGAAAATCTCGTCCCCACCGGGATTCGATCCCGGACCGTGCAGCCTGTAGTCAGTCGCTATACCGACTGAGCTACCGGGCCCATAAAAATGTATAATATAATGTATAACATAAAACACGTTTTTATGTTTATGTGCATTTGTTTATTGCGTCGTCATACCTACGATATAATTTATTGGAATTAGTAATTTAGTTTAGGGCGAAAAGAAATTGTAGCACATCTACGTAGGTTAGGTTAGGTTAGAGGGGACAGAAGAGAGAGAGGGTTTCGGATTGGTTATAGTAAACTAGCATGTTCACCGTTTCTCATTGTCAAAGTTAATGGTTTCTGGGAACTTTCTGGAGGAGTCCAAATTGTGGACTTTGACAAGTTTTGGACCTCTTAAATCCATGTTAGTCGGTCTTGCACATTAAAAACAAGAGGCAGAGACGTTGACAAGGGGTTCACGTGATTTATGGGACAGGACACAGCATCAGCTCATTAGTAGCCAATGACGAGAGGGTATCAAAATTTTAAAGTTTTGATCTAATTGAGGCTGAGTAAAATTTTCAGCGTCAATGGGAAAAGAGAAGGAAATTCAAAAAGCGGGATCAATTTTGACCGGGACACCAGCTACAGCGTTCAGATGCCGAGACGATGCCTTCTGGACATGACTAAATGAAGGCGTAATTTCACGTCAATCAGATTTGGTCACTTTCAGCCAAAATTTTGTGACTATAAATTTAATGGGACTGCAGTCATTATTAACCCTTTAAACGCCGAGTTAAATCCCATCTGTCATTTGCTGGTATAATTATGAGTTCACCATATTCTCCACGTTAGCAGGGTAAGGGTTAAGGTGAAACTGGCTCTCAAACAGACATTTCCCACTATTCGTTGCACGTAAGTAGAGTCTTTGATAACAATGCGATTGTACAGTGAAAGACAGACAGAAAAAGTATTATTTACATTTGAAAGGAAAATACTGAGAAGAATTTATGGCCCAACACAAGATAAAGGACGCTGGCGCCCTATATGGAATAATGAAATTTGTAATTTATACAAAGATCTAAATGTCGTGACGATTTTAAAATTAGAAGAACAGAAACAGCAGGTCGTGTTATAAGAGTGGAAGATGAAATGATCTCAAAATGTTCGTAATGGGAAATTTCATAATAAAAGAGCAGTGGGAAAACCAAGAACAAGAGAGAAGGATGTCGTCCGGAGGGACACATCACATATCCTAGGTATACGAGGATAGAGGAGACCAGCAGAACACAGAGACGAATGGAGGCCAGGCCCCAGAAGGGGCTGTAGCGCCATACATGGACAAAAGAACTGAAAGGGGTGCCAATTATACGCAAAATGACAATAACACTTAGTGTGCCATACCCTTTAATATTAGAAACTGTAAAAACGTTTTTAACTATAGCAAATTAAGAAGCAGTACAGTTGTCAACACATTCGGCTAAATTACTCTGTTAATTACTTACATTGTGCTAATTACTTTTGCAAGTGTGCCTGTAAGTAAGATCTGTTCACCGACCGACAGCCGAGCTGGTAGAGATCCATGCAGCTATTATGAAGATGGAGGCAGCAGCTTCTGTTGAAAGCGTGATTTACATCTACCAGGCAAGACGGCGTCATATCGCGAAGACAGTATTCTCCGCAGCAGGGTGTTTCAGTTATGTCAGGTAGAAGGAGAAAACAACAAGAGGAAAGCCATGACCAGAGAAGAAAAGAAGGAATAGCAAAACATTCAAATTCGGTGAAGTACATTTCAGGGTTAAAGAAGAGAGAGTAGACAGTCTACGATATTGTAACAAATACAACGTAACACGTGATACGGATATTTGAATAGTTAATGAAGTACCATAATACAGAAAAATAAGGATGCCAGAAAAAAAATAAAATGTTCTAAATATAATAATAATAATAATAATGAGGTAACAAGAAAGATAAATTAAATTACACAAGTATTTAATAAACAACAATAAAACTGTAGAACCAACCACCTCCCGTCTTTGACACTGTCAGCTTTAATTTGTCTCCCCGTCATAGACAGTTAACTCGCTGCCCGCAGAGTGCAACCTTAAAGGCATGCTAAATTATCCCAATGCTATCCGATACACCAGCTTTTCACACATTACGTAGAGGCGCGGCCCGATCAATAGGGACTCCACAGCAGCCCGCGAGATAGCAGTAGCTGAGGGCCCTCATTGATTTTGTGTCCGTAAAGGTGTGGGCTTCATTTACGATCCCTGACTGAGGTTTCCTGAGTAAATCAAGTGATGCTACAGAATTGCCCCAAGTTCAGAGTTCAAGTTGATTCAACTTCAGTCGTGTCGGTCACAGAGGAAGTGACGTACTTGCAGAATAACGTCTTTTTTTTTTTAACGGACGAAATCTAAGGTTGAATAGATGCTAGAGTTTTTAAGAAAAGCTCATCACCATTTTAAAAATAGTCCACATATACCACTTAATTGTTATTACCTGTCAACGTACTCCGCAAACACGTTGATTTATTTCTCTCATTCTGAAACGGGGTTAAAAATTCCGTCGCGTTAGAAATATGGCGCTAGCATTCGCAACCATCCATGAACAGCCGTTTCCACTTTCTTATTATTATTTAAATTTAAATTTTTAAATGTAATTCTTACTCCTATCTCGTAGTGGGCCGGGTAGCTCAGTCGGTATAGCGACTGAGCTACGTGCTGGACGGTCCGGGATCGAATCCCGGTGGCGACGAGATTTTCCGCCCGTCCAGACCGGCCCTGGTTCCCACCCAGTCTCCTGTAAAATGGGTATCGGGTCTTTTCCAGGGGTAAAGTGCGGCCGAGGCGTGCTGCTGACCACTCACCTCCTTCTAGTGCCGCGGTCATGTAAGAGTAGAGCTATACCTCTACCCACCCTCTGGGCCACATCGGGCCTGTAACGTGATCACTTTTTTTTTACTCCTATCTCGCAAACTGCGAGATATACGTAGGCCCTCGAGTAATGTGTTACGTTATTTTTCCTCAGAAAGTAAACGCATTCGAATTTGGTGGATATATTTTATTAATAATCTCCAACTTAAAATATCACGAAAATCAGTTAATTGTGTGCCCAGTTGTTCGGTGAGGACACACACAGAAACAAAAACACGCAGAGATGGCAAAGCGAATTGTGCCGCTTCTCAGATACTTTCTAAAGATGCAGAAAGAAGCTAAATCGGCTTTACGTGAAAGAGGTTGCGTTAATTCGGAGGGGAATCCGTGCTTAGAGAAAATGCTCATAGCCTTCGTCACAGTACTGATGTGACTATCGCAGAATATTTCGAAAGCTTCTAGACAAAATCGCTTAGCTCGTATAGGCATAAACGGAACACGTCCCAAATTTCAAGCGGAGTTTTCTCTAAATTCGCACGCAACATTTGTGACTTCATTTCTTCCTTTCTTCCACTCTTTCTCAAGTTCATTGCCGGTTTAAGGATTACTTTACGAAAAAAAACTGATAAATATTAATGTACGAGTAAATTAAACGCATTTCTGTATAATCTTGTTGATACCGATCAACTGGAAGTTTTGATGATTTGATCATAGATATTTAAGAATTCGCGAATTTAAGAATCTTTCAATACTGGCAGCATGAAGCGCATGGAATAACCGCCAAAGTTTAATCCCTTCATACAAAGTCGCATTGCACTAAATGGCATGTAACAACCTATTCATGCCTAGGCCGCGCACTGTTGAGGTTTCTAGATAAGCACAATTATACTCGCACAACAAGCAGGACTCCTTTGTGCGAGTGATCAGCCCGTCGCAAAGGCCGCTACCTACACAACACACAACAGACACAAGAGAAGAATATCTTTGCCCTCAGCGGGATTCGAAACAGCCAACCCACCAATCGAGCGGCTGCGAACGTACGCCTTAAAGTGAAATGCCTCCGGGATGGAGAATTCGTAGACATATAGAAGGCAGAGTCGGTGTATTTCGAAGTGTAATGAAGTGTATCGCAAACACATTCATAAGGTTAGGTCCGTCTTACGACGCTGTCCGAGTCTCGAACTAGATACAGTGACCGAGGAAGTTGACGAAGGTGAGGATATCCAGTGCTGCGGCCGAGGCTAGTGCAGGATGGTTTTTGTACAGACACAAAACCCTTCGCACGCGCTGTAATCGCTTCCTGTACCGAGTTCATGCTTCAAATTTCCCGTCAAAATTTCGAAGGGTGTTCGTACTATTTACAGCCTAAACGTGACAAAAGTTCGTAAACTTTCCCTTCCACACGCGACTTCAGGTTTCCGCCGCGAAGTAGATGCGAACTGCGCTCTTCTGGGTTATTACGCAGCGGGTAGTGGTAATTCCTTACCATCCTTTCGGGACAACCTATCGGTTCCATCTTCAATGGTCAAGATCCTGGTTGTTCCGAAACGACGGTAAGGAATTACCACTACTCGTTGAGTAAAACCCAAAAGAACGCACTTCTATTCTTTTCCTTCCACGCTTCAAATTAATCATCATCATCATCATCACATAATTCCCAGCCCAGCACTGCAACAAGTTGAATTTACGATCTTTCTGAGTAAAGAATGAATCTCGTAAATAATTACATCATTAACCACATAGCCGTCAACTGTTCCTTTGTAGCTGGTTTGTAACACTTCCTTCTTCAAGAGTACAAATTATACCCCGCATTTCAGTCTCTTTCTTTGAACCAAATACTATAACATCCGTTGCTTTGCGTTACGTTACGTTGTCATGATTTAGCATAAATACATCAGGCACTAAACACATCAGCTTTACAAGCGCTTTGTACTTCTCCACATAGCACCAGTACCAAGCACAGTGCACTCGCGGATACAACAGACGACGCAAATATGACGTTTCTATAAGGTCGCAGTTTTGGGTCACTGCCATATTGGTAACTACAGGCATAGAAAGAATATTTATTTACGAAAATTGACCCACTCGCGCACCAATATTTTGTACGCTTTGCTCTTGCATTTAATTGGTTACTGGCCTCGATGTCAGTTTTTGTACTCTTCTCATGTTACACAAAAATTTTTACAATATAACACCTGTAGCATGCTGTTATTGCTGGTTGTAGGCCAAACACAAGCAACGGTGTTTTTATCCAGTTTTGTCCTATAACTCTCGCACCAATTTATGTAGGGGGAGTAGAGGTATAGCTCCACTCGTTCTTAACCTCGACACTAGTTGAGTTCAGTAGTTAACATCACCGCCTCGGCCGCTCTACTCCGGGGGAAGAACCCCGGAACCCATTGAACAGGAGGATGGGTGGGCTCCAGAGCAGTTCTGGACGTTTTGGAGATGGAAATATCTGGTCCTTACCGGGATTCGAAACCCAGAACCCTCCAGCCTGCTCCATGACTCGCACCAAGTCCCGTTGAAATCATGCAAGTTTTCGAAAAGTACAAACGAATCCTCGCAGACACGTTAGCATGCGCACGGAAACGTTAGGCAATGAATGAGCGTGGTGGAGGTGTTTCAGTATTTACTGAAGAAGCACACAGAGCGCTCGGCGAGCACTTTGAAGGGAGAGAATTGGACTCACATACACACAACAGGATACACTTACTGTTACGACACAGGGTTACGTGAGTTTTGAAGTTCTTAGTAGCCTTGCAGAATAAAATATTATGCCGTGTAGTTCTGTAGATAGATGAATGCAATCTGAAAGTAAGGATAGCAATTGTGTGGGTAGGACAAACGTTGTGTTATGCAATTAAATATAGAAACCACAAAATCAGTCAAATGTAACTACTTAATGTAAACAAAGTTTCTTACTTGCAAGACACTGTTACATGCTGCAGCAAAAAGGCCATCTTCTCAATTTTATTATACCTTCCTTGTTGTATTGTACATTGCCTTCGCCCGAAGATGACCTGTAGCATTGCTTACAAAGAAAAGGAACTGATTTTGTGGTTTTTGGAGCGTTGGCAATATTGTGAAAAGCGACTATTAGGTACGTCATGTCTGTCTGTCTGCCTGTCCGTCCGTCCGCGTGAAACAACTCGGCTTGCTCTAGACGGATTTTCATGAAAACTGATATTTGTGTTTTTTAGGAAATCTGTAACGAAAATTCAAATTTCTTTAAAATCTGACAATAATAACGGATACTTTACATGAAGACCTATCTACAGTTATGATCATATCTCGCTCAGTTCTTCTTAGAATGAGAAATGTTTCAGACAAACTTTGCAGAGAAGATCAAAATATTTTGTGTTCAATAAATACTTTCTAAAAATCGTTCTATCCATAAGAAAATGTGGAAAAATAGGGTAGAGTCATACAAGCCACAGATGACATTATACGGCACATTTTCACTGCATGCTGGATACTAAGGCTAGAGACACACACTGAGAATATGCCATATTTTTTTAATTTCTCCGGCAACAATGGTTAGGCGAACGCGCCCCATTGTTACGTTTACACGTACACTGCCTCTCTTGTATTGGCTAGCACGTTCTTCCACAAAGTTCTACCTGATTACCAGACTATACGGAATCACATGCCAGAACGTCGTAATATCAGCTTCAAATATTTATAAAATTGCATTATTTGAAACAACGGAAAAAAGAATAATTTGCACACCAGAAAAACTAGGAAGCTGGGATCTTGGAATGACACATGTTCCCTGCAGTGGACGAGGATATACGTGTAAGTGCTTGCCTTGTATTACCAACACAATGAACAACAAGTGTCACTTATCCAAATATAACAGCTTACTTCGAAATATTTCCGTTATTTCTTTTAGTCATCTTTGTAGTCGATGATTTTAGTATAGTTGTTTATTAGGACTGCTGGCGTCAGTTACGTGCGGTCTGTCAATGTACGTTCAGGAACCGCTGGCGATAGGTAGGAGGGGTTTACGGGGAGAGATTTAAATGGGAAAACCTTAGCAGCGGACAACGGACGCTAGCAGTCCAGTAAGGAAGTCAGTCGCGTACGAGAGCGATGTGAGTGAGGGAGTACAGGTGATTGTGTTATTTTAATAAAATATGATTTAGTTGTTTAACTGGATACAGCACGACTTTTCTTTATATCAAGAATAAAATGAGTAAATAAAACAGCCAGTTAAAAAAAAATAACTAAAACTGTAGGTGATTCGGTGAACCACATCCGTTTCCCGAAGGAGGTTCACCTACCAGACTAAGCACGGCGGGACAACAAAGTTACAAAGGGTGATCGTGTAGATCTTCAAGAAACACTCATATACAAATATACGTAGAACCTTCAAAAAGTTTCCGGAATTAACTGGTATTATTTACAGGGATTGCTACTGTCAATAAAGAAATGCACGTTGACATCCTTTGTAGCCTTAGGGACGCGGTCAGAAGAAAATTCCAAGAAAAGGGAGAATCAAGAATTGGTTTCTCCTTCACGACAATGCTCCAACACACCGGTCGGTTTATGTTAAGGATTTCTTAGGAAGAAGAATGTGACAATACTGTTACATCACCTTATGCTCTCCTGCTTTCGCTCATAACTTTCACTTTTTCCCTCGAGTGAAATCAGCATTGAAGATTCAGTGATGCTTCTGATTTTCTTAAGAATTCGATGGAAGAGCTGAAAAGGCTTTCACAAAACAGCTTCCAGGAAAGCTTCCAACATCTTTTCAGTCGCTAGCTGCATTGTACAATTGCGCAATGGGACTATTTTGAAGGAAACGAAGCTTATATGATTGTATTGTTACGGTTTTCTCAGCAATAAAGATATTCCGGGAACACTTTGAAGCTACCACGTACACGTGGAATTGAAATTGAGTTTTACCATTTACTGTGGACAGAGTTATATCTTAACCTATTTATATATCAATGCTCACTGAAATGGTTATAAGTTATAGTCGAAATATGTTGGTGTATTCTAGTGTGTAAGTGGATAATTAAAATTTGCAATGTAATTTATTTTGCCGGTTGTTTTTTGTATGGGTGTGAAGCTTGGTCGCTGACATTGCGGGAGGAAAGGAAGCTGAGGGTGTTTGAGAACATGGTGTTGAGGAGAATATTTGGACCTAGGAGGGACGAGGTAACGGGGAAATGGA
>Ga0123354_10021727_pt1 | contig 10113 bp, 4 predicted proteins | sample TergutLab28metaG_2_FD_97872 | JGI IMG/M metagenome (GOLD analysis project Ga0123354, IMG submission 97872) | Labiotermes labralis P4 segment gut microbial communities from Petit-Saut dam, French Guiana - Lab288 P4 | ecosystem: Host-associated > Arthropoda: Insects > Digestive system > Gut ...
CCGACAGAGCGGCCGCCGCCGGTCGGCGAAGTTAGTGCCAACTTTTGCGGATAGAGGGGTGTCACGTGGTCAGCGCAACGGTTCCCCACAGCCGTTAATCTCTGTTTTCTAGACCTGGAGCCATATATACATTTATTTATTTATATATGTATATACATATATACACGTATATATGTGACTTCTGTACACTAAGTGAATAAGCAATCGACATTGAAGCTTTTTTCCTCACTCTCATTGGACACATTATAAAAAAAGAATCTTTGTGTATATATAGGCCTTTTACACTTGATTTAATTAAGGCTTGTGTTTCAGTGAATTTTTATATTAATAGAATAATAAATTATAAAATTAAAGCAGACCTTTTTGAAATTCTATGTGAATGCGGTCAGGAGGATTTTGTTTAAGGCATGGGAGGATTTGCAAGCATAAGTTCGGAACTACTGTAAGTTATTTAATGTACGAGTTTGGAAACTCTCAAACAGCGCCTCGTTCCTCAGTTATTTGTGAAATAGTAAACTGTACGGAAAAAATATTAGATGTCACGTGCGCTTTTCATTCTTCTTTATAACTCGTGCTGACAAGACTTTTGTTTCTTAAATATTTGTTGGTTACGCCGGAGATTATCACAAATGTGCGTAGAGTGGTTCTTCATGTAAAGTGTTTGTTACATCTGTCCGATTATGACAAAAACTTACGTGGTTACACAGAGTTTCCTAAAATTCACCAAAGTTAATTTTTATGAGAATATTTTCAACCGCGTTCGAGTTATTTTATCTTTACATACCAATGGAAGGAGATTTCACAGCATTTTGTTTATAAAAAATAAAATATATCACGTGCTGTCAATTATTTTCTTTGTTCTTCGTCGACACAGATCGCCTTGCACGCAACATTATGTGCGGTCTCCTAGGAATAAAAAAACATGGCGGACATGACAAGTACAGAAAAGCATAGCTCTTACAATTCGTCCACTTATAGAGAACGAAATATTAATCCGCGTAGAAAAGTAAATGTGTTAGTTTGTTGCACCTGAAATCTATAGCGATATAAAACGTACTGCACATTAAAACAACTTTGACGACAGTATACTAATCTGCACCAGATTAACCGAAAAAAAACAGAGGAAATTGCTAAAAGGATGGACGTTACACTTTCATTTCTTCAGATGAATAGGTGCAAGGTAAGGTAAATTAAAGGTAAATACACCCTAGAACAGGCCACGAAGGCCCAGAGAGGGAGTAGAACTATAGCTCTACTCTTTCTTTATCCTTAGCGCTAGATGGGAGAGGGTGGTCAACGCCAAGCCCCCGCCACTTTACCCCCGGTAAAGACGCGGTACTCATTGTGCTGGAGGCTGGGTGGGTCCCAGGGTCGGTCTTAACAGGTGCGCGAAGTCTCGCATTCACCGGGATTCGATCCCCGGACCATCCAGCCCGTAGCGAGTCGCTATACCGGCTGAGCTACCCCGTCCCTCGAATAGGTGGAAGGGTTGTAAACATTATGGAGGAAATAAAGTTAGAAAACACAATCTAAGGAAATCTTTTCGGATACAAAGGAACATATAAATGGAGGACAGGAATAAATAGACGAAAGAAAAGCTAATGTAACCTTAGTGCTTATCTTCACAAAAAGTGTGTTATGAAATGTAAAGGAGAAAGCATATTCTGCCTGTCCGACATTAGTTGCTAAGGAAAACACCACTCCATCGTGCGTAAGAGATACTGGAAGAAGGAGCTACAATAAGGAAAAAGAAGTAACTGAGGGTACAAAGAAGAGGCATGGTAGTGAAGGTGAATTTGGTTATGTAAACATTACAGTAAGAATAAAAGCAAGGAAATATATTTGAACAGAACATAGTAGGAATATTTAACTTTCAGAAAAAGAGCGGGTGTTGAAGAAAGACAAAGTGTTACGAAGCTATTTAAACTTTTTCGTGAAAGCTGTTTTGGTAATTATAAAAGCGGCTAGTCTTAATATCTTTTGATTTCTTCATAAGATTGCAAATTTTCATGAATATACTGCATCTGATTCCCGTGAAATTCTGGCGCGTCTGCTTATGTGTTTATAAACGTAAGACGGAACATAGTTTCAAACAGAAGTTATGTGAATATAGATAATTGTGTGTCATTTAATGGGATTCAGTACTGCACATCACACCTCTTGTGGAACACTAAAGACATTTTATGGAAAAATGGGTTTAAAAATCCGCACTTCAAAAAATGGCATTTTCATTCATCGCGTCTCACTGTATAGCATAAACTACAGTGCTATAAAACTCTAGAGGTGTATTTTTATCTGTATGACGTATTTGTATCATCGTCGCCATCTGCTTCACATTCATCAGACTCAAAGCAAAACATTTAACAGCAAATACGAAGTAAGCACCGTCATATTCCCACGTACAGGTATAAACCGCCTGCTGTGTAGCTAGATGATAAAAGTGTCATCACAGTCGTAATGTTGAAAACTCAAGCCTTCTGACACCTTATGCCCTGCAGGCTGGTACAAAGTTACCGAAGTTTCAAAGAGTTAATCCTTATCTTATTAAGGTCAGAAAGTCAAGGAAGAGTTCCAAACGATAGCAGTGCCTTCGTCTTTAGGGTCAACGAGTAGAAAATGTTTTAAAATGTACTCTCATGCTTAGAGATATAAGTCATGAGAGAGTTTCGGAAGATCGCAGTTTTAAACACCCCTAGACTCTTATATAGGCGTTAAGAACCTCCGAAACGTCGGTATAAATTTGCCGACCGACACTGCATAAGGTATCCGGAGACTTGATTCGTCAGGTATTACATTCCTGAAAAGTCACAAAAAAAAAAAGGAAAGACGAAAATATAAAGCGTTGTTTGAAGTTCTTGTAGCTAGCTGTGTTAGTGAGTGTTTCAGTCTTTTGGGATATTAACGTGTGTTGTTGGAAGAGAATTCCACAGGTTCCAAAGGATCGTGGTGCCTAGCAATGCTAGTCACTATTAATCAAATGACGGGATGTAAAAGCATCCTAGAAAAATCTAGTCTTAAACAAGACAGACAATGTAGGCACAACGTAACAGTGAGATGCACTCGTGAAAGCATTGTTGCCCTAGAAAAGGAATATGTGTTGCATATTCTGAGTATGTGCTTGTAGCCTTAGGTATCCAGTATGCAATGCGCCTGCGCAATATTCTTTTTCTGTGGCCTGTCCGGCTCTACAATATTTTTCCGTATTATCTATAAACGGCAAGATTTTCGAAAAAAAAAATATTGAATATAAAGTGTTCATTTTGATTTTCTCTACAACATTTTGTCTGAAGCATTTCTCATTATAAAAAGAAATTCAGCGACACATGAACATAAATGTACTTAGGTCTTCATGTAAAGAATTAACCATAGTACAGGAGGTTGGTTGGGCTCCACTATCCGTCTGGACAGAGGCAGAAAACCTTGTCACCAATGGGATTTCATCTCCGTGCCGTCCAGCTCGTAGCGAGTCGCTATACCTACTGCGCTATCACGGTCCCAATCTTAAAATATACCTAAATTATATAAATAATCTTAAAATAAATCTAGATTGTCCCGAAACGTCAGCAAGAATTTGCCACTATTCGCAGCGTAATAGCCCAAAGGGCACGGTTCTCAGGGTTCATTAAAATGTAATTACAAATAAATTAGATTTTTCCCTTAGACGTGTAACAAAATTCGAAGAATCTTGAAGAATAAAAATAAGTAAAAATACTCAAAAATTTTCTGGGGTGCTGACCATAGCTACAGCGCTCACAAACAATATAAATTAAAATGTTATTGTCCCTTACAGGAGAGGGGAACCGCGGTGGCACAGTGGTTAAAGTGCTATGCTACAAATTGGAAGGTCGCTGGTTCGATCCCAGCTGGTGTCGTTGGAAATTTTCATTGACATAAAATCCTTCCGATCGAACTATGGCTCTGGGGACGACTCAGTCTCTAATACAAATGAGTACCAGGTACATTTCCTGGGGTAAAGGCGGCCGGCGCTTAAGGCTGACAAACTTACCACCATCCTGTGCTGTTGTCATGAAATCTGGGAACCTTGACTTCCTGGAACCTTCTGGGCCACTTCAGGTCTGTAACGGGACTGCTTGAACTTTACCTTATAGGAGAGAGAGATGAAGGCTGTTGACCGAAACAATACGTCACAAAATGATGAAGGGTGTCCTATTTTGCATAAGTGATGAAGTACTGACATGTAAAACGTAAATGAAAGATAATTTCAGAATCCATTTTAGTCGGCAGAACATGGCTGTTGCAAAGCTGAGACAGCCTGTTTGTTTTCTCCGATGATCTTCGCCACTAGTGACGTCCCTAAATTGGACCTTACACACATAAACAGAACCAAACAGTGAACAGTTACAAATACCGTGTGCTATCGAGCATCAGTTTTAAATTTAAAGCGCTTAAATTTTGGTGAATATTTTCATATAGAATTATTTTCTTAATTATAGAATAATCCACTTAGTAGGTGTAGAAAATCTAAGGGAGGAAATGATATATTTACTTTCATATAGAGATAAGGCTGTTGCGATGTTCTTACTTGTTGTATCAAGGTAGGAATGCTGTCCTGTAACTATAGTGTGTGTAATCTTTACAGCAGTCTCCGTCCTTGAAGGCTAAATAAACAAACATTGCACCAAATTTAATTTACACTGTATTACAGAGCCCCAATTCATGCAAGCACTCTGATAGTTTCTATATAAATAGCGAAGACTGGCTGATAGTTGTTATTGTTAAACAACCATCCAGAACTTTCAAGGTTGGATAAAGGTACTTTTGGAAACGAAAACTCAATTACTTTGTGCGTTTACAAAGAAGTCGTAATTCACATGTTGGCTGTCCTTCGGTACCACCAACAAAGCTTCATATAAGACCCTACCCATACTGGGTGGCAGAATTCAGTTCGAAGCCAGATTTATTACTGCAAAATTTGAGTTTCTCGCGGTTATCTTCTATGAGATGTAAAGCCGTGTATTTCGCTAGATATTTACTGGCGTTTTACAAGAGTGTAACACTTACTGAATTTTATGCCACGAATTAGCGGCAGTACCTTCCTCCGAACTGCTTTAAAACTTCTCCTTCTCTTCATGACACCAAATGTCAGAAGATCCTTTTACATCCATTTGTGTTTTCATGAAGTCCCAACTTAGGAATCTCAAACATGCGACCAGGCGGTCGCATGCGGCTCGCAAGTTCATTTCTTTCGGCCTCCTAGCTGACATTTTTCAAATTGAAGGATGTAGCCCGGCTCAGTTTAGAAAGTTTCTTGAATTTAAATTCGTCAATTGCTTTGTTTTAGAGTCGTTGGTTATCCTTCGACGGTATACTATAACATTACTAAATAAAGAGAAAACAAACAATGAAGTTTCAAATTCAGTAATTATAGTAAGTTTGGATTTGGTTGTTCAAGTATGAAAAATCTTTAATTGTGCATTTAATTCGAACTGAAATATTTATCGTTTTTCCGAAGTTTCCGGTACATGACGATATGTATTTGGATATTATACTATACTATACTATACTGTACTGTACTGTACTGTACTGCGTTGCGTTGCGTTGCGTTGCGTTGCGCTGTGTTGTGTTGTCGCACGGCTGTTTGCCTGTAACTTCTTGACCCTGAAACAAAAGCACTGCGATACCTTGAACCGTCGCGAAACACCCAACAACACGGTGTCGCATTCCAGAAGACTTGAATCTTTCTCATTGAGCACTTCATGTCTCCCTTTTTACTGCATAAGACGTAATTAGACAAGTATTTATTTTCGAAATTATCCATTTACCTGCGTTCTATTTGAGTCCGAGACAACACATTTAAAGCCTATTGGTCACTTTACTTAACATTGGGTTTATCATTAAGAAATTCTGCGTTCCGCCTACTCAGATTATTTATTTGTTTGATATGGTTCTCAGGACAAACTGTGATTATTTCTGCACTTAGCATCAACTTATTTGTGTTAGTAACAGAAAAGGAGGGCGTTTACTGTGCGTCACTGCAACTTGATATCTAATCAAGTTCTATTCGATCTATGTTTTGTATTCGTGTTTGTTCGCAAAGTGTTGAAAGAGCTCACCATCGCCGTTGGTGAGCAAAAGAAATTGATAAAATTACAACTACAACTACTTAAGAATTGTAAAGAAAAAATTAAATTTTGACATTGCAATTGTAGCAAACGTAGTGAACTCTATTGAAAAAGTTATATTGTCATTGACTTCAATGTAAACACTGACACACAAAAGATTGCAAGGGTACGTCAAAATTTCTAAAGGACATGTTACCAACAAGTATAGTAGGTAGATATATAGTGCAGAGGATCTCTCACTCATTCACAAAGTTTGCCCTTTGTAGCAAGCCTAACATTTCGAAATATAATTACGAAACTCGTTAAAGAAGCTCTCGGGCACTTCCTTCTTACTCATGTTACTCTCTAGATATTACTTGTACAAGTTAATCGAAATATCAGCTTCTTTACATAAATGTACTACGTGCATAATAAGCGTCACACGGAGGATGAAAGCAACAAGGTAGGAAATGTCCACATGGTGTCGTACTTCTGGCACTTTCATCCTGTCGTATTCTTCGGGATGTAGTGAATTTTCGGATGTATTTTTTTTAAACAGCTGAAGATGCGTGTAATTTGCCTGGTTTCACAAAACATTCAGCAGGTTTCCTCCGTACCGTAACAAAAGGTTTTGAAGTAGATCATAATGGGTTTCCCGTAAATGGTAACATATCCTACCAGTACAACGAAGTTAATGTATGACTGGTTTTAATGTAGCTTTTAACGTGACTTTAGCAAGGCAAAGAAATACAGCTCCCTGATGATGGTCTTAGGACCGAAACATGTCGGAGCAGTTTTAGTGTTTTAATGTGTAAATTTTAAACAAGTGCATTAGTTGGTATAATAATTGAGTGGTAACATGACAGTCGGTCAGTTTCGGTTGTTATATTTAGGTCGTCGACTCGTTCTTCCGTTTCAGCTCGTCTCACACAGAACTTTGTATGTCTCGGTTATTAATATCGTTCATTCCCAGGCTTAAACTCGTAGGTATTCATGCGAAGCGGCTTTTAGTTCTGTCTAATTGTATTCATAACCGGAATCACTTTCTTCCATGCGAAATGGCAAATCATGGGCATACATGAATATCCTAACAGTTGCTTCCCTCTCCTGCTTCGCTAACGCGTCTAAAAGTGAGAATTCCATCAGTAACTTGGCTCTTATATCATTTCTAACACTGCAGATCTTGCTGTTACAATTATCATACGATATTAAGGCTGCATTGCCTATACTGAAGCCACGGATTGGGTGGTGAAAGTGATGGTGCTCTATGATCCTTCCAGTTGCCTGGTGCTTTCTTCGCTTCTTTGCCGTCTGGAAATGTGAACCAGACCATTTATCTTGTCTGTGATGAAGGTCATCGCATGGTTATGTGAAAATGTAGATGGATTACTAGAGGAAAAAGTAGGGAAGATCTCTGAAGGGGTGAGTTTAAGAGGTTGAGCTATATGTGGATTGGATCGATCCATGAGACCTCTTGCAAAGGCCTTAGGATAGGAGCTTGTTTTACCCAACTCTTTTACATATTATTTTTATTGTGAATTTCCGTATCGATTTCTGATGAGATTGTTAACGTGTTTTTAATTTCTCTCTCGCATCAGCCCAGATTTTTAGGTATTTTTTTTTCGGAATGGCTCAAAATACCAAGAGCTCTCTCGGAAAAGCTGGCGATAGGAACACGGAACTCTGACCTGCATACATATAGAAAATATGGTTACGTTGGGAATGTAATAAAGTGAAGAGGGCAGAAGGAATTTAGCTTTGTGAGGTTAGCCGGAAATAAAAGGAAAGGGAGAACCAATGGGCCGTGAACTTGTTGAAGTTCTGCAACGAATGGAAGCATGCTGAGACGTTCAAGGGTTATTCGTGGAATTGTGAAAAGGTAAAAACTGTTATGTCTGCGAGTGAAAGCGAAAGGATGCAATATATATATAAACAGAGTTATAAACTGTGATCAATTCTTTGATAATCCTCGTGTCTCGAATCTGTTCTATGTGTGCAGCGCTCTGCCATTTGGAAAAGTGCCTTCACTAAGAGGCAAGAGTTAACCAAGATAAAACTCTGCAAATTTTCACTTCAGGCCATTTTTCATCTCCTTAATTGTAGCTTCTACATTTGCCGTACACTGCGGCAATTACAAGCAAACGTTGCGAAACACATCCGCTGCTTTCTGTGCATAATCCTCGTTAATGTAAGCTGGGTGTAATTATTAAGTACAGTTGCAGATAATAGGATTTATTATTATTATTATTATTATTATTATTATTATTATTATTAACTTACAGCGTAGAGAAATTAAAAATTAATAGTCTGTTGGCGAATCAAATTTCTTGGAGGTACTAGAACCAAAAATTTCGTTATCAGAACTTTTACAGGGCTCGCGATTTGTCGCTAACCTGAGTCGGTTGAATCCACTCCACCAATCGCAATCCTGTGTGTTTACGATAAATTGTTCTCTTACCTTTCAACATAGGCTTGGGTCTCACACTTTTTCTTTTACTTGGGTTTCCGTCTAAAATTTTGTATGCATTTCTCGTCCCATCCATCAAATTTATAAGAACATGATAAACAAATTGCAATAAAAATCGAAAAGAAATTATTCCGTACCTTTAATAAGAAAATTAGATCTAGCCTAAATGTCACGTCAGTAGATAGAGTAGTAAACACTTATTCTCTAATCGCCACTAACTGTTTGTCACTAGTGTGAATGACATTCTGTTCCCCTTTTTTTCCAAGAAGTATATTATGGCTCCTGGTTTATATGATTCTGATTATGGTGAAAAATTCTGTGTGCATTCTATTTTATATTATTTTGCTATACTGGAAACACAGGTATCTCATTCCTAGTCACTAGTATGGAAGCTGATTGGGAAACGAACACAATTGTTTCATTACCTTAGTAGAACTACAAACAAGACTTGATATTCGTGAAGTACCAGAGAAGTCCTAATATATTTAGTAACTGTTGCTGCGAAGTATACTATTTTACCGTAAATTATTCCTAATAAATCCCAATTATGTTAGTTATTTCCTTCTTCCTTCCTTCCTTTCTGTCCTGGTATATTTCATTATCACTATTAATTAATTGTGTTAACGAAACATAACAATTAGTAATTAATTAATGTTACTGCTTTTAATTATTTTTTCTTATTGTGTTATTCTTTAGCATATACCTAGCTACAGTTTCCTCCTATTTGACAGCGGGGTGTGCCCTAAGAGATACATTATGAAATCAGAGATGTGTTCACAAAATTCCTGACCAAATTTTCCTCTTTCGTTTGCCTTTATTTGAATAAGCAAATTGTTTATTAACACACTAAAGGCAAAACAATCTGTTCTCTGTTTGTCTCAGTAATTAACCAACTTGATACACAAAATTTTTGTTTTACAATAAGTTTATTTCATGCTTCTACATGTTTCGAGCAAATGTGCTCATCATCAGGAGGTCAAAATTGCATTACACAGCCTCTGGTATCATCACACCTATAGGTTTGATGATACCATAGGCTCAGGCTCAGGTTTCTCGTCTTCTTCAACTGCGCATCGCTTCAGAATTTTAACAGAAGTGTCGACTGCGATCTTCTGATCGTGGAAATTCAGCAAATTCTAGACACCTTCAGCATCGTACTTGATGAATTTCTGAGCTTGACTTAATGTGCTGTGTCTTGGACAAATGACGTAAATATAGAACGACCTAAGACGAGATGACGGAAGACGGGGAATTATTACAAATTATTTATGAGTCAAGTTATCCCTGTTCAAGTCATGAAGGAATACTTGGTGGTGGTGCTGTAACTTCGTTCGTACTCAAACTCCGCAGTAAATAGTTTGAGCGGCCAGTTTAATTCCCAGGCTGCTTAACCGCAGCATAAATGCCTCCTCCCTTCACAGTGCCTATTCTATACGTGGTCGGACAATTAAGTTCGTGAAATCGCCACCGTGTGCTTGCCGTGGCAGCACTGGACAAAAGCCTTAGTATGGTTTGATGACGTTGACATATCAGCGTTTCACAGCTGTGTTGTTGTTGATCTATGGCAGTCTCTTTCTGAGTGGC
>Ga0123354_10021729_pt1 | contig 10112 bp, 7 predicted proteins | sample TergutLab28metaG_2_FD_97872 | JGI IMG/M metagenome (GOLD analysis project Ga0123354, IMG submission 97872) | Labiotermes labralis P4 segment gut microbial communities from Petit-Saut dam, French Guiana - Lab288 P4 | ecosystem: Host-associated > Arthropoda: Insects > Digestive system > Gut ...
AACGCCGAGTTAAATCCCACCTGCCACCTGCTGGCATTATTAGGAGCTCACCATATTCTCCACGTTAGCAGGATAAGGGTTAAGTGAGCAATTTTATGGAGGTTTAAAATCGCCGGCAACAATAAAAAGGACTTACTTCTTCATGTAAAATGTCCGATTTTTGTGGATTTCAACACAAGATGGATTTACTCGACAGATTTTCACAGAAGTCCCCCGTATCAAGATTCGTGGAAATCCGTCCAGTGGGAGCCGCAATGATACAAGCGGGGGGAACGGACGGTCGGACGGACATGGAGAGGCTAACATGCGCTTTGCTCTGCTATGCAAACGAGCTTACAAACGATCTAAATCGAATTACCTCTTAGTCATGAGAAACAGCGGTTGGCAGAACTTGACAAACGCTCGGCTAAGAGCATCTGATGTTCTGATCTGTTTGGTGTCTTGTAGCTATCTGCTCAAAATTGTTCAACAATCACCGACATGATGATTGCAAGTGTTCTTGAAGGACTATCATAGGTCTACATTAGATTGGTCACAGTGAAGCAACTGCAGTGACACCAGGAATAATTTTGATAACCGTACCAAATTATCACCGACAAACCGGCGCTACTGTGCTCGGAAGGCAGACGTCACTCACGTTTCCTGTTCCAGCACTTACAGTGCACCAGGAATTCAAGTCTGAGGCTCACAGGTAGTTTTAACATTTCTGTAAGGATCGCTTAATACCGGAGAATTCGTTTTAAAAATCTCTGATTTCATCTACCGATAATAAAACACACCCTGTACATGGCTAATTATCATTCTGTGGCTCAAAATGACTCGTGTAAAATTTGGGTCACGTTACGATAAACATTCTGTGTGTGTACCTACTTGTGTGTGTATACACGTGTATAAACACAAATCCACGTTCGTTATTTCACTTTCTTCGTGGTCATTAATTAAAACTACCTTGGACTATGGGCGTTATTAGGTTTCTGACACCGGAATACGTACTTTGTCCGTCTCTCAGCCACATTCTTATTCCACACAAAACATCAAAACATTGTGCTCACCAACTCCACCAGGTTACACACCTTCCATCTCACAGCGCGTTCGCATGCCGCATGCTTTCCAACGTCGTGTCCTCAACCCAGCGACTCACCACTACTCAGCACTACGAACATCTCAGTTCAATTAGTACTTAGTGTCTCTGCATGTTAGTGCCCTACATTTACTCCATTACGGTGTAAAATGTACACCTTTCCACACTTATGCTTGAGCACGCGGTAGCGCAGTTGGCTAAAGCACTGTGCGGGTTCGATTCCCGATGGGGTCAAGGGTGTTTTTCATTGAGTTAATCCTTCCGGCCGCACTGTGGCCCTGGGTTCGACTCAGCCTCTAACGGAAATGAGTATCATGGATATTCCCTGAAGGGTAAAGGCGGTCAGTGCGCAGGGCTGACAACCTTGTCACCTTTATGTGCCCTCTGTCACGGAAGTCTGGAAGCCTGAGTCTCTTGGAGCCCTAAGGCCCTGTCCTTTATCGTTTGTATGTTATATACAAAAATCCCACCCCGAAACTGCGCCATGTTATAGACAGCCAGTTATATGGCACACAACACAACGGACACCCCCCCCCCCACACACACACACACACGGATAAGAGCCATACGCTGCGCGTTCTAGCACGTACATTTTATCACAACGACATACACCAGGAGTCACTCACACCATGAAGGGTGCCTCGGATGTTCACGTCACATTCATGAGTTGAAGTACGAAGGAAGACTCGGCGTACACACGACAGGGTGTACAACAATTTAGTTTCACTTGTACGCAGCTTTTTCAACGTACAATGTACTTGTATGTGTCGTACGAATAATGTCAGACAGCAAATAAACAAAAAAGCAGCACAAGGCAGCGTAAGTGCTGCCTTTAGTTTTTGTTAAATTGACGTACGATTCAACAAGCGTATTTCAGACGTTTAGAGGTGGTACGCTGCGAGATGAGGGACGCTGCAATGAATACTTGAAACACGATAAGGTCAAGGTAAAGGTCAAGGTAAAGACAGAGCTGTATCCACGCCATGAAGGCTTTTGAGAAAGTGGAAGTACATATCTAATTCTTAACCTGGCCTACTCAAGGTAGAATTTGCCCAGGAAACGCAACGAAAACCAAGAAGACCCTCCGGAGCCCTGCCATGGCTCATTCTTCAGCCTCTCACCGCCGAATTTCTAGTTCGATACCAGGCCGCTACATGTTGGATTTGAGGTGAACGGTGTGGCAGTGGGGGGCAGGTTTTATTGTTTTAACCGAATACTCCGACTCCCCCCCCCATTCAGCTTCATTCCACAAATGCTACATACTCACTCATTCACCTACCAAACACACTACACGATCGTAACACCTGACGGCAACACACATAACACCACGAAACACATAAGTAAGTACAGTCTACAAACCGGTTTAGATTCGAACCGGGATCCTTCTGAATACAAGCCCAAATCATTACCGTTCCACCAGCCCACTCAGTGGTTTGCCTCTCACATACAAACAGAGTTTATTTAATGTGCTGAAATAACGTGAGAAGGAAAACAGAAAACACGATATTAATTTCAAGATAAAAGCAAAACAGTACCGAATGAGAAACGGAAATACAGCTAGAACCAGGGTTCAAGTCAGGCAGATAAATGCATAAAAGAGACAGGCCTAGGGACAGAGAAGTACACAAGCCTTTTGCCTGTAGCGGTATTGAGAACAGTTCTGTTTGTTTGCCAGGGTAACTTGAATTGACTATACAGAGCACACTGAATAGTCCTCTCCCACATCAAGAGCATAGACATGAAAAACCGGAGCGTCTCCTAGATACCATCTCTTGCTTCTCGAGGACGACTTGGTTTGCCTGCAACCCGCAGAACACAAGGCCCCCTCACTGAAGTGGCGGCACCGTTACCTCAGCGTCCCGGACAGACGCGATGTTTGCATTTATCTTGAATTCAGTGCAACATGTACATGTACGGTACAACAGTACAAGGCAGTGTACGGAAAGGGATCAAAGCTACGAATATATTAATGCAGCCTGTCGCGACTGCCGGGTAGGGCTGAACCACAGTTTATAGTTAAGAAACTAACATTCCCAAATACGGGTCATGTCGTATCAAAAAAAGCCTCACCCTGCTGGAACTCCAAAAAAAAAACTGTTAGCGTCGTCCCCGATAAATGTGGTAATGTGTTTTAATAATTCTTTCAAAGCCACCTTAACTCAGCACATACGGGATGACACAGGACCAGCGAACAAGCTGTGCACCCTACACTTTTTTCACTGTTATTAGTTACGTAGCTACAGGGTGATGCACGACGTACTCCAGACACACATTGCACATTCGTGATCGACTGATCCTTTGCCAACGTCAGCAAGACGCTGTATTTCGACGGCTGCAGCAACGTTTCGCGGAGACATCCGGTGTAACACCGCACCTGTGAATGTGCGTCTCCAACGGAATTTGCGGACACTCGCCAGCGAAGAAAATTATGATGCCAACATTGCAGCTGTGGCAAGAGAGACGTGCGATATCGCGTGAAAATAAAATGATAGTATCCCAACGGAGGGCCCTCGAAGTAATTCTTGATGTTCAGCTGGATCCATTTTACTCGCAGGCAGCACATATGCTTCCAGGCTATGGCATCCACACGTACTGTACATGCAAGTATGAAGAGTCCGGTGTTTTATCGCATGACACCTTGCGTCATTGCACGGTGACAGGCAAGTCGAACAATAAATGTCTTAGGACATATGTTGTAAGACACCTTAAGGTGTCTCTTGGAACAAGCAGGAACTGCACCATGGATAACTTGAACACGAATTCTTCACTCTGTATACCAACAGTAACATACAATTCTTCACTCTGTATACCAAACGTAATATACAATTCTTCACTCTGTATACCAACAGTAACATACAATTCTTCACTCTGTATACCAACAGTAATATACAATTCTTCACTCTGTATACCAACAGTAACATACAATTCGTCACTCTGTATACCAACAGTAATATACAATTCTTCACTCTGTATACCAACAGTAACATACAATTCTTCACTCTGTATACGAACAGTAATATACAATTCTTCACTCTGTATACCAGCAGTAATATACAATTCTTCACTCTGTATACCAACAGTAATATACAATTCTTCACTCTGTATACCAACAGTAACATACAATTCCTCACTCTGTATACGAACAGTAATATACAATTCTTCACTCTGTATACCAACAGTAACATATAATTCTTCACGCTGTATATAAACAGTAACATACAATTCTTCACTCTGTATACGAACAGTAATATACAATTCTTCACTCTGTATACCAGCAGTAACATACAATTCTTCACGCTGTATACAAACAGTAATATACAATTCTTCACTCTGTACACGAAGAACAACGCACAATTTCGACTTTCGAATGCCAATGAAAACTGCCTGAAACGCTGAGAGGTAGCAAGAGACGTGTGTTCCAATGGTCTATACAAGTACGAAACAAATGCAGACTACCAGGGTTATGTGCTTCTAAGCGAGACGGGCTATCTTATACACAGGGCGTACAATTATAAAGCAGACTATGGGCACTGCGTCCGTAAGTAACGTTACAATGCAGATAAACAGGCCTTAGCAGTTGGTATCTGTAGAGCAGAACATCGTACGTAAAGGAGAACTGTAAGTGAAGAGAGTTTGCAAGTAGGAGAGAGGATGGTACTGACAGTTTGTGTTACGGCAGACAGACAACACAGCACTGGATACAGAGCAGCGTCCTCCTTGAGAAGCTGACAGATCCTCAGTTCATCAACAAATTCCCCGCATTTCATTGAACCCTAAGGTTCATTACCGCATATACAAGTGCCGTTACCTATCCACATCCTGAGCCAGATGAATCCAGTCCATGCCCCATCCCACTTCTTGAAAACCCATTTAATATGATTTTCTGATGAACGCCTCAGTCTTTCAAGTGTCTTGAACATTAAAATCAATGATTATATAATTCGTAAACGGAAGACGAGGCAAGGAGCCGGCACTGTTCAGTCAATATATTGATTACGCAAGGCTGGAGGACCAAATAATCTGGGTTCGATACGCGGTAGTTGCAGAGGTCTGCCCGGACTGCCTCTGAGGCCCACTGGGCCTCCTACCAAATAAGGACAACGGACGGGGGATTATTTCCCCGGGGGTAAAGCGGCCTGCCCCAGGAAATGACAACTCGCCCTCATCTAATACCGAGGTTCAGAATGAGCGGAGTTCTACTTCAATTATCCCACACGCCTTCAATGCGTGACATCGAAATGTATACAGCGGTCTTTAAACTTCCTTCTCACCGTACGTAAGATTACGGTACAGCAGTAAATACTAAGTGACTTCGCAGTCTATACGTCGTCACTTGTTGATGGCTTGATGATGATCGCTGAAGAGTCAACGAAACGTCTTTCTTCCAGATGCTGTACCTCAATTACATTAACGAGCACAATGTATCACGAGACAGAACAGACGTGCATGCAAGCTGCCAACATCTTCCAGCAGTAAGACAGCTGAATTACCTGTTGACCTCTCCCTGTGTAATTCATCCCCCAGTCTCTTCAAAGGTCTTCCCCCGTTCCTTGATCCGTGTCATGCATAATTTGAGATAGTTGCTTAAGTCAATTTCTTTGAATTCTGCTTCACTATTAAGGGTTACCTTACATGCAAGGGTAACACGTAGCTCTGTATCTCGAAATGTGTAACTAAGTACCGCTATTTCATGCGGCCAGTAACTGCTCATAAAGTCACAAGGCGGATGATATTCATGGGGAGGCTTGCGGATGACATAATCAGCGCTGTTTATCACTTGCTGATTTCTACCATAACCTCGACCATTAAACATAACTGTTAATTTTATTGATGACCAATAGTTCATATACAGGTAATTTTTCTATCCGACATACATCGTACGTCACCTCCTATCAACTTGCTTACGGAACTACCGTAACCTACAAATCCGAACTCCCAGACGCGCGGCGGAATAGCCGCGATACCTGTCACATAAAATAAGGATCATATACATAATCAGTTCAGATATATAAAATCCGAAGGTTATTAACAACTATGTTTGATGAATTAGGCTGAATCCATACACTCCGTTCGAGAACATAAACCATCATCATCAAATCATAAAATACAATAAAATAAAGGTACAATTATAATTACTGCCGTTAAGGGGTGTACACAATAATAACCCGTTACGGTGTACGATACACTGCTGACAATAAAGACAGCCAGAACTGAGTTCCGCAGTTATTGCTGCAGCAAACACAGTCTTAAGAATGATTTAGCAAGGACCCGATCCGATTGCCGTACAGCTGACCGTTCCATTTCGGTCCTGGTCAGCCTACGTTCTGTTTGAGTGCCGAACTGTGGCAGTGAGGCTGCCTCTGTAAGCATTAAGGGGTGCCCGCTTTTCTATCTATTTTGACACATTATGCGACACTGCTGGATCTCCTCGTGTTGGTTTTACTTCCTAATCTTCATGTTGGCATTCACAATTTCTTGCCAGATAATCTCTACGTTTAATTCATTATAAAACTAATTTGAGCTATCACATTTCTAGTTACAAAATTTTAAATTTTATTTTACTTTTGCTGACCCTGCATCTCAGTATATTTATCTCACCTATAGGTGTGATGATACCAGAGGCTGTGTAATGCAATTTTGACCTCCTGATGATGAGCACATGTGCTCGAAACATGTAGAGGCATGAAATAAAACTTATTGTAAAACAAAACATTTTGTGCATCAAGTTGGTTAATTACTGAGATAAATTTAAAATATTCGTTTGATAAATACGAATAGTTTACACTTAGGCCTCATGCAATCCCTTGGTGCAGCCGAAAAAAACACTTTCTTGTGTAGCCCACAAGCTAACTCGTCTACCTCCTCCATCTCCCCTTAAATTGCAGCATGGCATCCTAAAGTAACACTGGCAGCGGCTTATCCGTACTCTGAAGCCAACATCGTCTACTGCCAAACGAGCATTTCAAACTGCTAAGCATTAAGTCAGCATACAAAGGGGATAGATTTAATTTATTGAAGACTTGCTAAAACACGAACTACGTTGCAGTGACCCAGAGGGTTATGAACCCAAGCCCTTTCAGGCCAAACGTTAAAGTCCGGAACAAGGGAGGAGGGTTAGCGTAGCGACGCCTGGAGTTCGGAACAACTACGGCAGTTCAAGTTTGTTACACGGTGAAGTGAGGGCGAGATTGTAATCACGGGGTAGAGGGTGAGAAGTTAGGGGGGGGGGGCACAAAAGAGAGTTGAATGTTTCCCAGTGCCTAGATCAAACTGGTGCTTGCTGTGAGACAAGCTGCATTCACACGATGTCGAGGTGCTTCACCAAACGCAAACAGCAATGCAACCACTCAACACGGAACTGTTCCTCGAAGTAACTTTTCTCGTCAGCAGGTATTTCAAACAAACGTAAAATCGTAATGCCATCCGTGTCAGCCCATCCACATGTTCCACATCAGGAGGCCTCAATTTGGTTCACATTTCTAAATAAGTCCCCTTAGTACATAAAACTCCAACTAATCCTATTATATCTGCCTCTAATACAACGGTGGATTCTAGTGACATACGTTTTGCGTCAGAGATTAATTTCAGAACGAAGAGGGATGCAAACTATTAGACCTTCATCAAACAATATTTGCAGCGTCTACCGAAAACTGCGGTCAGCGTGTGACAAATCGAGGCGATGTTCGGTGGATAGAGCCTTCTGTATTTTAGACGCCTCCGCAAAGCAGCTGCGAAAGGCGTATTTAGCCTTATGAATGTCTGTCTGTCTGTCTGTCTATCCGTGCGCATCAAACTGTGTGGCTCCCTCCCATCATCGGACGAATTTTCGTGAAATTTCACACTTTGGATTTTCACGAACAGTCATCGACACATTCCGATATTCGTTAAAATCGGACAGAAATAACAGACACTTCACGAGACGAACTAGACACACGCATAATATCCCGCAGTTACTAATTTTTCATAATGGAGACACTTATCTGTAAAGTACGAGCCGAGGCCAAACAAACAACTGACGACCGAAACGTAGCAACCGAGCATGATCGACTGTAAATCTCTCACATGATCTCTCGATACTTACGAGCTGTCAATTACAGTATGATCGAACGTAAATCCGTCACAAGCATATGGAAAAATCGTGAAATGTGCTGCGTGAAACGTGGGAAGGCACTGAAGGCACACTTCTAATACAGGGTGTGCTGTGTATGACGTGGGAAGGCACACTTCTAATACAGGGTGTGCTGTGTATGACGTGGGAAGGCACGTTTATAATACAGGGTGTGCTGTGTATGACGTGGGAAGGCACACTTATAATACAGGGTGTGCTGTGTATGACGTGGGAAGGCACACTTCTAATAAAGTGCGATGTTTAAAACGTGGGAAGGCACAGTTTCAATACAGGATGTGCTGTGCCAAACGTGGGCAGGCACACTTCCAATAATCACATTTTCAATGTTCCTTCCCTCATTATTGGCGGCTCTGAACACTCGGGACAATAACGGAACGAATGCGCCCAAAGCTGTATGCTCTGCGAACACTCCCTAACTTGTAATTACATAACCTATTCCTTGAATCAGCTTGGAGGAATTTACATAAAACTGTCACAATCAACTGAATGAACGGAACGGCAAATTCGGACCTGGCCGGTGCAAAGTGACGGATCATGCGCACTAACAGGCTCTGTGAACCTAACAGCCACTGACGCTCTGTCGTGTAGCGCCGCTACAACCATCTTCCTAAGCAAGACGACAGCTATGCCTGTACCCTGTCGTCAGCTAATCAAACCTCACTTTACGTAAGCGTCTAGATCAATGGAGACTAGCATCAAAGCCAATACAGATCGCTCTTAAAGGGAAATCAATGCATATCCGCACAGGAGACCCACTATAACGACACCGTATCCCTGTGCACGCTTAGGTGTTACAAGCTTCAACGTACTACTTATTATGAGATCACAAACCGACCTCACGGGATATTTTTCCTATGGGCAAACGAGACTGGAAGATGAGTGAAGGCAAGGATCGGGAAGGAGGCACTACGATTCTTTGAAACGTCAGTAAATATTTACCATTTACAAGGCGCAAGGAGCGTGGCGTTCACCACCCCACCACATCTAGCGCCGAGGTTAAAGAAAGAGTAGGGCTATAAGTCTACTCCATCTCTGGGCCTTCGCGGCCTGTTATAGGGTGCCCTTTCCCTTCAAATTTACCTTTACCTTTACCTTTACACGGCGCAAAATCCCAGACAGCTTGAAATTTCAGCAACACCGCTGTACGTACCTGAAATGTCGCCAAGTAAAGTTACGGTCAAACCGCTCTCCATAATTAATGTTTAAGAGTCATGACTAAGACACAAGCTTAATTTTTACAGTGATGTAAAATGGGAAGCTGTCGTTCGATTCTCGACAAGGTACTCATTTCCAGAAAGGCCAGACCGAATCAGAGGCCCAGCTAGCCTCCTGTTAAATGGATATTGGATCTCTTTACTCGCATGTCAAGCAGTCAAGGTGCGAGGAACAGCAATCTACCTGCGTTCCAAAACCTACCGTCTTGGCATGCACTGGGCGTACTGCAAGTTGCGGAGACGCACGCGGAATCTGATACTTAACAACAGATCCACTTTGTTTCAGCAAGTGAACGGCTGTGGCGCTGGTGTAGCCTCGCCCTGTTGACAAAGGATTTGAACCTTCTCCGCTGAGTTGTTTTTGCGTGCAAGAGATTATCTGCAGCAAGCTTCGACACAAGTTTGCAATGACAACAAATAGTAATGGGCCACTGTCAACAGGAATATAATCGATCGCTACTGGATTCGATACATAGCCTAAATACAGGGTTATTCAAAATGACTGTCGGTGTTTTAACAACTTGTCATACACAATACACTTGAGATAGGAGCATATGTATTTTTATATTTAATAGAACAACACTCCAAGTTTTTGTTACATACCTTACAGGTGCTCTATATGTGCACCCTTTGTGATTCTACAAACATCAACACGATAATCGAGTTCGTTCCGCATGTCAGCGGTGAT
>Ga0123354_10021730_pt1 | contig 10112 bp, 7 predicted proteins | sample TergutLab28metaG_2_FD_97872 | JGI IMG/M metagenome (GOLD analysis project Ga0123354, IMG submission 97872) | Labiotermes labralis P4 segment gut microbial communities from Petit-Saut dam, French Guiana - Lab288 P4 | ecosystem: Host-associated > Arthropoda: Insects > Digestive system > Gut ...
TGCAATGTAATGCAATGTAATGTAATGTAATGTAATGTAATGTAATGTAATATAATATAATATAATATAATATAATATAATATAATATAATATAATATAATATAATATAATATAATATAATGCAATGTAATGTAATGTAATATAATATAATATACATTTTAATAATTTGCCTAATAGGAAGTTGTTTTAGGCTATATTTTTTGTTTAAATATTTATATTACTACTGAAACAAAACGGGGATGTCTTACCTGAAAAAACGCTCTATAAATTAAAAAAAAATACTTGGATTAGTAATGTGGTATTTCAGTACGTATTGTATTTAATTATAAAATGTGTAAGAGACGGATCACTTTTGAACAAATCCAAGTAAATTACAAAGTGTTGTTACAGTTTATGGAAATGTAAAACGAGTGGATAAAGCAATTGAAATGTTTAAAGGGTAGTTTGGCTATACGTATTTTGCATTGCTGATCTGCGTAATTAACGTTTCGGATCATGTCTATTTTTCATTATTATTTCTATTAATATATTACCATCTGAAAACTGATTTGTAGATACCACTAGGATGATAAGGCTTAATTAGACAACTATTTGGTTTGTAACAACCTTAACCAAATGTGCATTATTAGGAGCTGAGGTGAATAAATACTTTCATTATATACAGCATTATTTCACATAAAGCAGAGTAAAACTTCCAGAACCCGATCCAATAGCAGTAGCATCGTAGTGAAACATGCATGTTTAAACTACACAAAATCAAACTTTGTCATTAGTTATAAAGGAGAAAAGATTCTGTTCACGTGTTAATGAGAGAGATTCGTCCCTGCAGGTACAATAAGTGGAAATTTGCATTAGAAATCTTTGTTACAATATTATTTAAATTCGGGAAACTGAAACTGATATAAAAAACGGAGGAATTTGCGTAATGAGACGCTTCACAATATCGCCACGTAGCTGATAGGTGCCGGTCCCAGTGGCCGCGCGGTCTAAGGCGTAGGTCTGCCGCCGCTCGCCTGCAGAGATTGTGGGTTCGTATCCAACCGGGGGCATGGATGTTTGTCTGTTGTGAGTGTTGTGTGTTGTCAGGTAGAGGTCTCTGCGACAAGCTGATCACTCGTCCAGAGGAGTCCTACCGACTATGGTGAGTCGTTGTGTATGATCTAGAAACCTCGTAAATGAGGAGGCCCTGGCCCACTGGAGGAATGTCGCGCCAAAAGCCAACAAACAAGCTGATGGTGGCCGATCCCGTTGGCCGTGCTATCGAAGGCGTAGTCTGCGACCGCGCGATTGCTGGAATGCGGGTTCGAATAATGCAAGATTGTGGAAGTTCGTCTGTAGGTACCAGCTTTTCCGACAGGCTGTTCACTCCTTCATATGCGACCTATCGCGCGCGCGCGCGCGCACGTGTGTGTGTGTGTGTGTGTGTATGTCTAATTGCGAGTCGTCTAGGAACCTCAAAGAAACGAGGCCGCCTAGGTTCGACTTAGGCTGCAAGGCCAAAATAAAGAAAAGTTGAAAGGCGAGCCATTCTGGGAATGCGTCAAGAAGATGGCTACGCGACGTGATAGGAAAACATAGGTTTTTTATTTTCCGCTTGAGTTTTGACACAAGTTAACTTTTACTTTGATACATAAATTGCGAATATAATATTTCCGTAAATAATTGTAATTCCCTCTTTCTTTCTTTCTTATTCTGACCTCTTTCTGCCTACTCATTTTAGGTGTGTAGGGTTATTGTCGTACTTTATCACACTCAGTGACACACACACACACACACACACACACACACACGCAAGCACGCACACACACATACACACACACACACACGTATTCGGTAGGACTCCACTGGAGGAGGGATCGGCCCATTCACAAGAGACAGATATCCATGCTTTCGGCGGTATTCGAAACCGCAATCCCAGCAAGTGAGCGGCCACAGATCTACGCTTCAGACTGAGCGGCAGTCAGGATCTGTTGTGTTTTGTGGTCACAATGTATTATTTCCGTCATTCTCTACATTCATACTTAAATACATTTTTCACTGCTATATAAACAAAAGTTTTTCAGGTCAGTTTTCGACATGTTTTTGTCCTTAACGCTGTCAAATCATGGAATAAAATCAATGTCACTAAAACCCGAAATGTACAAATTATCAGACAATTAATGTAATCACACTGGAATAAATACGTTATTGTCACTAACCATTTAGGTTTAATCGGATTTTTGACTTCATGAAAAAATTCAGACCGTTATGTACAACGAGTTTCGAGCAAAATTGACGTTTGTAGGCGTATATTATAGACTTATTTGGTGGATTCGACAAAGCAGGTTGTACAAGTAACATTTCTCACTTGTATGCGATAGTTACCGACTTCGTATCTTGGAAGAATTAAGTCTACCTTCCATCCGGATTGAAATTCTCATCATGCCTCACAGGGTAATGAAAAGATAAGTGCTGTAACGTTGCTCACAATCGCCTTCTTCAAAATCCTTAAATAATTATTTAGTTATAATCATTTTAATATTTAAGTTATAGTAACTTAAGACGTATAAATTTTCTTCTCTTTATGAAACGGTTACATGCCAACTACTTTTGGAAAAAGGTGGACAAACTCTTCCACACAAACACACACACACACACACACACACACACACAAACAAACAAACAAACAAACAAAAAGTTGTTTGTTTTGCTGACTGCTTGAGTATTGCAACAGTAATATTCTTTATAGTTCAGGAAATATTTAAGGCTCGCCCTGTTTTAGAAGCTGTCAAAATGAAGATGCACATAAAGACATAAAGTAGGATTATCGCATAAAATGAATAATGGAAAGCGTGGCTAGTCCACGAACGGACAGAAAAGTCATCACTCTGCAATAACGAAGAATGAAATTCCACTGAGAGGAGTAACAGTAATATCACAGAACTGACTTGGTAAAACGAATTACCCTTGTTTAGCATTCCCTCTAACCACAGGACCAGTACATCAAAACCAATTGTGTTGGTCCTGATATCGAATTGTAGAGATGGATCATATAAAAAGCTTTGACCATGCAGTAACGTTGTTACATTGTGCTGTAATTAATCGCAAATGATTCTGCTCTCGATGCTTTTCAACAGGGTAACACTAAACTTCAATGCAATAGTTTTGTCCCTCGGATTGTTCAGGTTACTATAAATTCCACACAAGTGTTTACAAAATATTTTAATAACGCTTTCTGTAATGAGTAGTAAAGCTTGTATGAAATGTAGACAGTTGGCTAGGGCTGCATAGACCGATAGTTTAAACCGCTGATAAAATTAAAAACATGCTTTGTTAATCTCCTTTACTAACACACTAAATGCATGCTATTTTAAATTTTGTCATCAGTTTAACCAAATATTATTTAGTTGAAAACATATACTCCTGAATATTATAATATAACGTGTCTGAAAAATTATTCTACTCCTCTTTATGGCTGTTTGCATTGTAATTTCTATATGAAGTACATGTTTTCTTAATGGCTAGTACAATCTGACTCACAAGTGTAACAAGCTTCTAGCGGAAGCTCCGCAGAAAAGCCAGTATTAATTTACGAGATGAATGAGACCGGACATTATGAAGGGATGCAGCTTGGAGGGGTAAGGAAAGGCAGTGAATGATTGGGCTGGACACCAGAGCGAGTAGACAGAACAGCCACGAGGGTGGAGGGGTTGATACTTCCTCAAGGAAAAGTAATAGTCTCATTAGCTTTTACTAAATTCCATTTGTCTGAGACGTCTCCTTCTCCTCATGTTTTGTTAAACCTATTTCATTTATGTCTTTATGTTGGATCTAGAAGCACAGTAGCACGAGGTGAAACAGATGATGCTTTTAAACTTTGAAAATAAAGGACGGGGCCTCCATATACAAATAAATACACTGGAAAGAATTTCAACATTCGATGACAATTCACGTCTTCCCATTCTTTGAACTGAACTACATATCAGGACGACAAGTACTAGCTGAAAAGGAACCGCAGAACTTAAAAAAAATGATTTAATGCCACAAACTAGCTTCTGCATGTGTTTCAGTAATATTAAATGGTTTTTGCCGTTTCTTATTTGGGATATTAAGTTTCGATTTTAGGTTCTTTCTTTGTCCTAAGTCTTTCCAGAAATATGTTGCAGAATTCTGTTAAAACACACTTTCTTTTTCCTTTACAGATTCATCTCGATGTTCAATTTGCAACATTCCTCCTATTCGAAGATACATAACTTACACATTTGAGATATTTTTGGTAAATAGACATAAGTAAGAAGCAAACGTTTTTGCACGTTATTTGCATGACGCATGTATATTGAATTAAGAGTTGGGACGAAATCCATCGTTATGTACTCATAATTTTTGTCTTCAGGGGAAAGGAAGTTTTGTCGATACTGCAGGAATGCAAATGTCCAGGGTAATATATTTTTAAAGTAATATTTAAATTTTATTGAATCCTCTGCAACTAAAGACACTATTTCGACTGCAAAGAGAGGTATATATATATATATATATATATATATATATCAATCTTATGTTTATTGGACCGTGCATCATTGTGATAGTAGAAGAATGAAGACCAACTTGATATCATTTGTTATTTTATTTCACTTCTTAGGTGCTCAACATGTTTCGGACATTAATATATCCATTATCAGGAGCTTGCGACTATTCTGTCGAATCACCACATTGGTCTATTGTTCTTGGTTCGATGTGTGTTGGAGTTTCGGTATGGTTAGGTTGGAGTGGTATCCGTGTTGCACAGCACAGCTTCAGCCTGCAACACGGATACCACTCCAACCAAACCATACCGAGACTCCAACACACATCGAACCAAGAACAGTACGACCAATGTGGTAATTCAACAGAATAGTCGCAAGCTCCTGATGATGGATATATTAATGTCCGAAACATGTTGAGAACATAAGAAGTGAAATAAAATAACAAGTGACATGAAGTTGGTCTTTTATTCTTCAACTAGTGTACATGTATATTTGTTATTAAGCGACAGTAGATGGAGCCTTTGAAGAGTGGGGTGTTTACAAAATTCAAGTTTGAAGAAAACCTCGAAGAACTTAAGGACGAATGGCAGGTAAATGGGAGAGTACTCTAATGATGTAAATCCCAAATACAATTTTACAGAATTGCTGCTACAAACGTGTACATGGTAAGAGGACTGAGACCAAAGAAGGAAGCTTGTAAAAACCCATTGGGGAGACCAGCTATTGTTTTATGAAGTGTAAGACACCCATATTGTCATTCTGATTTTCTCTAAAATGTGAAGTCGGTACCTTGAAATGTACATCTCTTGCAGAGTTGTCAGGAATGGCAAAAAAAATTGATTACGTACGTAACGTAAACCAATAAATGCACAATTTTCAAATTAATGTTTTAATTCATTTCCTAGTGTCTTCTACATGTTTTGAACATCATGTGTTCATTATGAGGAAGACAACCGTGCATGCCATGTTGTAAGGAAGGTTCTTTATACTGAAATTATATTAAAGTTATTTAAGATATCGCCGTATAAAATGCCAAGTTCTTAATATACAGATAAAGTATAAAATATGGTAGATTTTTATCTATGTTACATTTTTTAAATATGTAAATATAAAATTACGAGCGGTTATATTGAAAGTTTTTCAAGAAATGCCTAATCGTGTCTCGCAAAGTGTTTAGAATATTGTACACACCATTTATGTAAGTAGTCTAGCAGGTGGGAGGATGTGCTCGATACTAAGTTCTAGGAATTGGTAGTGTCGGAGTATTGATCAGTGTGTATTGCAGGTGATAACGTAATATGAGTGTCGAAGATCAGTTGGTACATTGAGTTGTTTTCAGTTGTGTACTTTTCCGGTATGAGTTCCTTGTGGTGATAGTGTGGTTGGATACAAAATTGTTCATATGGAATTAATAGTGAGAAATACCAAACTAATACAAAAAAATTACAAGAATGCAATAAAATCATAGATAAAAAATTAAATTTTTAACTCAAAAGAAATTGTCACCCCCAACATTAAAAGCAAACTAAACCTACGTAAACCTAATATTCCCATCCGCACCGTAAACAACAATATTAATGCTCCCACATACAAAATAGCAAGATACTTAGCTGAAATACTAAATACACCTCACAATCAATAATCACTCAAATACTAAATTTCATTAAATTAGTTCTCTCACAAAACTATTTCACATTTCTAAATAAGATATCCCCCTCCCAAAAAGTGTAGCCATGGGGTCACCAATCTCGAAAATAATTGTTGAAAAATTCCTAAAATACTTCGAAGATAGATATATAAGACTTCTTCTCGGCACCAAACTCATAACGTGTTACGTACGTTACGTGGACGACATTTTTATTATATATGACTCCAAAGGATACACCCCGACCTAATCACCACGAATATGAACCAAAGACACAAAGGTATAAAATTTAATCGAAACACGAAAACAATGATCAATTAAACTTCTTAGACCCACTCCTAATTCGAAAACCAACTAAGATTGAAATTAATATGTTTCGAAAACCTACCACCACAGACACAACCATTTATTTCTCCTCAAACCACCCTATAGAACATAAAATAGCTGCATTCATATACTTCTTCACTAGAATGCCTTCATTCCCACTCACATCCAAAAGAAAACGAAAAGAATGGACCATAATACAATACACCGCACAATCCAACAACTTTCCAAATACACATATCCAAAAACTAAACTCCTAATTACAAAACAAAACATAACCATTACGACGGAAAAAATAACAGTGACGGAGACAAAAAACCTGGACAACATTCACATATTACAGCCCAAAAGTTTGCAAGATTTTCAATCTGTTTAAACACACAAATGTGGGAATATCTTTCAGGAGCACAACACTAAATAATATCTCACCAGACTTAAAACAACAAATAACTTACAGGAACATTAAATGTGTGAAATTTTCAAACTCACATGCAACTCATTTAAATTATCATACATTGGACAGACAAACCGACCTCATACACAGACACCAAGAACACATCAGCTACATCAAAGAAAGTGACTCAAAATGAGCATACGCACTACATATCCTGAATAACAACCATGAATATGCTAGCATTTGTACCACCATGTCCCTTCTAAAACAAATCACTGAAACCTCACTATTAATTCCAAATGAAGAATTTTGTGTTTATTCACACTATCACCACAAAGAACGCATCCACAAAGAACTCATACCGGAAAAATACAGAAGTGAAAACAACCCCATGTACCAACTGATCTTGGACCCCATAAAGCGTCACCACCTGCAATACTCACTGATCAGCACTCCGACAGAGCCACTTCCTACGCCTTAGTATCGAGCACATCCTCCCACCTGCTAGACTGCTTACACAAACGGTAGTACAACATTCTACACACTTTACGAGGCACGATATTGCATTTCTTGAAAAAACTTTGAATATAACATTTTAGAATTTTATATTTTCATAATTATACAAAATAATCCAGATTAAAATCTACCGTAATTTATACTTTTATCGATATACTACGAACTTGGCATTGTATACTTATCTTGCATAGCTTTATTATATAATTTCAGCATGAAAACATTCCATACAAAACTGCATGTACAAATGGTCTTCCTCATAATGAACACATATTATTCGAAATATGTAAAAGACGCCAAGAATTGAATTAAAACATTAATTTGGAACGTGTGCATTTGTTACTTTACGTGAAATGATTGTATCACAATGCAGGTACAAAAAACATAAAAAGAGTGATTAATCCAGTTCAACAGAAGAATTTTATTCCACGATTACAATATTTCTGGGCACACTGCTCTAAATTCGTATCGGATTTATATCGACGGTGATTCGCTATCCATCAAGAGATAACGGAAATTACATTTAGCTGCAGGAGACTGTACGTGATAAGTTCCAACGATGTGACTTCCAGTTTGGATGAGTCACTCCGTTCCCTAACCTCGCAGTCTCGAAAAATACGAAGTAACTGAAGGGGGGGGGGGGGGGGGGGGGGAGGGGGGGGGTCCCGGCCACTACTTTTGATTAGACAGAATGGCGGTCACGTGTAGTGGGTGAACGCCATGGGAGGGGTGGCTGAAGACAAGATGGTTGATGCTGGCTGTGAGAGATGTTTCATATCTCTAATGGTCAGTGCAGGAAAGGAGGGTGAGAGGAAATGTCAGGAATGTGCGGACAATAAGGGTTGGCAGGCGACGAAAGCGTCGACGAGACAACCCACCGTTTAAAACAACAGGCAGCAGTGAAGATCGGAAAATAGAATATAACTCGGTTCCTATTGAATTACAGCAGTAGCCGTTCTAAATTTCCGCTTCCACCCTTGACTAATTCACTTAGGACGTGACATAACGTACGTCACGCTTCTGTGCTTCAGGATTTACACATTTAATGCCTCATAAATGTTATATTTTCTACGCGTTATTACTTACAAAAAGACAGAAAACTTATTTTTTTAAATTTCATCTCATTAATTATAAGCAGGCTGGAAAAACAAGTACACGAGAAGGATGTAGATAGGAGCAGCGGTCAGCCGGAAACCATAAAGGCACATTAAGAAGACCGAGCAAAGGACATAGCAAAGGCTGAAAGGGCGATTATAGGGTTGATAGAGATATTAAATTGCCTGATTCATAAATGTAGAACTAAGAAGCAATTTATATATAAGACCTGGCTCATATTTAAAAGACTCTTTACGTAAATCGTACCAATTATAGCGTCTGAGGAGTCGACAATTGAAACAGTATAGAAATTTGGCTGCTCGTACTGTTCACTTATGTAATTTGTGTTTCCCCCTCTCCTAGTTTGTGAAATAATCACGCATATTTGCGACTGACGACATGCAGCAGAAACGTGTGTAAGGGAAAAAATACATATGAGTCATTAATAAAACATATGTACTGAGTGGAACAACAATGCTTTTATTGCATTAGTGGTTAACAATTTCGGTCGTTACGTCACAAACTGCCACACTAGCTACATGTACGCTAAGCGCTGAGCTGTCATAATACTACGGATATTTGTGCTTGCTATTTGAATAAAAGTCTGCACTCTGTATTGACGATAATACATCTCCGTCGTCACATTACAATACGACGCGGAATATTCTACTAGCAGCACCCCGCTCTCAGCTTACATGACAAATAACGCAAGAACAACAATCTAAGTCCGTGCACAGTCGCTAATTATATACATTGTGACTTGAGACAATTTTTAATCAATTTTAAACTGTTCTAACGACGCATATCAATGTGACAATTTTATATTTTAAGTTTACTTACAGCTCTTTACATTTAGAACTTCGAAGGATCATATTATAGATAGCAAATTTACGGCTGGTAACAAATACTGACACTGATGTAAATGGGGTCACATACAACCTGACATTTTATGCACTACATGGTAACCAGACTTTTTAAATTTTGTATAATATTGGCCTGATGATGGTCGGAACGACCGAAAATGCAAGCCACTAATGCAATAAAAACGTTGTTGTGATCGAGTGAGTACATATATATTGTGTTTTTATTTATGTATTTCAAACAACGGAATTTTTATTTTTAAAAAAGCGTGATTCAGCTTGGAACAAACGACGAATGAACGTCACGTGGAAGCATTTGATTTGTCATAAATTATAGGGTTTGTATTCTTCATCTTCAAGGGATAGGTGCAATGCTGTTTGACTTCACCCTTTTATGTGACCCATTGTTACTTTCACTGAGTCTTCACAATATGGCAGCGTCAGCTACAGTTTGATTTCACTTACGTCTCTTTCTTAAATCTCATTCATTTTCATCTCCCCAGGCTTTTCTGCTAGACACCCGTATGTTCATCTCTGACATAACACGTCTCTGTTTTTATCTCAATATTTAACCAATTTGATGCACAAAATTTGTTTCACAATAAGTTTTATTTCGTGCCTCTACATGTTTCGAGCACATGTGCTCATCATCATCACACCTATAGGTGTGATGATACCAGAGGTTGTGTAATGCAATTTTGACCTCCTGATGATGAGCACATGTGCTCGAAACATGTAGAGGCATGAAATAAAACTTATTGTGAAACAAATTTTGTGCA
>Ga0123354_10021731_pt1 | contig 10112 bp, 7 predicted proteins | sample TergutLab28metaG_2_FD_97872 | JGI IMG/M metagenome (GOLD analysis project Ga0123354, IMG submission 97872) | Labiotermes labralis P4 segment gut microbial communities from Petit-Saut dam, French Guiana - Lab288 P4 | ecosystem: Host-associated > Arthropoda: Insects > Digestive system > Gut ...
CCTGACAGACACTGGGGGTTCCAAGAAGTTTGGGCCCCCGGGTTTCAAAACAACCGGGTCATGAGGGTGATAATTTTGTCAGCCCCACCCCCCGGCCCCCTTAACCCCCCCCCCCCCAGGAGGTATCCCTTGCACTCTTTTCGATTACAGCCTGAGTCGATACCAGGGCCTTAGTGCGGCCGGAAGGATTATGTCAATGAAAAATTTCCAGTGATACCATCGGGAATCGAACCCGCGACCTCCCGACTTGTAGCGCGGTATCTTAACTGCGTGACCCCTCGTAGAAATTTACATACTAAAAACATTTGCATTAAAACGGTATCAAAAACACAACATTACCAAATGCCGTATTAAAAGAGCATTTTGCTCTGTAGTAATCAAAAAAACAAAACTTCAGTAACAAACTGCCCTGCACAATTTACGGCGACCCTCACACAAAACATGTCATGGTCGTACACGTCCTGCTGTTCTATTGCCACGTACAAATCAAACGTAAATGTTTCAAACTTTTTCGTTGCTGCACAACGAACACCAGGTACACAATGCTCCAAAGTTCACGTACCTCCTGAATAAAATAATTTCACATTGTTATTTCTGATTAATTTTTTGCGATGAACAGCTCAGTGACAACGTCGCTCAGAATTTCATGTACTGCACTACCGCATGTCAATTAAAATATACAAAGTGATCAAAAAGTCTCTCGTTTTGTACTGTAATCATCAGATGCACAGAGATTTTTTGATCATCCTGTATATCACATTGCACCAGTTATTAATTAGAAATTTCTGACATGCTACGAAGTTAATGTAGGTCAGGCCAAATTTGTTTATAATATATATTCTCTTAAACCCTAGCTCCCGTTTCTCTGTCAGTACTTACTTTATGGAACACGAACCCGGAACCTTTAGCTACAAGACCAAGTGTACAGGCAGTGTTAATCGAATTGTCTGAAGAAAAATACCACTTGGGAGAAATATCTATAAATGGGAGGATATTATTAAAATGGGTCTTAATAGAATGTGTTTTGAAGATATAAATTTATTTAACCTGCTTCAGTATACGGCCGAAAAGGTGAGCTATTTACAACACACCAATGAAAAATTTCGAAATGGTTCTGACCATGCCTTTTGGATTGACCGCTTTCTGCACGTTGTCCTTAATCTTGCTTTCCAAAAATACGAAATCTCTTCTGCAGCTGTTTCTCTTTCTATAGCGAGCACCTGAAATAGTGCCCCCCACCTCCCACCCACCTTTTTCATGGGCCGAAATTGACGCAAATTCGAAATATTAGTTCTTGTTGCCATACTATGACATCTACACACTTACACATCTAATATTAGTTCTTGTTTCCATACTATGACTTCTACACAGTTACACATCCAATATTAGTTCTTGTTGCCATACTACGACATCTACACAGTTACACACCCAGTATTAGTTCTTGTTGCCATACTATGACATCTACACAGTTACACATCCAATATTAGTTCTTGTTGCCATACTATGACATCTACACAGTTACACATCCAATATTAGTTCTTGTTGCAATACTATGACATCTACACAGTTACACATCCAATATTAAGTTCTTGTTGCCATACTACGACATCTACGCAGTTACACATCCAAGCAATGCTTCATACCGATGAACATTCATGTTCCAGAAAGCGCGGGGGGATTCTTTGTAGAGTTGAGAGACAATTTGTTTCCCAGTAACCACTAATTGTGATCCACAAATTCCTTCCCAGGATGCTCTAGCATTAGTTCCAATCCCCACTTCCGCCCTAAGTGCTCAGCCCACTGTGTTTTGAATGTTAAAAAAAATGGTAACATTTCCCCGCACACAACATTATCTAATATTTTATAACCGAGACGGAAAGTGTTTACTGCGAGGTACGAACTGGATCTTTAATTCGGGATGTTAGTCATTTAATTAGCACACCAACTAATGCACATACATAAAATTCTTTTACATTAAAACTTTTAAAATGACTGCAACATGTTTCGATCATAAGATCATATTCAGGGAACTACACTGTTCCTTGCTAAAGTCACATTTTTAAAAACAGTCTCACGCAACATAACACACGACACACACCCATAGCCAGGCGCACTCTCAGCACCGTACGACTTACACAATACGACATGCTGCCACAGTACCGAGTTTATATAAGGAAATTAATCAGTGAGTGTTTCGAATAATGTGACTTTAGCAAGGAACAGTGTAGCTCCCTGAAGATGGTCTTAGGATCGAAACGTGTTGGAGCGATTTGAAATGTTTTAATGTAAAAAGTTTATGAATGTGCATTAGTTGGTGTGCTGATTAAATGACTACACGAAACGCACGGTGAACGATAAAGATGGGGATGTTAGTCTTTAAAGGGTTAATAATGTTTAATAACACAATAAACTATGTCAGCTAATGTCGTGTAGTTGACACACATTGATTTTTTTTTGTGGTTTTCTTTCAGCATTCTTACATGTACTGTGTGTTAGTCATAAGCTAAATTTACTCATGCTTAGTTCTCGCCTCTCTTAAGACCAGGCATGGGAGGAATATAATTTCCTTTCATTTCTTTTGTTTATAACTGTACTCGCTAAGTGTATCGCGCGACCAGTGTGTGGAGCAACACATGTAACATTAGCTGCTTTGTTCTGCGGCAGCAGTCTGCTGCGTAGCTCGAACTGTGTCTGAGCAGCAGAGTACGAAGTTGGACAGTCAGTGTGTACGAACGGTAACGAAGAGTCCACTGACGAGAATTGTCACTTATACATGTTAGTTGTAAATGCTAGTACTCCATAATCTTGTACAATAAATCTCCAATACATTCTACTTGGGGATTATTGAGAGTGTGTGCGGCCTGCCCGACTCCCCGTCTTAACCTGAGTTCCGAGCTCCGTCCTCCCTGTGAACAACATCTAAGATACGTTCCTCATCGGGTCCGCAACGGATACAACACTAATGCCGTGTGTTCTTCTCGTGTTGATGCGTGCGCGGTCCTCATAAATTTTCCATAAATCTAGGAGCCGCCTCAAAATTTCAAGCGCCAGTAGGCTGACGTGAAACAAATTACATACTGGTAAAGGTAAAGCAAACCCTATACAGGCTTGGACAGGCTCTGAGGGTTCCAGTAAGTTGAGGCTGCCAGATTTTAAGACAATCGGAACATGAAGGTGGTAAGTTTGTCAGCTTTACGCACCGGCTGCCTTTACCCCAAGAAAATATTCCTGGTACTAATTTATGTTAGACGCTGAGCCATCCCCAGTTCCATACTGAGGGTCTACAAATATTCGACGCAACCGTAAAAAATTTGGTCGCCACGACGACGTGTAGCACCGGGCACTCTGGAACCCTAGAACATCTACTTGTTTTAACTTATGTCAATTTATCCTTCAGATTAGCGTACATGAGGTGATGAGAGAATCGTGCTAATTGGGGACGGTATTGACCAACATATGTTAGGTCAGCATGGCCTTCATTGTTATGCAGTTATACAGCACAGCAATACACAGGTCACAAAGTAATGCAACAGCTTAATCGATGGATACAGTCTGTTGCAAACACGTGACCTGCATTATTAATCGCACTGTCGTAAACCTCACGAGAAGCAGTAGACGAATTCATACGCACAAGCACTACAGTTCCCATATATCAAACCGTTACCACAAGTAATATACACACACGGTGAAATCGAAAGAATTTTTCACATGGAAAACAAAACATATCCTATGGTATGGCCGATAACGTAATGCGTTATAAGCTGAGTAAATTAAACACAAGCACCTGTAGACTACGTTCTTCTCCCGTAACATGGCCTGTAGTCTGACGAGTAGTAACCAGAGTTCGGAAGGAGGCAACAGATCCTCTCCGAAACGTCGTAAAACACTTAACAGAATAAAATAGTTTTATTCCAAATTTGACCTTCATTGGGCCGTGCATCTTAATATTATTTCTATACTATCCGCCAGCAAGCAGTCTGCAGTATCTGTTTGACAAATGCATGTTGCTTTATGTACAGTCTTGAACTCCTCATGATGGACGGAAAGACCGTCCGAAACCTGTAGAGTGTCATTCCAAAATAAAATAAATTTGATACTCTGGTGCATCTAGTTGGTATGACTATAGAAATAATTTTATTCCGTCGAAACACAAAAATAGCACACAATCATCAATACCGTAATATGGCTACATGTTTCGGCCTTTTTTAGACCATCTTCAGGCCTATATTTGCCAGTAGAAGGAACGATCGGCGTCCACTATACATTATGGAACCCCAAACTGTTTACAGGTTGTGCGTAAAAACAATTATAATTTTTTTGGTTTAAAACATTGTTAAACATAATGTAGTGTGTCTAAAACATTATGCAGATGTTAATATCAATTATGAGGGCACTTTCATTATAAAAATTGTCAATTATACGGTATATCAATATGCAAGTATCCAGCAGTTCTGAAACTCGTGGCCATGTGGACATTCAAGTACGAGTTCTTGTGGGATAATTGTTTTACAAGTGTCAATTGCCGGTCCCAGTGGCCGCACGGTCTAAGATTTAGGTCTACGGCCGCTCGCCTGTTGAGATATTGTGTTCGAATCCCACCGGGGGGATGGATGTCTGTCTGTTGTGCGTGTTGTGTGTTGTCAGGTAGAGGTCTTTACGATGCACTGATCACGCGTCCAGAGGAGTCCTACCGACTGTGATGCGTCGTTGTGTGTGATTTAGAAACCTCAAGATTGTGGAGGCCATGGCCAGCGATGGGGCGCGGAGTCAGAGAGAAAAAAAATAGTGTTAATTATCTTCCTGATAGTTTAGAATTGGTTCGTAGGATCTGTATTTATTGTTAGGAAATGATTCTCACTTATGAAATAATTAATCTTTTTGTCATAGACTTGTATAGAGAGAATAACTATGGATTTATTAGCTTCAGGTTCCTGTGACCGTGCATCGTGAGCAAAGTGTGAAGAGAGAAAACCAACAAGATTCAACAATCAGATGTTTATTATCAACTTCTCTCTCAACATGTTGTTGGGTTGTGGCGCGCTGCGTTGTAGGATGCGAGCAGCGCCCCACAACCGCTACCAACCACATCCAGCACAACCAGCGCAGTACACCATGTGCAGTAACACACGGTCTTTGTTCTCCTGAATATGGACATAATGATGCCCGAAACATGTTGAGACAGAAGTTGATAATAAACATCTGATTGTTGCATCTTGTTGGTTTTCTCTCTCTTCGCACTTTATCTTTGTCGGGATTTTGCGATCATGTTTACAGACGTGTTGTAACATTTTTGTAAAGAGATTTAAATGCCGAAAGCCGCCTTCGCGTACAAAATTCTTTTAGCTGGCCATATAAATTTTTGCGCACGGTTTAACAAAAACCGCTAATATTAAACGAATCAAACAATACTAAATAAGCGGCAGTGTGTGGGAAATAAGTGAGAGATATTTCTGGGTGTCTTAGAAAATGCAGTAAAGTATTGTTATTTACTAAAATACCTAAAATAATTTTCTATAACATGCAATGTTTCAGTTTTGTTCTACTTATCTTTATGTTGGAGGCCCTGGTTTTGCTTAGGGAGGTCACGCGTGATGTATTCCTACGCTGGATATCCTGTGAGTACGCAGTTGCCGATGCATTAGCACTCTATCTTTGTCACACCAATAAGTCTGTCCTTCTCAATAACGGAGCAGACTACAATGCAAGACAGGGCTAACCAAACAGCGTGACAAAAACAAATAACTTTTTTTTTTGAATGAAAAGGAAGGGTCAGGAAACACAAAAATTTCGCAATTATAAAATAATTGAAGAAAAGATTTCTGATCAAAAAATTTTGAGACAAATAATATAAAAAAATAAAAAAATCCTTTGTTATTTTATCAGCTTAGAGACAGTATGGGCTTAGTCCATTTTAACTCCAAGCTTTCAGCTGTGGCGCAGAGAGAGAGAGAGAGAGAGAGAGAGCGTGTGTGTGTGCGTGCGTGCGCGCGCAAAACACCCAGAAAAGATTATAACACTGATTATTTGTAACTGGAGTCTTCCGTCAGTTAGTCCGAATAGTGGTTGCTCCTTATATAAAAATTATCGTCACCTTCCCACACCACCTACAGTATGAGTCAGTCTAGAGTGACTATACCCGTCCCTGCCGTGGACAATGAGCATATTCAGATAATGTATAATGAAACAAATTTATATTCAGATAATGTATAATAAAACATATTTATCATATTCAAAGCATTTGCACAAATGTTAGTAATGGCCACACACGTGCTTGCACAGGTGTACGTAAATTCTTGATCTTTTTGATACAAAAGGTAACAATTCTAAGTGATGAGACTTACGAATAATTTGTAGGAGCGAAGAGAATTTTGAGCCCTTCTATATGTGCTGTCATACCTCCTCACGGCACAATCCCACTGTTAATAATTCGGGCAGTAAATCTCTTTGTCCTTGAAATGGAAGCCACATCGCGATGAATCGTTTTCCACTGTTTACAGGGGTGCTGGTAAGTCCTTAGCCCGACCAGGAAGGAAACAAACTCGGAAGCATCTTAGGGACGAGCGTGATTTCAACAACATCGAGAAACAAGCTGTCATCAAGTTTTTTTATTCAAGGCAAGGCGCCGAAAGAAATTCAAGCCATTCTGACAGAAAAATTAGCTTGTTTCACTTCCTGGTCGGGTTAAGGACTTATCAGTACCCCTATATGGCCGGAATGGACACTCAGAAACCCGGTCAGATTTTGCCAGCAAATTCAACACTAACTGGCAGCAGAACACACTGGCAGTAGAACACATGCCAGCGTGTACTGACGGATTAAAAATGATGAACACAACTAGCCAAATCGTCCAGACTCATACGGACTCTTGTTCAACTGGGGTTCTTTCGCGGGAATAAAGAGCCAAGAGCGTGAAGCTGACCAAACATTTATTACGTAGTTAAAGAATACGTCTAGATATACTGCATTTTTCTGTATGCTTTCATGGTGTTGAGAAAAAAAAAATTTAAATGGCAGGGACCCTTGATGCCCTACACACAGGACGCACGGAATCTAAAGGTTAAACACTACTGGGCTGCATTTTTGAAAATTAGTCACTTCTCCCCATAAATAGGATCCCGAACACCGGAACAATTAAAACGATACTTTATTTACTGTTTTGTTGACCTACGTCGTGATATATCCATACCAATTACATCCCGTTCCTACCAACAGCCAGTCAACATAACATGACATATACCAATTGCTGTATATACAGAGCATTTCCTCCTGATGATTAGCAGTAAGACTGCTCAAAACATGTAGAGGTTAATTATTGAAATTAATTGAAAGTAAACAGTGCATCTTGTTGCTTCTTACTGTACGATACTATATGTACCACGTGGTTTAACATTCACAAATTCTACGTTCCACCCACACAGTGTATTTGTGTGTTGTGTGTCGATCTCAGAACAAACAGCGATTATTTCCCTATACAACTTTAACTGATTGGTTTTTATAACAGAGATTTAACCCTTTGTAGCCCAGTGGTTACTATATGTACCGCCAGTTTAACATTCAACAATTCTATGTTCCGCCCACACAGTGTATTTATGTGTTTTGTGTGGATCGCAGAACAAACAGCGATTATTTCCCTATACAACATTAACTGACTGGTTTTTATTAACGAGAGGGAGAGTGTTTACTGCGCGGTGCGGTCTGGATCTTTAAATAATTCGTGTTACTTTCCGTCTGGTAAAGGCCTAATTTTACTAGTACTGAGATACTCGTACATCAACGTCCGATTTATTTTAATTATGGAATCCTTTCCAAAATTAGGAATGTTTTAGAATTTAAAGTAGCTCCTTGTTGCTAAATATATCAGTTAACTCGAAAGAAAAACCCACTAAACCAATAACACTATACACTTGTACTGAGTACCAGGTTCGAATCCCTGCCTGGTTAGAAGCTATCGTTCGCGATATTTGTATAATTTAAAGTTTTTTTGTCAGTTCTGTGTGTCTTCTTGTGCGTGTGACTGTGGTGGATAAAAACAAGGCTGTCGTGTGCTGTTTGCTAGCCACATCGGCCATAATGTTATCCGAAAAGGAGAAAAGGAAGCGTAAAATGTGGAGTAAGAAGTGGTATTTGAAAAGGAATATATCATGCGATGCTCAACTGCTGAATGGATTGCTAAAAAGGGATGTGCCTTGAGATGATGCCATTGTGGTGTCGGCAGGTAAACTGAAGATACTGTGGGGTTCCCTGAGTGAACTGCGCAGTTCTGTGTGTGAAAAACGACTGGAAAGGACAGTTCTGAGCCCTGAGCTATTGCCACGCAAAACTGCGCAGTTTACTAAGTCTTTCCGTCAGGTATGTCGGTACACATTAAAATCGCTCAGTCTAATTGAGTCTACGGAGCTTGAAGTAACCTAATTACGAGATGCTACGCCGTGTATTCTGATTGTTACCAACGTTTCAGAAGAAACTGTCACCTTAATCATGGAGTATATGAATACGCCTCGAGCGGAAGTCTTGAGTTTCCTCTAAGACGCCAATACCCGCTTGTCAGGTTACACGATGCAACATCCAGGAACACTGTTAGATACCGTTTCATGACGTTCACCAGACCACGTTCCTGGAGCAACATACGAGAGAATCCACTCACCCATCTAAACATTCTGCTTCCTTGTAACTCATTCACTATTATGCTCCCACGCACTTCTGTCTCCCAAGGGACCTTAAAGAATGCGTACACAAAATGATGGCTGCAGGATACAAGCAGTGTGCCACTGCTACTTTGTTACAAGCATCTAGCCAAGAAATTTGTTATAGTTTATATGCATCGCGAGGAATATGAAACGATGTAACCATGACAGCCCCTCAAACACAAGCACAGATCTCCCCAGGAAGAAGTGAAACAGAGATATCTTACGGTTAGCGGCAACCGATAGATGGACCAAAATCGAAAGCCGTGCCTCTTTAACCCACATTATTTCCTACCAGCAATAACATCGACAGAATATTTAAGGCTTTAGTGTACCGGTGGTTCACTCATACCGTCAACGAGGTATTACAAAGGTAATAACAGGCACTCCATGACCTAATCACTAATTACGTCCCGGACTTTCTAGGACGAGTCAAATTTTACCATAGAAGGAATCGAATACGCTTATGGTCAACTACATATGTATAGAAAAGAGAAGAAGTAACAGGAGATTCGATACAAACGCAAAAACGAGCTACTATTTAAACTAAGGACACTGGGATTGACAGAGAACGTAGCACGCACAGTAAATGTGAGATATTTATACAGAATTTCAGTTGTAAAATCTGAAAGAAAGATAATATTTCGGGGGATCTAGAAGCGCACTGGATAATAATATTAAAATGTATCCAAATACGGTGTCTCGATATATACCTAAGAGTTACTGAAGAAGAAGAAGAAGAAGATCGCATTGCCAGGTGTTCATATAAATATTATTCGGGTCACTGAGATTTCCAATACTTCCAAAACGTCGGGCCCCAAAAAAGGGAGGGGAGGAATTCTAGACGAGCTGAGCGACTACGTGACTCTTACGTGTATGACGATGTGTTCTCCAGATAGGAGAGGTCTCTGTGGCCGGGATGTGAAAATGCAAACCGACTCGCTGAAGGTTCAAGCGGAAGACGGTTTCTCTGTTGCCCGCGACGATCATTCGGGCAAATCAAAGCAAGAACCCGTTCATCATCACAGGAAATATCGACTGATCAATGCAGATCTCGTAGCTTCATTCAGATAGTTAGTTAGGGTATTTAATTTGCAAATATAGAACTAACTTTGCTTGTTTTACTACTGCTTTCCATTAACACGAGTACTGTCGGTGACATTTGATATGTTTTACTGATCTGAAGCAACGGAAATTCCTACAGGATTGCACAAACACAGCACAGTATGTCCTTTCGAGTTCACTTTCCATGCATTGAAGTTCAAGACGAAAATAAACACGAGATGAGTTCACAAAGGAACAACACTTCACGCCAAACGAAATAAATGACCATAATTATAGAACAAATCTTCACGCCAAACGAAATAAATGACCATAATTATAGAACAAATCTTCACGCCAAACGAAATAAATGACCATAATTATAGA
>Ga0123354_10021732_pt1 | contig 10112 bp, 10 predicted proteins | sample TergutLab28metaG_2_FD_97872 | JGI IMG/M metagenome (GOLD analysis project Ga0123354, IMG submission 97872) | Labiotermes labralis P4 segment gut microbial communities from Petit-Saut dam, French Guiana - Lab288 P4 | ecosystem: Host-associated > Arthropoda: Insects > Digestive system > Gut ...
ATCACATAAGGACTTACATCTACCTATTGCTCATCTCTCTATATTTCAAAAAGGAGTGTATTTCTCTGGTATTAAAATCTATAATAATCTTCCTACGGGGATTAAACAAATATCTCATGACACCATCGAGTTTAAAACAGCGGTAAAAAGATTTCTTTTGGACAAATCTTTTTACTCACTGGATGAGTATTATAAATGGAAAGAAAATGCTCTTAGTTGATAGATAGGGAACTCTTAAAAATAGAATCCTACAAAAGGATCATTCATAGAATGAATTTCCATACATGTTGCTTAAATCACGATCAAACTGTTAGAGCATATTATTGTATACCATATCCTTTTACTCATATGTATACTTAATCTAACCAGAAGAACAGACCAACAACATGAATTGTAATAAATGCCAATTTGCATTATTTATATAATGTGATTCATACACTCAAATGTCTCACTAGAATCTTTATGTGCGTCATCCCCGTTGTGTGATACACAATTAGTATGGCAATATATGTGTTTGACGGTAAGTGCCACGCACATATATTGCCATACTAATCTCACTAGAATCATAACATCTTTATATAATATATACACTAAGCTGATTGACGAATCCTATGTTACTATGTAACCTCATGGAAGAAATAAATAAATAAATAAATAAATAAATAAATTTATTAATGATGCAAGGAATGTAATGTGACACTGACCATATTTCTGTATTGTTATAATTGCTGTATGTATCCAACTATTTTTCAAATGATATGTTACAGACTGACTCTAGGGAACACACACTCTACTACTCAATGTGGACCAGGGGACGAAACTACCAACTCACTTTCATCTAGTACCAAATTTAGGGATACATGATGCCACACCTTAAGTCTCCATACTCCTTCAAGGCATGGCATTTATGAAGCACAGAGGCTTCTTGTTTGTGTTATACTTGTATTTCCTTTCTTTTACTAATAACAACTGTTAAATCAATTTTTCAATACCTATCTGGCCATACGGCATTCAGAACTGGATTACAAGAGCCTAAATTATATAATTTCTTGCAAACATTGCAGAATATTTGAATAACTCTCATCAATTATTTGCCTAGGAAAACTCTTTAAAGATTAGAATTCTGTGTTGAAATGTTCCATATTCATACTTCTTTGCTAATAACAGAGTGCTTCAGTGCACTGAAATGTTCATGTAAGACAACAGTCCATTCCTCTGGGATCATCCCCAATATTTGACACATTTGCAACAAGAAAGAGACTTCAATTACCAAGTAGACTTGAAATTTAACTTCTTCACATATATTTGCTTATCCAATAATACAGTTTTGTTCTTCCTCAAGTTTTCATCTTTCTTTGTGTGCAAAATCATCAAGTCACAAGAATTTCGTTGTCAAAATTTTGACACCATTGCACAAAACTCTAGATTATCCTTGTAACTGGATTTTACTGGAATATAAATATCATTATTTTTATGGATTACTTACAAGTACAGTTATGTTGTGTACAAGTTCAATTCTGCCAACTTGAGTCATGGCTGAAACAATTACTGCAATGTCTCCTTTTTCAACAACAGGAGCAATAGGCATGTTGACATTTTGTTGTGCTCCAGCAGGTAGCTGCAAAACAGAAATCATTTGTTCCTCTGCCTTTTGTTACCACCATACTTACACTGAATACACTAGACAAGTTACAATAATTGTGCCATGCATGGGTCAACTACACTTCTCAAAATTTCTGTACATGCTATTGCAGACATTTCAGGATCTTCCAAAGGGAAACAGTTTGCCATGCTTGATTGAACATATATGAACTATTTCCTTATTTTCAGAGGTTTTATGAGCTTAGAAACATCATAACATATCAGAATATACATAACAAAGTGAACATGATGACTTACACTCTGTACAACAAACCCCATGCACATCATGTCTAAATTCAAATCATATTTGAAAGAAACTGAGCAAGAGTTAAAGTCAACATATACTGTCTCTTCAGGAGCAACATCTGTCATATTAATGTTTTACTATTGCCACAACATATCCAGGTGTCCTCTGAAAGCTTCATCTCATGAACAACATTTCAGATGTTTGAGGAGGAATCTGCCATGTGTTGGAAGGAGGTTCCTTAGGTTTTATTGAATGGTCGCAGAAATAATGGCACAATAAAAAGTGGTCTTCTTGCAGTTCTATGTATTGTACATGTTTAACATCATGTATCATCTGTACACTGCACAGGTCTGTCCTTGAGCTTGTAGTTAAGCCAAGCTCTGCAGACATGAACATGCTACATAAAGTACTTGTAACTTAAGATTAATTTTTATGAGAGTAGTGCGAGTTTTTCTTCCTAAATTTCTCTCAGGTATAAATTAGATATCAGCTATAGGTGATAATATTGAAGGAGTTCCTTATTTTAATGTGTATTTGATTATCAATCAATGTACAACACTTCTCATTCTTTAAAAGTTTTCTCCCCATTATCTCCACAAATATTCAATTTCAGATACAAGAATTTTTGTTTAAGTGAGGTAATTTAACCTAATAAACGTTTTCCCGAAGTACAACAGATTCCATCTGAATCATCCTGCATGAAAGAGCAGAAACAAATCATGCAGTGATGACAACACAACCCTCCTTTAGGGTCTTTCTACTTTTCATTTTTAATAACTGTTAACATAATTCATTCAGGGAGGAATGTAGACCAAGGGTGTATGAGAATAGGGTGATGAGGAGAATATTTGGGCCCAAGAGGGACAAGGGAATAGGGGAATGGAGAAAATTACATAATGAGGGGTTAATGATCTGTACTCCTTGCCCAATATTTTTGGTTGATAAAATCAAGAAGAATGAGATGGGTGGGACATGCAGGGAATTTCTTGACTAGCTGAGAACCGATTAGCTTCTCAAAAAGGACTCTGCTCCATGGAGTAAGTAAATTGTTGTAATTATCATAATTAGAATAAAAATCCCAAGATTATAAAACTTTAAATGTTTCATGTTACTTAAATTACTTTTCAATTGATTAATAATATGGGCACTGAAATAACTGTTGCTCAAAGTCATAATACGGGATGAAATGTTTATATTCAGACACTCTGAAATGTACATTCACTGCACTGACTTCAGTTCCTGGACTATCAAATTTATTACCTTTGTGTTACAGCATTAACTTCACTGCTGTTTCTTTGTTGAAACGTTCACAGCTATGCAGCTGGTCAAGAAATTCCACAATTTTATGGAACCCTGAAGTTCATGCTATATTTTGCACAAAACTGTGCCACTTGATCCTGCTGTAAGCTAGTTTAAGCCTGTCTATAACTTAAACATCTTTAGTTTCCTAGGCTGCTTACAGATAATATCTCAGGATGTGGCAGTCCTAGAACAAAATTTTCCTATTCAGGCAAGACCCACAGATGTATAGAATCCATAATGAAAATTATTCATCCTCATAACATGTATTATTGTCCATTTAATATTTTTCATGGTTCAAAGAATTCAGTAATTTCATATAGACTGGGAATGACAAGCCAAAGTTTCAAGAGTTTAAGTATGCACAAAAGCAGATGGAAGTGAGTGGTTAGTAGCACACTCAGTAAAATAACCCCTTTTATCTATTATCTGTGACTTAGTGGATCTCACAGCCATTATTACATGATAGTGAACAAAATGATTTCTACACCTACTACAGGAATTGAAATGCAGGATTCACAAATTACTTATCAATTCTGAATCATCATGTATGTCTTATACATTTTCAATACATGCACTTACATAAACAAGATGTTGGTGATCTCCTCCTGAGAGCCTTGCTCCATAACTCGTTACAATACCCCCTTCTTCCACATGAACAAATTTGTACTCTGGGGAGGCATGGAGCGTTAAAACAACAAACATCTCATATGGCTCATTGTTCAAAAGCAGCAGCCTTAAGCCAATCTGTTCACCACGATGACACACAGTTGGTCCTTCAGCATGCATCATAAATGGCCTGGTACTGGAAAACTAAACACAAATTTCTTTACAGTTTCCCATATGTCACACACAAAGACCAATGGTCTGATCTGAATTCCTAGAGCTTCCTTCCTATGTCTGCAGATTTATAGTTGTTATATAATATTTGAATGTTATCCCTGTCCACACTATGAAAGCATATAGGGGGAGCAGATGGTAATTCTACTTATTCTTGAACTTGGCACCCAGTGGAAATGAGTGGTCACCCTCCCGCACTGGCCACTTTACCCACGGAGAAATAGCTCCCATAACCCATGCAGTAAGAGGCTGATAGGAACCAAGAGCCAGGATGGATGTCTTGGAGAAGAGAAAAATCTTCTGAACCTGCTCAGAAACAAAGCCCTGATCACCCAGTTCATAGCTTAGACACTATATTGACTATGCTGCCCCAGCTGCCAACGTCATATTTATATTAATGTGAATTTATAACCCAATAATATAATGCGATTCAGCTTTTCTCTAGTGTGCAAAACTCACAGACAGTCCTCTAAGAGAAAAAACCAGAATTCTCTTAATGCGTTACATTTGTATCGGTAATAGTACTAGTTGTATTGGTGGTGGTGGTGGTGGTGTCAGTAGTAACAACAGTATTTATTTTCTTCTTCGGTAGAACTTGCAACTTTATTACACACATGTTGTTAGCCACAGACTCAGAGTACTCTATTGTCACAAGTCCCTTGATGTTGACTTCTAAATATCATTTCCTACAGAATGTTGTTTTCTTATGATCTGCCTCTATGTCAGTTCTTAAATTCCAAGCATCAATTGTTCCTTTATCACCAACATACCAAAGTTAGGTACAGAGTCCATGCAAGTGACATGTTTTACATTCATTGAAAACGTCATATGATGCACATTTCTAACAAATCTGTTATCATACATATATTCACTATCCTATAGTAAGTTGTGTCACTGTCATTCAGATATCACAAGATGTGTCTGTATTTGTTAACACCAAATACAAGAAAGCAAAATGTATGTTGTCAGGGTGGTCTCCAGTGGCATAATACTAATAATAATAATACTAATAATAATAATAATATTAAATTTTATGTGCGTCGGTCACTTGGTCCTACATTTAAGGAATCCCTTGACTTGGTCCGGCATAAGACTTTTATTGCTTACAAAAAGAGAGTAGACTAAAATGTATAGGTGCAAAACATCACAGCTATTAGCAATATTAAATACTTGCTGCAATTGGTGTGTCGATTGTGGTGAAGCCTGTAACTCTGCTGAGAGTGAAACCTGTGAAGTACCAATCATCTGCAACAGCTGGCATGTCCATTGTAAAGAACTCCTCGCCTCCATACTCTCCATTCATCTCCTTCCAGCTCCAGTCATTACCAGCTATGTCATACAACTCCTGGAAAAGATAAACAAGTTATTGAAGAGTAGAGTACCTGAACAATTAAAAAAATACAGATTCTTGTACAATAAAAGTAAACATATTTACTTTATCATCTAATTTAATCATGTGGAAATGAGCAACAGATTTACAGATTTCTCTTACATCTTGTGCTTCAAGCAAATTGTCTCAAACCAAAACAATCTCAGCACATTTTCAAATTAGTCACAAATCTAATGGCAATATATATATATATGTGTGTGTGTGTGTGTGTGTGTGTGTGTGTGTGTGTGTGTGTGTGTGTGTGTGTGTGTACATTTATGAAGCATTATGGGTAGTAAGACTAGACTAGTAGCAAAATTTAAATTCCACTTTTACACAGCTCAGTTTCATGAAACTAAATTCCTTAGATCCCTTATCTGTAGCTACTCATAAGGAAAACAAAATTGTCAAGTCACAGGTGCAATTCAGCTACTCTAATTTCTTTAAGCCCTGCACTTCCAGAGAACCTGTTTCAGCATCACTGACAGCACTGAAAGTTTAAATTGATGTAGTAGAACACAAACACACACTGGTAAAATATGCTGTGTTGCATATTATTAATTACCTACATGTTTCGGTTGTTATAGATAATGTTATAATAAATAGCTCAAGTTATCCCTTGTACTTACACAATATGGCAGTTTGTTGTATTTTACCAGTTTTCTTGTTAAGGTATCCTGATGATGATCACAATATGTGTAGGTACGAGGTGATCCCTAAAGTAAGGTCTCCATAATTCTGGGGCTGCAGGGAAATTGTTCGCGTGACTGCTGGCCACACCGCTGTATTTATTGGTTCCCCCCACTGCCAAACAAGCCGTCGCTCAGCCCGCTGGGACGCTCTCTCTTGGCTCGGCAGCCGTTTGCAATGGAGCTTTCGCTTGCTGCTCCCGCCAGGTGCGAAGTTCGAGCAGTAATTCGGTTTTTGAACGTAAGAGGCGTTAAACCTATCGAAATTCATCGCCAATTGACGGAAGTGTATGGAGAGTCGTGCATGGATGTCAAAAACGTCCGTAAGTGGTGTAGGGAGTTTACAGCAGGTCGCACGGAAATTCACGATGAAGCAAGAAGCGCATGGGACCACAATAAACGCTGACAGGTATTGTGAGACACTCAAAAAAACTCAGACGGGCGATTCAGAACCGGAGAAGAGGAATGCTGACCAAGGGCGTATGCCTTCTCCACGACAACGCTCGTCCCCACGTCGCCCGTCAAACCGTTGTTCTGGATCAGTTTGGATGGGACCTCGTCAACCACCCACCCTATAGTACGGACTTGGCACCCTGTGACTACCACTTGTTTCCTAAATTGAAAGAACATTTGGCCGGAAGGCGCTTCAGCGACGATGACGAGGTGAAAGTTGCGGTCCAACGCTTCCTCAACGACATGGCGACGAGAGGGTATGACATGGGCATACAAAAACTGCTTCTGCGCCTACAAAAATGCATCGACCGAAATGGCGATTATGTAGAAAAATATAGGATTGTTCAGACTTTAAAATGATGTATCAATTATTGAAAATAAATGTTTCTTTCTATTTCTAAGAAACTTGGAGACCTTACTTTTGGGATCACCCTCATAATTAATAATACATTATAAAGTGTATTTTACCAGTGTGCATTTGTTGGTCTACTAATAAATTGAAATATTCCTTTAATGGATGGATATGGAACAAATAAAGCACTGAAAGTCTATCAGCAGAATGGGTATGTAACCTGTGGAGCTATACATAAACTCTGCTGTTCATTCTCGTATAGTTAAGATCAGTGATGTCCACTATGTAGTACACTGCAGACAGAATGGCCCCAAATTATAGGAAAACAACTAATGAATTTCTTTAATTATGTAAACAAGAAATTAGGTAATGAAGAGTTAGTTCACAAGTAATAAATGATTATGGATGAATCAAAAGAAAAATTTAATATTACTCATCTGCTCTATGCAGTGCTGTGTTGCTTGTATTAGTTTATTAGGAAATAGCTTGTTCATTTCATTGTATTTTGTGTTTAGAATAATGAGAAGGCAAATGTAATGTTAACATTATTAGTACAGAGTGATATGACATATTGAAGGTTACAGGGATTTTGAAATACTTGGAGTCAAGTTTAAATATTTATGTAAGGCAGTGGTGCCCATAGTACTGACAATGAAAAAAGACAAGATTCACACTCATCTTTGAACTTAGTATGCAAATATGAGTTTCCTACACATAAAGGCTAGACTGCAGAAGTACAAGAGTCCCTGTTATCGCTCACCTGAACACCACAGCTGTCAAAGAATGTTATGATGGATTTGCACTTTCTATGTGGTACAGCAATCTGCACTCTTCACCAAACATTATTTCGTTGATCAAATCAAGAAGAAAGAGATGAGTAGGGCATGTAGCACATATGGGGGAGAGGAGAGGCATATACGGGGTTTTGGTGGGGAAAAGTGGGGAAATAAACCAGTTGGAAGACCCAGGCATAGATGGAAAGGTACTATTAAAATGGATCTTCAAGAAGTGGGATGGGGGGTGTGGACTGGATTGATATGGTTCAGAATAGGGACAGGCTAATATGGTAATGAATATCCAGGTTACATAAAATGTGGGGAATTGCTTGACTAGTTGAGAACCTGTTAGCTTCTCAAGAAGGACTCTGATCTATGTAGTTAGTAAGTCAGTTAGTTAGTTAGTTATGTGGTAAAGCTGCCATGTTCTGGAGTGTGTGGGAGGTTATTATTGTAAGTACCATAAAGAGAACACAGAGCCTTGCCTGCCTAATTGATAAGTTATTTTGTTTCCAGCAATCCACATTTGTCTTGGAACCCATACCAGCTGAATCCTGTTACATTCTGTTAGTTTCACCAGGGACTGATGAAGTCCCAGAGTAATTTATAATTTATCTCGAAACTGTCAAAAGCCTTAATGACTGCTTTACAGTCACAAGAAAATAAATATTCCTGTGTAGTTTTTTTCTATATTCTCCACTACACATGCCTGAATGGCATATATTTCAGCCTGGAATATGGTGTGCACCCAAGGCTGAAGTTATGCCTCCTTCTAGAGCCCCATCAATACACCCAAGCATCAATGCCTTCATTGGTCTTGGATCTGTCCATGTACCAGATCAGGCTCTCTTTAATAATTGGCTTGAACCCATTCTGCCACTCATACTTGTCAGGGAACTTGACCATGAATGGCTTGTAGTTTGCTATCTCAGTATCATCCTGTCAAGTAGACCAGGTAAACGGCCCCGATTTCTTAGCAGATGAATTTTTTGTGAGGAATTACCTGAAGTCCAAAATGTATGAGACACTTTCTGTCAGCATCTATGACTTAAAACAGTGAATTTGGTAGTGTACTTAAGCCATTACTTAAAGACTTGCTGCAGTGTTTAATGGAAGGTAAGTTTACCTCAGAAGTGTTATTTATAACTACTGACTGTTACAGTTAATTTTTCCATTCATTCATTGTTAATTAATTTCATCTTTTCTTTCATCAGTTATGCAATTTTAAAAACCATCAAGTATTTCTTCCCCATTCTGTAAGAAGCAGAAAGATGTTTAAAAAATGTGACATCCAAACATTTTGAGAATGAGATTAACAAACCCACAGTGCCTTATGAAAGAATTAAGAACATACCAAAATCAGGACAAGCATGCTACCAGCCAATTCAGAATCTTTTTTCTTCCCAATTCACATGTAAAAAAGTTAGGATTAAAATTTGCACAACTCTAATTTCACAATGTGTACTGTATGGCTGTGAAACTTGGTCTGTGATATTAACAAGTAACACAGACACACACACAGCGTGTGGTGTCATATTGCCTATTAGCTTTGCTTACCCACACCACATTCCATAAATTGTTCACAGATAGACACCTACGCCTACAAAGAAGCAGGTAGAAGAGGAAATAAGTGAGCTCAATAACAGGACTCACCGAAGAAATCCCACTGGACCACACTATACAGCACGCCAACCCCAAGGACAAAAGAGCCGACCAACAAATACAGAAATGACAATACACAACCGAAAAAGTGTATAGGAGACTATTGCAATCAACCAGACCAAAATACTAGCAAATAGAATAATTGTACATATATGTTAAGTAATATATGATAAGTGTTATACTTACAGGAAACACCGCGGCAATTAATCCCAGTAGAAATATTATTATATATAGAATGAGAAAAAATACACATACCATGATAACACACAATAATAAGGAGAGCTCTCCAAAACACCCATTACCAACAAGTAGCATGTAATATAGCCTACTCTAGGTTCGTGATACAACCTGATGATGGCCCAGGAATAGGGCCAAAACATGTAGTTGTAAAACTTCCAATAATTAGCCAATAAAATAGTTGTGTTTGACGGTAAGTGCCACGCACATATATTGCCATACTAATTCCACGTTATAATTTTTAACATTTAACAGATTGTATTTTATCATACAACAATGATCACGTGAACATTTTAATCTACAAATTTTATTGAGTTGCAATTTTAATAATTTTGTAACTTTAGCAAAGTACAAGGTCAAGACTCCCTGAAAATGATGCAGATGCATTGAAACATGTAGGAGTGCTTAGGATATAGAAAATATTATTAATATACAGGGTGTTTCACGACTTTAGGGCATAACTGCAGGAGGTGATTTCCTAGGTCTTTGTGATCAAAAAAGTTCATATAAACATGTGTCCGATTTTGGACGGTTACGGAGTTATGAC
>Ga0123354_10021733_pt1 | contig 10111 bp, 6 predicted proteins | sample TergutLab28metaG_2_FD_97872 | JGI IMG/M metagenome (GOLD analysis project Ga0123354, IMG submission 97872) | Labiotermes labralis P4 segment gut microbial communities from Petit-Saut dam, French Guiana - Lab288 P4 | ecosystem: Host-associated > Arthropoda: Insects > Digestive system > Gut ...
ACCACCGGCGACAACAGTCCTCTTTATATTGTGGATGGAATGGCTGTCGATGGAGGTATCAAAAACCTAAATCCTTCCGATATTCAATCGGTGGAAATTCTGAAAGATGCAGCTTCGGCTGCCGTGTATGGTGCGCGAGGCGGTAACGGCGTTATCTTGATTACTACCAAGCAAGGAACTGCCGGTAAACCCAAAATCAATTACGAAATGAATTTGGGATGGCAAAATGTGTGGAGAAAATTACCGATGATGAATTCCGAACAGTACATGACGATGCAAAATGAATTTAACATGAATGCCAACTCGCCTCTTCCTTTCACGAATCAGCAAATTGCTGACGCTCGTGCCGGATTAATTCCGAGCACCAATTGGCAAGACGTCGCGTTTAACAACAATGCGCCTATGTCCAATCATCAGGTGAGCGTTCAGGGAGGAAATGAGCAAGGAAAATATTTTATGTCTTTGGGACGATTCAGTCAAGACGGTATTTTGGGTGGTAATTACGGCGCATCGAATTACAACAGGACGACCGTTCGCGCCAATAGTGATTACGAAATCTTCAAAACGGATACCCGTAAGTTTTTAAATAAAATAAGAGTAGGGATGAATGCAACTTATTCGCGTGGACTTTCCACCGGAGTAAATAACAACTCTGTATTCGGAACGGCTCTCGCCAGCGCAATCGGTTTGCCGCCCACCATGTCTCCGTATCTGAACGACGAAGACGGACAAGCATTGTTGGCAGACCACCCTACCGCTCTTGTACATAACGGTCAGGTGCTTACGCCTTCGCCCATAGATTTCCAGGAACTTCGCAACCCTTTGGCGCTTTATCTCCGCCCGGAACAGACGAATTATGATGAAGATAAATTTATTGGCACTTTTTGGGGCGAATTGAATGTATTGCCGGGTATGACGTTTAAGTCGAGTTATGGTTTCGACTTGGCTTTCTGGGGTCAAAATTATTATAAGTTCCCTTATTTCATATCCTATAATACAACGGGCGCAAACGATGAAAGAGGCGACATGTCGCACGTAGAATCGCAGATGAACCGCGGTTTTACGCGGCAGATTGAAAATACGCTTACTTACGATTTCAGATTCGGTGATAATTCATTCACTCTGATGGCAGGACAGTCTGCCCGCGACTATGCACACCGCTATTTGATGGGAAGAAGTTTTGATATGAAAGCATACGACACAAATATGGCAATTATTAACAACGGACGACAGGATCCAACCACCGGCGGAAGATATAGTGAAGGCTATACGGACGCATCCCGGCTGGCATCCTATTTCGGACGTATCAGTTATAATTATGCTGAAAGATATATGGCTCAGGCAACGGTTCGCCGTGACGGATCCTATAAATTCGGTCCTAATAATAAATGGGGAACTTTCCCGTCTTTCTCAGTCGGGTGGAATGTTTGGAACGAACCTTCTTTCCAAAGCGCTAAACCAACGTGGTGGGATGCACTCAAAATACGCGCTTCGTGGGGGAAAAACGGTAGCGACCGCATCGTCGATACTTCCGGTAATGCTCAAGGTTTTGCCTACATGAGTTTAATGGAAAGCGGATTAAATTATTATTGGGGAGATCAATTAGATTACGGTATCAGCGCCGGACGTTTGCCGAATCCTACCATTATGTGGGAAGCAAGCACTCAGACCAACGTAGGCGCCGATTTTGCATTCCTCAATAATGCGCTTACTTTCACATTCGACTGGTTTAAGAAACGGACGAACGATATGTTGCGCGCAGCCGCCAATGTTCCGGGATACGTTGGGCAATCCGTGCCTTTCGTTAATGCAGGTACGGTGGACAACCAAGGTGTGGAATTTGATTTGGCTTATCGTTTTTCACCGGCAAAGGATTTGAACATCGGTATCAGGGCCAATGCTTCGTATGTAAAAAATACGGTAGTAGATTATGGTAACTCGTCAGGCGAAAATGGTTGGGGAGGAATCGGAGCCGCAGGCCTTGATAATTTTATTTATCAGAAAAACGGTTATCCAAATCCTTTCTTCTACGGTTATAAAACGGATGGAATTCTTCAAAATCAAGCAGAGGCGGATGCCTACAACGCTGCTTATGGTGCGACTGCACAACCGGGCGACGTTAAATTCAAAGATGTGAATGGAGATGGCGTGATTGACGCTAACGACCGCGTACAAATTGGAAAACCGAATCCCGACTGGACGTATGGCTTAACCTTGACAGCCGATTACAAAGGATTTGACCTGATGGCATTTTTCCAAGGCCGTGAGGGATGTCAGATTTTTGATATTTCAAGACGTACGGATATACCGAAAGAAAATCTTCCGACTTGGTGGATGGACCGCTGGACAGGAGAAGGAACATCGAACAATTTCCCACGCTTTGTAGGAACGGGAGTCGATAGAAACAGCAACTGGCGAGTTTCCGACCTGTATATCCAGGACGGCTCTTTCACTCGTTTGAAAAACCTTCAACTCGGCTACACGCTTCCCCAAAATCTTACTCGCAAAGCCAGTATCGAACGCTTGCGTTTTTGGGTAGGCGGAGAAAACCTGATTACATGGACAAAATACAGAGGTTTTGACCCTGAAATCGCAGACCAACAGAATGGAGTATCCATGATGGGTAACTATCCGGTAGCGCGCATTATCAATTGCGGTTTGGGAGTAACATTCTAAATTATTTAAAATATAAGGAAATATGAAAAAATATAAATTAATATTATCAATGATTGCAATCGCAGGACTTTTGACTTCCTGCGGCAATGACTATTTGACGATTTATCCGACCGACAATGTGGTAGCAGGCGCTCCGGCAACAGCGGATGTGATCCAGCAGAATGTGACGGGAGCCTATCAAATCATGTTATTCGACGATTATGCCAGCTCCCTTTGGATGCCGGTCAATATGATGTTCGATGTATGTACAGATGATCTTTTCAAGGGAGGATCCGATGCAAGCGACCAACCGTATCTGCTGGGCATAGCGGAATTTCGCTCTACGCCGACATTGACAGGCAACGGCTGGTGGGATATATTTTTCGCAGGGTTAAAACGTTGTAACGGCGCGCTGGATGCGATAGAAAACGCTGTGGATCAGACCGACCCTACTTTGCCGAGGTTAAAAGCGGAAATGCTTACCTTACGCGCTTATTATGTACACTGGCTGTGGAAGGCATACGGAAATGTTCCCTATTTCGACAAAATTTGGACGTCAGAACCTTTCCTTGCAAAACAATATAGTTTTGACGAACTCTATCCGATCATCATCGCCGATTTAGATGCTGCTATCGCTGAGCCTACTTTCCCCATGTCGGATAAGACCGGGCGTCTCAGCAAGGCAATGGCCATGATGACCAAAGCGCGTGTAGTGATGTACTACAAAGACCAATCGAAATACGCCGAAGTGTTGGCTGATATGAAAACCATTATCAACAATGGTGCATTCAGTTTAGTTACAACAGCTGTTATACCTAACGTAACCGGCTGGCTGGATAAGAAAAATACTCAAGCCGCCCCCAGCACGACGAATCCGATAGAATGGATATTCTTGCGCGACGGTGAATTTTGCAGTGAAAGTATTTTTGAAGTCAATCGCCAACCCGAAGGAAGATCATGGGGAAATGCCTGGGCAGGTTACGGAATGTATACGCCGCGTTTCATCGGAGCCCGCGATATGAGTATCGCTCCTTACGTTGCAGGTTGGGGCTTTTGTCCGGTAAACGCTACCACGTATAACGCCATATTCAACGAAGCCGGCGACTATCGCAAAGATGCAAGCGTAATTCCATTTGCGACTTCGTCCACCTATCAGAATACGGGCTTATTTCTCAAAAAATACATAGCGCGTCAGGGTTATAATGAAGGTACGATGGGCGACCGCGATTTGAATTACGAAAACAACGAGCGTATTTATCGTATAGCCGAAGCTTATTTGAATGCAGCGGAACTTGAACTTGCCACAGGTGGAGGCCAGGGCGCAGCACAGCCTTATCTCGACGCCATTCGCGACCGCGCCTTTGGAGATGCCAATCATCGGATTCCGGCCACCCTGGAAAATATCAAATTGGAACGCCACCGCGAATTTTTCGGTGAAGGTTTGCGTTTTTGGGATTTGGTACGCTGGGGCAGCGACGAAAATGACAGGTCGATTAGCGCCGTACTTTCGGTAAACGATCCAGATATGTCTATACAACGTACTTGGGATGATACCAAAAAATTCTTGCCTATTCCTCAAAGTGAAATTGACAAGACCAAAGGAACAGAATATGAATTGGTACAAAATCCTGGATATTAATATTTTATAATAAAAATAAATCAGAAGTTTTATGAAAAAGATAACAAAATTCATATTTATGGCATTTGCCGTCGTTTTGGCGTTGACGGCTTGTTCGCCGAATGATAGTTTCCTTTTAGGTAATAGCACTATTACTGCCGATCAGGTATCATTTTCGGCTGTTCCGTCGGAAACCAATGCTAATATTATACTGTTCACTAATACCTCTAATATTAATATCCCGACTTCAAGTGTATGGGATTTGGGAAATGGATCTGTGGTAAAAGCTGCAACCGCTCGCGGTTTGTATCCGGAAGCCGGCGATTATACGGTTACTTTGACCGTTACTTCCACTGACGGAACATCGGTAACTACATCACAAACCATTCACATTGCAAAAGACGACCCGACTTTGTTCGATACCCCTGTATACAACAATCTGACGGGAGGAGCGAGTAATGCTGACGGAAAAACTTGGGTATTTGATCAGTGGAATCTCTACACAGCAGAAGTAAAGACTGCTTTGGAAGGTAAAGACATTAGAGGTCACATAGGCTTGGGTCCTGTAGATGCTCTTACGCAAGAATGGTGGGGGGCTGGTCCTAATGAAAAATCGTATGAAGGTACGCTTGCATCAGTAGGACACGGATGGACACTTTACGATTGGAAGCTCACATTCTCAATGGCAGGCGGACTTAAGTTGAATATCACAACCGGAGGAGAAGGTTATGGCAGAAATGCATTAAACGGAAAAGAATTTAATGCTACCTGGTCAAATGCCGATGATATGGCTTTTCCTTTCGACGGTGGCGATTATACTTTCACCCTAAACGAAGCAGGCCAATTTCCATCATTGACATTGTCGGGAGATGCTTTTACGGGTTATTATGTTGGTACGCAGACTTACGATATCATTTACCTGACTGATGAAGTGATGGCGCTTCGTGCACACAATACGCAAGAAGGTCAGGACTGGATATTTATATACATCCGCGAAGACTTGAACAAGGAACCCGCATCGATTAACGACGATCAGGTTACATTCACAATGACGCCAGGAAGCAATGAATTTAATTATGATTATTCAGTTACGGTGGAAAATCCCAATAACGTTAAGTTTACGACCGAAGTTCAATTCGGAGATGGCGCTACATCAACCGAACTGTCCGGTAGCCACGAATATATCGTACCGGCGGGTACTTATACTGCCCGTTGCGTTGTAACAGTCGGCAACAAAACGATTACTAAAGAACAAACGGTTACTATCAACAACGATCATCCGTTGTATAATATGAGTGAAAATCTGACCGGAGGAAGGTCATGGAAACTTCGTCCAGTCAGTCAGGGAAGCGGTATCATCATGACTCGTACATGGACCGGCGAAGTCTGGTGGACTGTTGATAATACTGCTGCAGGCTCTGAAGCAGCTTATGATGATGTTCTGACTTTCTACGCCGGCGGAAGGGCAAAACTTGAAAATAACGGAGACTCATTTATGAATGAATCAACAGGTGGGTTATTCTCTGACGGGGATACGAGCGGTAGTTTCGTAACGAAAGAATACGTGCCTTCGGATAATGCAAGCTGGGAATTTGTTACTGTGGACGGTGTTCTTAATCTAAAACTTACGAACGTATTTCCAATGTATGCTGTTAGTCCGGACGCAATGAAGGAAGGCCTTTATGAAGTTGATTTCATAACTGCGAATTTAATGCATATTAAATATGTTGCCGGCACAGGAGAATGGGATGTTACCTGGAATTATTATTTAGTTCCGGCTAACTAATTCTTGCTGTAATACGTTATAACAAAGAATGAATCCATCCAATCATTTTTTGATATTTTATCAAAAAAGATTGGATGGATTGTTTAAAATTCTTATCTTTATCGAAAATATTGAAGTGAACATGAGAAATATGAGTTGTATATTATTTGTAGTTTTGGCTTTTTTTAGTGGATGTGGCCAGGAAAAGTCGGCAACAGAGGATTATTTATCTCTCAGTGTGGATGAGATTTCCATTCAAACAGACGGAGGCTCTCAAAACGTAACAGTTTCATCCAACACGAATTGGTCAGTTACTTCCAATGCAGAATGGTGCGACTGCTCACCAAAATCGGGCGTTATGGGAACTGGAAAAAATGTTTCGATAACCGCTACTGCTAATAATACAGGAAGTCCGCGTTCGGCAGAATTGACGTTTGCTGCTGGTTCCGTTCGTAAAAAATGCACCGTCAATCAGACATCTACACCAATTGCCAATTATGTTCCTGAAGGCTACAGTTTGGTTTGGCAAGATGAATTCAATGATTCGCGTTCAAGCGACGGCAAAGTTGCTTTGCCCAATACTTCCAAGTGGTGGTATGAAACCGGAGCCGGCGGTTGGGGAAACAATGAATTGGAAACTTATGTTTCGGGAGTTCAAGGAAAAGATACCTGCGCTCAAATTTACGACGGTACGTTAAAAATCATTGCTAAAAAAGTGGGGAGTCAAGTGCTTTCCATCCGCATGAATACGAGTGAAAGTTGGACTTACGGTTATTTCGAAGCCCGCCTGAAAATGCCCTCCGGCAAAGGTACCTGGCCTGCATTTTGGATGATGCCTAAAAATTATACGGGTTGGCCGGGCTGCGGTGAAATCGATATTATGGAATATGTAGGTTATCGTCCTGATGTGGCGCAAGCATCGACACACTGTCAAGCGTACAATGGCGCTGCCGGAAACAACAAAACCGGAACTTATTCTGTTCCGGGCGCCGAAAACAATTTTTACACTTACGGTTTACTGTGGACGGCAGACGAGATTACAGCTTACGTCAACGGTGTTAAATATTTTACTTACTCGAACGATCATGCGAATAACCACGACACTTGGCCTTTCAATGTTCCGTTTTACCTGAAACTCAACCTTGCATGGGGTGGAAACTGGGGCGGTTTACAAGGCGTGGATGAAAGCAAGTTGCCGGCAACTTACGAAATTGATTATGTGAGGGTCTATCAAAAAAGGTAAATTAAAATAATTTTTTATAACGTCTGATAATTATATTTTTTATTTACACTAATGACTGTCAATGTCAAATTTTGAAAACAAGGAGAAAATATGTATTTTTGCGTAATAAATTAAATAAAATGTTATGATCCAAACAGAATTAACATATAAAGAAATTGGCAAGCTAAAAAAAGAACAAGACAAATTATTAGCAGAAGGAAAAATTGAAAAACTTCAAATTATTAGAGGGTTTAGCCTTGAAGATAGAAGAGATTTTGAAAATGGAATTAAATTAGAAGATTATTTACGGCAAAGAAAAATTTCTTTATGATGCAGATTGTCCTATCTCCTAAAGCCGAACAAACTATGAATAACTATTTTGAGAATTATGTTGGTTCTCAAAATAAGAATGATATGAATCAAAGAGCTTATAACTATTCAAGGATATTGAAATATCTGTCTCAAATAAATATCATGGATACTTATGTTGTTGAAGGCAGAAATTTCATTGATATTGATGATATTTGTAAAGTTGAATATAAAATAGAAAGCAACGATACCGAAATTCTTATTAAAGATATACACTTTAATCAAGATGGAAGTGTCAGTGAAGATATAATACCAACTCTTAATTTTATGAATAGATTACTAAATGTAAAAGTTTAAATTAAAAACAAATGAAATATATTTTTGCTTTATTCTTATCTGCCTGTTTTTTGTTGGGGCTGAACGAAAGCGCCCAAGCACAAAATAATTTCCTCCATGCGCAGGGGACAAAAATCGTTGATGGAAAGGGGAATGAAGTATTGTTGCGCGGAATAGGATTCGGAGAGTATATGCTGATTGAACCTTACATGTGGGGAATTAATAGTCCTCAAAATAAAAAAAGCGATACCCAACAGGCAATTCTGTCATCCTTGGCTCAACTGACCGGATGGGACAATGTGAATGCTTTCATAGATGAATATCGCAAAAATTATGTGACTGAAGCCGATATTCAACTGTTGAAGGAAGCCGGATTTAATTCTATACGTCTGCCGATGCACTACAATTTATTCATCGAAGAAAATGCGACAGACAATACTTTTAGGGAAAAAGGTTTTGAGATGGTGGACAGTTTGTTGACTTGGTGTACCAAACACCAAGTCTGGCTGATTCTTGATATGCACGCTGTTCCGGGAGGCCAAAGCACGGACAAAGCCATTTCCGATCAGTATTCTCCCGGTTTATGGGATGGAAATGCCGATGGAACGGCCGCTCAATATCAAACCAAACTGATTATGCTTTGGAGAGAAATAGCCCGTCGCTACGCCAACGAAGAATGGATTGGCGGATATGATTTAATCAATGAGATTCAGTACTATCCTTCCAACCGGGATTTAGCTCCCGAAATACGCAATTTATATGGACGAATTACCGATGCTATTCGCGAGACGGACAAAAATCACATTCTTTTTATTGAAGGAAACGGATATGCCAATGATCATACCGGCTTGACTCCTCCATGGGATAACAATCTTGCGTATAGCTTTCATCGCTATTGGTGCAGCAACGTGCAATCGGACGATGCACTTAAACTGCCCATGAGAAATTACTTTAAAGTCCCTCTTTGGATGGGTGAAAGCGGGGAAAACTCCAACACTTGGTTTACTGCGGCTGTTGAATTACTCGAAAAAAACGACATAGGATGGTCGTGGTGGTCCTATAAAAAAGTCAATAATATTTCCGGAATTGTCAGTGTGCCTCGTTCGGATGGTTGGGATAAAATTCTGAACTATTTGGAATCTGCAAGTGACAACCATGTTTCATTGGGATTGAATACCGAGAATGTGAAAGCCACTTTAATGGGCTTAGCAGAAAATGTAAAATTAGAAAAATCCAAAATAAACATAGATGTCATCTACGCATTGATGAAGCAGCCGTATAACAACGACACCAAACCCTACGGAACCAATGAATTACCCGGAAAACTGAATGCCATTGAATACGATTTGGGAAGAAATGGTTTTGCTTATAACGAAACCGGTCTTTTATCACGTGAATCAAACAGCGATGGAGCCTACAATGAAGGTTGGGCTGGGCGCAATGATGCGGTAGATATCGAAGCTTGCAGCGATCCTGAAAGTAATGGATACGATATTGGTTGGACTGCCCCCGGTGAATGGCTTAATTATACGGTGAATGTCTTACAAGAAGGAAAATATAGAGTAAAAATGAAATATTCCGTTCTTGGCGCTGCGGGGAATATGACGTTCAAATTAAACAATACACCGGTTATATCCAATTTTACTTTACCAAATACCGGATCATGGGCTACTTATAAACTGATCGAATTAGGTGAAATCGAAATGAAAAAGGGAACCAACGTCATTCAGGTATATGTTAACGGCGGATTTAATTATAGTTTCCTTGATTTTGAATGTGTAAATTCATCAGGAATGTTTCCTGTAAAAAGCGAAAAATTCAATTTTGAATCAATTTCTCCCAATCCGGTAACAGTAAATGCTTCTTTTATTTATACTTTACCGGAGGATGTGGATGGTGTAGCTTTCAGCATCTATAATTTGCAAGGAATGTTGGTCGACCGGGTGAACTTGAATAATGTTTCTATGGGACAAAATACATTTGAATATTTCAATCAACGGTTAGCTCCCGGAGTTTATCAAAATCAAATAACAGTAGAGAAAAATAGTCGGCTATTGTACAAAAAGACTTTACCGATGGTAGTGAAATAACTTTTAAGGATTATATCAATTTATAAAATTAAATGCAATGAAACGAATAAACATCTTATTGCTTTTTATGGCGATAATGTCTGTTGCAGGGCTTTCTTCCTGCAAACAAACAAGCA
>Ga0123354_10021737_pt1 | contig 10110 bp, 7 predicted proteins | sample TergutLab28metaG_2_FD_97872 | JGI IMG/M metagenome (GOLD analysis project Ga0123354, IMG submission 97872) | Labiotermes labralis P4 segment gut microbial communities from Petit-Saut dam, French Guiana - Lab288 P4 | ecosystem: Host-associated > Arthropoda: Insects > Digestive system > Gut ...
TCCCCGGCGCTACCAGATTTTCTGAGTAGTAGTGGGTCTGGAACGGGGTCCACTCAGCCTCGTGAGCCTCGTGAGGTCAATCGAGGAGCTACTTGAATGAAAAAAGTAGCGGCTCCAGGTCTAAAAAACAGAGATTAACGTCTGTGGGTACCCGTTGCGCTGACCACGTGACACCCCTCTATCCGCAAAAGTTGGCACTAACTTCGCCGACCGGCGGCGGCCGCTCTGTCGCTATAGTTCGCGTGCGGACTAAGACCACGGAGAGTTTATATATAACAAAAGACTGGCTACACAGAATATATTTCAACCACAAATAAAATATGTTACCCCAAATTTTGTATCTTTCAGCACGGTCTTAAATCTAACTTTCACGTAAGAAAAGGTGAGGTGATCCCGTTACAGGCCCGGTGTGGCCCAGAGGGTGGGTAGAGTTATAACTGTACTCTTCCATGACCGCGGCACCAGAAGGGGGTGAGTGGTCAGCAGCACGCACCGGCCTCACTTTACCCCCGGGGAAAGACCCGGTACCCATTTTACAGAAGGCTGGGTGGGCCCCAGGGCCGGTCTAGACAGGTACGGAAAATATTGTCCCCACCGGGATTGGATCCCCGGACAGTCCAGCCCGTAGCTCAGTCACTATACCGACTGAGTTACCGGGCCCACATTAAGTATCATTTAGGACTTAAAAAGAAATTACGATTAATCACAAATTACAGAAGACTGGCTACACAGAATGTATTTCAACCACAAATAATAAATACGTTACCCCAAATTTTGTATCTTTCAAAACGGTTTTAAATCTTTTTTCTAGTTACTGGAGTTTAGCATCGCGGAAATTGAATTTTCAGCTTTCGCAGATTATTTTCAATTTGAGTCTGCTGATTTTAATTTGAATTGTGATGGGTCGTCGCTTGGGGGGTCTGGTGTGAAGGTGAGTGTGCGAGCTGGGCTCTGATCGCCGCGGGGTGGCAGTGCGGGGACGAGCAGCATGCAGCCGACAACTTCATTATTTCGTTACCCACTCTCAAAAGTCGAACGTACACGATCAACCCGCTACAGGGAGGGAAGTGTTCATCACACGCAGATGTAAGGCACTTCACTGCACGGAGCGCAAATTGCGTTTCATAGACTTTATTTAAATCAATAATATTAACAGATTAAATAATTATGCGAATTTTATTTCGGATATTCAATAATGCGTGAGAAAATAAATTGCCCCATTAGTGACAGCAGCTTCGTGTTTTCTTATAATTTCGAATACGCCACTGACTGCTGCCATTTTGTGCACACAGAACTGTGTTCTTTCTCTTTCTATTTACTACTTAACTCTAGACTGAAATTCAAAGAAATTATAGACATGCGTCGCTTAACGACGGCGATAAGTTCTGAGAAATGCGTCGTTAGGCGATTTCGTCGTTGTGCGAACGTCATACAGTGTACTTACACAAACCTAGACAGTACAGTATAGCCTACTGCACACATAGGCTATACGGTATAGCCTATTGCTGCTAGGCTACAAACCTGTACAGCATGTTACTGTACTGAATACTGTAGGCAATTGTAACCCAGTCGTAAATACAGTGTGTCCCACTCGCTACCGAACCGGGCATTTCTTTAATAATTTTAACACTAATGAGGATATTGCAACGAAATTTGAACACACAATACAGACACACACTGCAGACACACATTACAGACACACACTGCAGACACACATTACAGACACACACTACAGACACACACCACAGACACACACTACAGACACACACCACAGACACACCCTGCAGACACACACTACAGACACACACCACACACACACACACCACACACACACACACACCACAGACACACACTACAGACACACACTACAGACACACAATACAGACACACACTACAGACACACACTACAGACACACACTGCAGACACGCACTACAGACACACTACAGACACACACTACAGACACACAATACAGACACACACTACATACACACACTACAGACACACACTACAGACACACACAATACAGACACACACTACAGACACACACTACATACACACACTACAGACACACACTACATACACACACTACAGACACACACTACATACACACACTACAGGCACACACACTACAGGCACACACAATACAGACACACACTACAGGCACACACACTACAGACACACAATACAGACACACAATACAGACACACACTACATACACACCCTACAGACACACAATACAGACACACACTACATACACACACTACAGACACACACTACAGGCACACACACTACATACACACACTACAGGCACACACAATACAGACACGCACTACAGACACATTCCTCTTCATTTCTCACACAACGAACGTACTCCTGTTCAAATTTCTTTGCAATATCTTAATTGCTATTAGAATTATTAAACAAATGCCGGGTTCGGTAGCGAGTGAGACACCCTGTATATTATTCTAATAATATAATCTTATGGGACCACCGTCGTATATGCGGTCCGTCGTTGGCCGAAACGTTGTTATGCGGCGCATGACTGTACTTATAGTGACAGTTGTTACCGAGCAGCTAGCACATTCCTTCTGTGGTAATAACAAATATAATCCATTTTCAATAGAGTTCTGTTAGATATTGCTGTATTTGCTGATGGTACTATTTCTGGTATGTGGGCCCGGTAGCTCAGTCGACATAGCTGAAAGGTCCAGGGATCAAATCCTGGTGGGAACGAGATTTTCCGCTCGTCCAGACCGGCCCTGGGACCCACCCAGCCTCCTGTACAATGGGTACAGTGTCTTTCCCGGGGGTAAAGTGCGGTCGGGGCGTGCTGCTGACCACTCACCTCCTTCTAGTGCCGCGGTCATGGAACAGTAGAGTTATACCTCTACCCACCCTCTGGGCCACACCGGGCCTGTAACGGGATCACTTTACCTTTACCTTATATATATAGGTATATATATATATATATATAGGTATATATATATATATATATACACACACACTAAAGTTAAAGTAATCCCATTACAGGCCCGGTGTGGCCCAGAGGGTGGGTAGAGGTATAACTCTACTGTTCCATGACCGCGGCACTAGAAGGTGGTGAGTGGTCAGCAGCACGCCCTGGCTGCACTTTACCCACAGGAAAGACCCGGTACCCATTGTACAGGAGGCTGGGTGGGCCCCAGGGCCGGTCTGGAAGGGCGGAAAATCTCGTCCCCACTGGGATTCGATCCCGGACCCTCCAGCCAGTAGCTCAGTCGCTATACCGACTGAGCTACCGGGCCCACATATATGTATATACTAAGGAATCAAATAACGCAATACAATGACATATAACAAAGACCACTTCACTTCCGCAACTCCAGATAAAAATTCCCGAACTCCTGCCCGTAATCTACGCCTCCAACAATAATTAACTCCGAATGTAACAAAACTCATTCAAAACGCTAAATTGAGTTCGCTGCAGCATTCCGAATAACAGTACGCTTACACATGGTCCTTGTAAATCGTATCTTCTGACAGAAGGCCTATTAATTAATTAATTTCACTGAGAGACAATTTAACCTATCTCACCAAGAGCTACAGTGTGCGAATGTTAACTGCGTAGCTTACTCCACAGAGTACAGTCCTTCTTTAGAAGCTAACTGGTTCTCAGCCAGTCAAGAAATTCTCCGCATCTTATGGAACCCGAAGGTTCAATACCGCATTCACCACTGCCCGCCACCTGTCCCTATCCAGTCAATACCCGCATATCCCACTTCTTGAAGGTAGGTAGGTTTTCACCCTTTTTATAGGCCACGCAGGCCCTTAGGGTGAGTAGAGTTATAGCTCAATTCTTTTCTAGGACCTACGGTATTAAATAGGGGTGGGGGAGGTCAGCACCACGTCCCGGCCGCCCCTACCCCAGGGAAAGACACAGTACCCATTTTACAGTAGGCTTCGTGGGCCCCAGGGCCGGTCTGGAAGGGCGGAAAATCTCGTCCTCACCGGGATTCAATCCCGAACCGTCCAGCCCGTAGTCAGTCACTATACTGACTGAGCTACCCGGCCCACCACTTCCTGAAGATACATATTATTATTATTGATCCATCTACACCTACGATTTCCTAGTGGGCTCTTTCTCTCAGGCCTCTGCAACAAAACTCTGGACTTTATTTCCACACGATGTTAATTATGCGCGCATCACAATTAATCTTAGATAACACATTTTGTACTGTTTCAGTTCAATGCAAGGTTTGATATTTTGTCACCAAATTTTACTGTTCAGGTCAACACTTTTTATTGTCTACTGTGTAGCCAGTTAAGGGGACCACGGTAGCACAGTGGTTCAGGTGCTGTGCTACAAATCGGCAGGTCGCTGGTTCGATATCCGGTTGCGAGGTATGTGAATTGCACGTGTTACGCTTCTTCTTTTAAACTAAGCCCAAATCGGGGAGTTGTGTGATGACGTCTGAACATCCTTCGAAGTACGGTGGAATTTTACGTAACATGGGTTCAGAGGCAGAATTGGCGTGTGTTTATTCAGCTTTAATCTTGGCTGATGACGATGTAGCCTTCACGGGGGAGAAGATCCAAACAATTCTTAAGGCTGCGTCGGTAGATGTGGAGCCTTATTGGCCAGGGCTGTTTGCGAAGGCGTTGGAAGATATCAATGTCAAGGATTTAATTACGAATGTTGGTTCAGGTGTTGGAGGAAGTGGACCAGCTCCTGTAACTGTAGCAGTTAACAGAGTCTGCACCTGCTGAAAAGAAAGAAGAAGCCAAGAAGAAGGAAGAATCTGAAGAATCAGACGATGACATGGGCTTTGGTTTATTTGAGTAATTCCAAAGTCGGTCTTGCAGGACACGTCTATTTTTGTACAGTTCTATTGTACTCTGATAAAAGGCAAGAATAAAGTACTTGTTATCCTAGTGGAAAACAAAACAAAAATTTCCAACTGGTGTCACTGGAATTTTTTATTGACATAATCCTTCCGATCGCACTATGGCCCTGGGGTCGACTCAGCCTCTAACAAAAATGAGCACCAGGAGCATTTTGTGGGGGTAAAGGCGGCCGGTGCGTAAGGCTGACTACCTTACCACCATCCTGGGCCATTGTCACGTAATCTGGGAACCTTGACTTCCTTGAGCCCTCTGGGAACCTCGGGCTTGTAATGAGACTGCTTTACCTTCACAACCCGTTACACATAACACGTTTACTGCCAACGGTTTATGGATTCATGTAGCAGCAAAGTGTTTAGTTCTGCGTTTTTAGAAAAATACGGCTCATGGCCTCGGACTTGAAATGTTTTTATATTTCGTACTCCCAGTGCCAATACGGTTGATCCATACATAATGTAATGTGGAGAGCAGATAGCTCAGTCAGATAGTGACCGGTGTACTGGCTAGGAGTTCGAATTCCTGCAGGCACAAGGGAGTGTACACTTCTCCAAAATGTCCAGACAGTATCCTCTGCAGTAGGCACTGAGGTCCATTTGCTGGGGTGAAACTGCCGGTGTGCTAAATTGACCACTCACCGATATCTAGCGCACATTTTAAGAATTACAAAGGTTACACACCCTCATCACTTGTAAGCCTTCACGGAGGGCGTAGGTCAGCTTGATTTTGTTGTTATGTTTAGCGGACAGTGGGCTGGGGTTACGCCTGACACGTCATGTTTGTATACACTTCATTACTTACTTGCTTACTTACACTTACTTAGTTACATACTTACTTAATTACTTACCTACCTACCTACTTACTTACTTACTTACATACTTACTTAATTACTTACTTGCACTTACTTACACTTACTTACTTACATACTTACTTACTTAGTTACTTACTTACATACTTACTTAATTAATTACTTACATTTATTTACTTACATACTTACTTACTTACCTACCTACCTACCTTCCTTCCTTCCTTCCTACTTATTTATTTACTTACTTGCACTTACTTACTTACTTACTTACTCCATGGTGCAGAGTCTTTCTTGAGAAGCTAACTGGTTTGCAGCCAGTCAAGAAATTCCCCGCATTTTATGGAACCCGAAGGTTCATTACCGCACTCACAAGTGCCCGCCACATGTCCGTATCCTGAGCCAGCTCGATCCAGTCCTTACCCCCACACTTCATTTCCTGAAGATCCACCTTAATGTTATCCTCCCATCTACGTCTGTGTCTCCCAAGTGGTCTCTTTCCCTCAAGTTTCCCCACCCAAACTCTGTACACGCCTCTCCTCTGTTTGTAAGCACAACACTTGGCGTCTAATTAGACAAAACCCAGAGCACTGACCCACTCCTTCATCCTACAACAGTTCTGCAGTCACACACCTCGCAATTTATTAAACCTAACCAAAATTTTAAACAATTTGCTGCTGTAATACCAACAGTGTTGTGTTGCTGCTTGTACGCCTTTGTGTTTTGCATTCCCTGTAGAGGGCGTCTCGACGCCGAAACATGTAGTAGTTTCATACGTTACCCACTTCTTCTATGTTTTGCTGACCGTGCATCTCAGTTTAATCTCGGTAATTAACCAACTTAATGCACAAATTCTTCTTTAACAATAAGTTTATTATATGCCTCTACATGTTTCGAGCACTGTTGTGCTCATCATCAGGAGGTCAAAATTGTATTATACAGCATCTGGTACCGTCACACTGAAACAGATTTTTACTACTATATGCTCATATTTATAGAATAGTATTTTAGTAGTTTTAGACCACTCATTTGTTTCAGTGTGACGATACCAGGTGCTGTATAGTACAATTTTGACCTCCTGATGATGAGCACAACAGTGCTTGAAACATGTAGAGGCATATCATGAACTTATTATAACACAAGATTTTGTGCATTAAGTTGGTTAATTACTAAGTAAAAGTTATCTATGATGTTCAGTTGTTTTATGGACATCTGTTGGTTATTGTCAGTATTGGTAACAGAGTGTGTTTACTGGGTGGTACGAACTGAAGCCTTAAAAATGCTCAGGTTAATATTACTATTGAAAGAAGCAATCATCTCTAAAATTGAATTGGATCATGTATTTCAGGCCTGTGCACAAGGGACTGTGGGGAAATGGAACGTCCTGTGGATACAATCCGGCACTGTGGTGTAATTCTAAAACATTCCATTATCGCTATGTTATTCTGCTGTTGCCAAAGCCATCAGCCGACCTGCCTGTCTATCCAGACCAACTGTCTGCCAGCCAACGTGTGTCTGTGTGTGCCTGCCTGCCTGCCTTTTAGCCTGCCTGCCTGCCTGTCACTGCACATGAAATGTTCAATTTACAAATATACTGGATAAATCAAGCTATTGTTGCCCTTACTGTTCGTCACTTCCTAGTCCCTGTCAAACCGTTCTCTATCTCACTCATTGTGATTAAAACAAACGGAGAAAATTCTTATAATAAAACCAACCAGATGCACTAATGTCTAAAATTTATTTTTGGAATAAAATTCTACATGTTTCAGACAATTCCTCTGTCCATCATCAGGAGTTTTTCACTGTACACACAGCAATGGTATACGTCAGATCGTGCATCGTGATAAATTCTTATAATAAAACCAACCGGATGCGCTAATTTCTCAAATTTATTTTTGGAATAAAACTCTACATGTTTCGGACAATTCCTCTGTCCATTATCAGGAGTCTTTCACTGTACACACAGCAATGGTATACGTCAGATCGTGCATCGTGATAAATTCTTATAATAAAACCAACCAGATGCGCTAATTTCTCAAATTTATTTTTGGAATAAAACTCTACATGTTTCGGACAGTTCCTCTGTCCATCATCAGGAGTTTTTCACTGTACACACAGCAATGGTATACGTCAGATCGTGCATCGTGATAAATTCTTACAATAAAACCAATTAGATGCACTAATTTCTCAAATTTATTTTTGGAATAAAACTCTACATGTTTCGGACAGTTCCTCTGTCCATCATCAGCAGTTTCTCACTGTACACACAGCAATGGTATATGTTATACTTACATTTCACAAATGGGTAAAATTGCTAGTGTATATACATGTACATTGTAGTTAGGATTGTAAAACATATTGTGGATAAAATTCTGTTATATTTTAACAACAATGTACATGTATATACACTAGTAATTTTACCATTTGTGAAATTGCAGAATGACATATACCACTGCTGTGTGTACAGTGAAAAACTCATGATGATGGACAGAGGAACTGTCCGAAACATGTAGATTTTTATTCCAAAAATAAATTTGAGTAATTAGTGTATTTGGTTAGTTTTATTATAAGAATTTATCACGATGCACGGTCTGACGTATACCATTGCTGTGTGTACAGTGAAAAACTCCTAACTTGGCAAGGTGTTGATTACAAGCTGCCTGAAGACGACACGATAGTGTCGAAACATGTAGCAGTGTGATAATTTGTGAAATAATTGTACATTTGTTGGTCATAGTACAAAATAATAAAAGAATCACGGTACAGGTATAGAAATGTTTTTGTATATTTTACCATCAAGATAAACAGGTATTTAACCTTTTCAGACGAAGCGCAGACCGCTTTATTTAAAGACCCAGTCCGTACCGCGCTGTAAACACTTTTCATCTGGGTTATAAAAACCAATCAGTTTATGCTGTAAGTGTCACAAGTCGCTGTTTGTTCTCAGATAAATACAAAACACATAAATACAGTGTGGGCAGAGCGTACAGTTGTTGGATGTTAAACTGGTGGTGCATCACGTGACCGGTAGGCTTTAAATGGTTAATAACAAAAAATATATATATTTATAATTAGGTGGAATATGTAAAACTTTTTAAAGATCCAAAATTGTTCAAACCTCAACAATACGCACAATAACAGTAAGCACATTACGCACTTCACACGAAGGTAACAATGTGTATTCGGTTACTAAAGACCCCGGCGGTACAATGAAGCTGCACCCTGAAGCATAGTTAATGGCTGAAATCCGAGACGCCTATATCGCAGGTTGGCCCCCATTCTCTACACCGTCTCCCCAACAAAAACAGATGCGAAATGAATTTCTTGCGTTTCGGGATATGAAATAACTGTATGCTGCGTTTGTCAGTGGACCCTGTGTATAGCGTACAGTTGTGTAAGATGGAAAGTCAATTTTTCTTGGAGAACTGACACATCGCAATTGCACCCCCCCCCTCCCTTTTTTACGTCACAAAAAAAACGAAATACAATACGAAAGCCGTGTGTCACAAATCAACGACTCTGCAGGGATTCTTGACGAGAATACAAGTGCTGGGGATTCAAAACGGTTTAGCAAGACAGCAGACGGTCCATTAATAACGTCATCACGGTATATCCACTGGCGTCGTGTCGCTTAACGGTAAGTATTAGTGCTATAAACGGTAGATAAAGCACTTTGCAATGTATGCGATAGTAAACGAAATCTATAAGCAATGATTTCTATAGTAAAACCAACTCGATGCACCAATGTATCAAACTTATTTTATTTCGGAATGACACTCTACATGTTTCGGACGGTCTTTCCGTCCATCATCAGGAGTTTGAGACTGTGCATAGAGCAACAGCATTTGACAAACTGTAAAACCAGAGATGGGTAAAATTACTAGTGCATGTGTATATATGTGTAGTGTGTTGTTACCTTTTGTACATGTTGTGTTCTAAGATGTGTTGTGTGTATTGTTGTTAGTTGTCTTGTGTGTATTGTTGTTAGTTGTCTTGTGTGTATTGTTGTTAGTTTTCTTGTGTATATTGTTGTAGTTTTCTTGTGTGTATTGTTGTTAGTTGTCTTGTGCGTATTATTGTAGTTGTCTAGTGTGTATTGTTGTTAGATATCTTGTTGTTGTCTAGTGCGTATTGTTGTTAGATATCTTGTGTGTATTGTTGTAGTTTTCTTGTGTGTATTGTTGTAGTTGTCTTGTGTGTATTGTTGTAGTTGTCTTGTGTGTATTGTTGTAGTTGTCTTGTGTGTATTGTTGTCATCTTATGTGTATTTTTTGTGCTATGTGTGTATTGCTGTTTTTACTTCAGATGCCGGACTGCTGGCTAGAAGTCAGTACTCGGAAGGTCCTGCGACCGGCCACCTCGACACAGGTTTTTCTCGGTTTCCCTGTGTCTATAAGCAAATGCTCAGACGGTTCCCAACATTCCA
>Ga0123354_10021738_pt1 | contig 10110 bp, 4 predicted proteins | sample TergutLab28metaG_2_FD_97872 | JGI IMG/M metagenome (GOLD analysis project Ga0123354, IMG submission 97872) | Labiotermes labralis P4 segment gut microbial communities from Petit-Saut dam, French Guiana - Lab288 P4 | ecosystem: Host-associated > Arthropoda: Insects > Digestive system > Gut ...
CCCCCCCCCCCCCAACAAAATTCCTGGGTACGCCATTGCTGTCTGTCCGGAGCCATATTTAATAGGCCTCCAGCTACTGAAACGACAAAAAATTAAACAAACTAAAACTTAAATGTTTTAGAAGCCATAGACTATTATTCTCTTCGTTCCTTGTTTTATCAGATACTTTAGAGAGTGACTGTGGTTACGTCAAAGTTAGGAAAATACAATTTCGCAGCTTTCGGCTACGCCCAGTCTAATCTTACTGCTGCTCGGACTACTGTATTGCTGTCAATGTGGACGGTTTCACATGCTCCATACCAAGCAGCGAGACAAACTGGGGCCGTGGGTTCAATAGACAGATTTATGTTTTGGGAGAATCTGTTTTTCATAAACAGGAATACTGCAGCTTTTGTCTCTGAAGCCAGTGAACGGGCATTCTAACAACTGTCAACAGTCACTCCGAGTTTCAGGAAAACAGAGAGATTTGGACGCAAAATTAGCAAGAATAAAGAATTAAAATGACGTATCACACGGTTCTATGCCGAGGATCGTGTGTCAGGAAATCTTCAGATGAGGCCCATAAAAGCTATTGTTTGTCACAAAAGATTATCTGTTCTTGTTTAATCTATAAAGACTCTTCATATTCTACTATCGAAGGACTTGTATATTGTCTGTATTTGTAATACATATGTACGATCTTTTTATAATTAACGTTAATGTTTATGAGGTAATCATTTACCATACTGTTATTCAAAATATAAGTGGAGATATAACATAATACGCAAAAAGTAACGAGAATTAAAGTAGGAATAATAAGTATTCGGAAAAAGGTCTCCAATCATTTTGTTAAGAGAGATGTATTGATTGTTATTTTGTTTAAATAATATATTTAGCTTAACTTATGCGCAGGTTAGGTAAACACGTACTCAAAATCAAATTGCAAGGTGCGAGATTCTCACTTGAGTGAAGATTCAAGAGTTCTGGTGTGTTAAAATTTTTTCTGATGGTAATGGGGTTTTCGGAAGAAGATAATTTCCAAGAACGCCATCTTTTGATGTATTCTGTTCCTGGATTATCTTCCATATTGTCAACGTTGAATATTCCGGGGCCACGTGGTTGGCCATCACTTTCCTTACCGACGTTACTGTATTATTTCATTGAGTATATCACAAAATATTTCAGTAAAGAAGACTTGGCTTTAGACTGCTAAAAATATTGAAACATTGACTTCTCATAGTTCCTGAACAACCACCGAAATAAATATTACCTGTAAGGTCTGATTATCTGGAAGAATATTTCGTCAATCATCAACTAACCTCACCTCGTGTCGTATTTCTGAGCAACTTGAACTCAGTTACTGGAAAGGTATCTAGAGCGCATCGACAGCGATTCTGATAGGACGATATTGACAGAATTTTTGTGAGTTATCTTTTAATTCGCCGCATTGATTTTTGCAGTATGTAAAATGGTAAAAAATACGTAACCTTCTGAACCCTTGCACAGCTTTTTGAAAGAGTATAGCATTTCCTCGATCTTGAGATAAAGTGAATTTGTACGGACGTGCTAAAAACAGCTTATAATGCGAAGTTTAATGCTTGTTTTGGGAGGCTTTTGCTGCGACATCGGTCATTTGCGATTTTTATGGTTTTCTTCATTCATTCTGACGCCGTAACGGACTACTTCAAGCAGCCATGTACCCTATAAGCTTTATACCACCAAATGACTAGAATCTAATGAACTAGTAAATCAATAACTAACTGCAAAGACCACAGTATCCTTCAGATGTTGTTTCATAGCTAATAAAGAAATTCTTCTCAATACATGGAATCCAAACTTTCGTTGCCGTTTTCGCAATAACCCGCTATCTGTCAATCTGATGTTTATTGGATCGTGCATCAATGTGATAACTGAATAATAAAAGACCAACTGGATGCCACTTATTATTTTATTGTACTTCTTATAGGCTCAACATATTTCGGGCACTACTACGCCCATCATCAGTAGCTCGCGACTATAATGTTCAAACCAAGAATGAAACAACGAATGTGTTAATCAACATCCTAGTCGCCAGCTCCTGATGATGGGCATAGTAATGCCCGAAATATGTTGAGCCTATAGGAAGTACAATAAAATAATAAATGGCATCGAGTTGGTTTTTTATTGTTCAGTTACCGCTATTTGTCCTTTATTGAGTCAGATGATTTCAGTATTCATACAATTTCTTGAACACCATTAATCAACCAATCAACTAACTAACTAGCTAAATTCATAGAGCAGTCTTTGGTGAGAAACTAACAGGTCCTCAGTCAGTCCGGAAATTTTCTGCATCTTATGGAACCCGAAAGTTTCTTTACTTAATTCACTCCTACCACCGGTCCGTATTCCAAACTAGATCTATTCAGTCTATGCCTCTCCTCCCTGCTTCTTGAAGATCCATATTAAATTAATATAATCCTGCCATCTACTTCTAGGCCTTCCAAGCAGTCTCTCTCTTTCAGGTCTGACCAACATAAGCCTGTAGCTACCCCTTGTGTTCCCCGTACGTACCACGTGACCCGTCCATCTCACTTTTCTTGTTTGAACATCCGAATACAGAATATAAAGCTCCTTGTGTAGTCGTCTCTATTTGCCTCTTAACTCGTCCCCCTAAGGCCCAAAAGTCTAACTCAGAACCCAGTGTCCATTTTAATATTAGCATCCTATGAAATCTTTAGGCATTGTTAGTGTGTCTGTCTTTCATGTCTTCCTTCCATATATTTCTTATTTCGAGAATTCCTTAGTCTACTTCTGGGACACGAATCTTTGCCCATATTTTACAAAAGCCTGTAAAAAATTTTTAAATCAATGCAGTGGAACATTAACGATAAGAAAACAGACGGATACTGAGTACGACGTGGTGTTCTCAACTTTCGCCACTTTCTTCAAGTTTGGTCTCTCGTGACGTATTTGTTTCTTCAACTCAAGAATGATCAGTTTGTTGTTAAGGAGCAGAATATCACTTAGGAAGCGTGAGCGCGCACTTCTGAAGCCCTTAGATGATGTGAATGGCTTAGGATACTCAGTTATAAAGTTAATTCAATTGAAATCTTTTCCTACGAGTAGACGTTCCTGTGTTACATCTCGCACACATTTTCAGAGGTTTCTCTTTGACTAATTCCAAACTTGTTTCTATATAGTTCTAACGGTTGGCTCAGTACCGAACCAAAACCCTGTAATTAGTAACTTTACCCCCTTACCAGCAACTTTTATTTAATGTTGCACAGTTCCAAGGGAAGCCGTGAACACCCCGTTTTTAGTTCACCTCACATGAAGCTCCTAGATTACCCATTCTATGCGCTCCAACTATAAAGTCCGCTTAAGTATTCCGTTAACCGTGTAAACTGTACGGATATTTTGCCTGTATACACCGAGTCAGAAAGTACGAAACCACGTGGCTACTTTCGCTGTTCAAAGTTTCATTCGTTACTTTAAATCACCAAGGATTTATCAAGGAAAATACTCGAACATACTTTTCTACAATTTTATGAACGAAGTAGCATGATTTAAATGAAATGTCACAATCGTGTAATTAACGCTACTTATTTATTTGGATATCCCATTTTTATATACCAGTTAGGAGCTCTGCTAACTTGTCCGAAGTTATTAAGGTGTGTCCATCCCCTTTGTGTTAAGTCAATAGTACAAAGCTGTAGTGTTTATATATCTATACATAAACACACAGTCACGAACAGCGATATATAATATACAGCTACATGTTTCGGGCCTGTACAGGCCCGAAACATGTAGCTGTATATTACATATCGCTGCTAATTGTAATATTGTTGTGTTCATGACTGTATATATATATATATATATATGTATAGATATACACACACTACAGCTTTGTATTATTGCCCGAAGTTTTTGCGTTTATTCGTCTGTCCTTTCACGCAAACTTTACTCTAAGCCACCGTCGCTTTCATCCACATAAGTTTGTTTTCTTTGTTCCCTGCTCGTCTGATCATTTGACGCCACATAACCTATGCAGTCAAAGAGGTGTCATGAAATAAATTTGGATTAAGTCAGCCAATATACCTGGAACTACCATAAGAGTCCTTTAAATTAGGAAGTCAAATAAATCCTAGAAATTCCTACCGATTTGACCACCTCCAGCACGAATATAAATATACAATGATGTATCAGTCAAACACAACAAAACTTTATTACGTTTATTAGTGTAAGAGGGCAACATGTTTCGATTCTTATAGAATCATCTTCAGGTCCTTCTAAGATACAGATCCTTACTTCGCAGTGTTTAAAATGCGCTGTGGGATGTAAGCGTTTGGGATCCCACAGCGCATTTTATACATTGCTAAGTAAGGATCTGTATCTTAGAAGGTCCTGAAGATGATTCTATAAGAATCGAAACATATTGCCCTAATACACTAATAAACGGAATAAAGTTTTGTTGTGTTTGACTGATACATCATTGTATATTTATATGTGTGTTAAACACTTCGGGATGGCAAACATTAAATTCAAGCACGGATGTCACATGCTCTTCGGACTTGTAAAACGACCTTTCCATATCAATGAGGACAGTCAGTTTGTTAAAGCGGTTTGCAGGACGTATCACTGTTGTTTCTGATCCTTAGACAAACCCATACATAATTTATATGGAAGGGATTCATATGATATAAATGTCGACGCTTTCAAGACAAAGATTAATCTGAATTGTATTGAAAGCCTTAGTTCTACCCCGCAGTAAACACAACCGTCTCAGTTTGAAAAAGAGAGGCGGTGTTCGTATAACGTAACATTGAGCCCCCTTCGTGTAACCATTTTTGAGGTGGGAGTTGAGAGTTGGGAGTGTGTTTATAGATGTAGGTACCTATCATACAGTGCGCATGCTCCATATTGTCATGTGTGGCCAACCCAGCTCTACAAAATTTTTCCACTTTATTTCATAAAGAGTAGAATTTCGAAAAAAATTTATTGAACATGAAATCTGTGATTTTCGCCACAACTTTTGTCTGAAATATTTTTCATTCCCAGAAGTATTCAACGAGGCATTATCATTATATATATATATATATATATAGGTCTTCGCTAAGTGACCGTTATTCGTGTCCGATTTTAGTGAAACTTGAAATTTCTCGGCTGATTTTCGATAAATCCTCAACGACCATATTTTATGAGATTCCGTCCTGTGGAATCGGAGTTATTTTATGCAGACAGGGTGATGGACGGACAGACATGACGTAGCTGATAATCGCTTTTCGAAGTCTTCCGAAAGTGCGTAAAAACGACTGGGTAGGAGATGGACAACCCTAATATGATTCCAGGCAGGAACTTCACGTTGAGCCCGGGATGCATTGAGCTTCCTATCCAATGTGTACCTGACCCTTTGTGCCTCGGGTACAATGGCCAGAACATGAAGATAATCACGTGCATCTAGTGCCAAGTTTAAAAGGGGGGGAAAATAAGAGCGCCATACGAGCCTGCGGGATTTGTGCTTTGGAAGTGGAAAAGCATGACGTCACACGAAATATAAGGCTTATATCCTTTCACAAATAACCTGTTACTAAATTTTTCCAAAATTTGGCCGTAAGTTCCCATCAATAGAAAGCAAAAAAGGAAACCCAACAACAGGAGAATTTTGCTTATTCAAACGTAATAAAAATAATCTACAATTCAAATCCAGTGAAGGAAGTACAGAGGAACAAGAATAAACTTTATAATTTTGAAGATAAATTATCTTAGTTTTAGTGGCATGTAATCATGTATTTGTAAAATACTCAGCAAGTCAGATATTTTACGTGCTTTCCTTCCATTTCAGATTTTTTATGCATAAAGATAAGTTAATCTACACGGTCATACATTAGGCAACATCACACGCACAGCTTCTCAGGAATATGTCTGCTTAAGTAAATTATGTACTGGGAAATTTTAGAAATTATGCTGTCTTGAAATTCCAACAATTTGATACACGAAATATTACATTAATATTACAGAATGTATCACCAGAGAGTCTCTACAACCGTACTTCGACAATAACATTATAGAAGCAAGAATGTACTACACCTTTGCAAACCTAACGGGGGAATTCTGTTATTTCGAAACAAAGTATAAGCTTAATGTTCTACCTTCGAACTTGAGCATTTATCCTTAAGATGTCATTTTGTATGACCTGGAACTGCTTTTATAATTAACTAAATAACTGACTTACTGACCCACTAATTAACTAGTTAACCAACTCATTCCAATGAGCAGAGTCCTTCCTGTGAAGCTAACAGTTTCTCAGCTAGTCAAGAAATTCGTCGCATTTTATAGAACCCGAAGGTTAATTACCGCATTCACAAGAGCCCGGAACCTCTCCCTCTACTAAGCCAGATCAATCCAGTCCATTCCCCATTCCACTTCTTGGAGAAATATTTTAATATTATTTTCCCATCTACGCCTAAGCCAAGTGGTTTTATTTCCATCACGTTTCCCCATAAAAACTCTTTATGCACTTCTTCTATTCCGCATACGTCCTACATGCTCTGCCCATATTATTCTTCGTGATTGTATCACCCGAAAAGTATTCAGTGAGGAGTACAAATCAGCTAGCTCAACATTATGTAGTCATTTCCATTCCACTGTTACCTCATCCATCTTATGTCCAAATATCCTCCTCAACACCCTATTTTCGAAAAGCCTCAGCCTACGTTCATCCCCCAATGTGAGACACCCAAGTTTCACGTACATACATAGCAACAAACAAAATTATAATCCTCTATCTTAATCTTTATATTTCTGGACAGCAAATTGGGGGAAAAAAGAGCGCAATGAACGCTAGCAAGCATTCCCCTACTTCAGTCTACACTTAATTTCTTCATGTATAGAATTTTGATTTGTTCGTGTTGTTCCTAAATAACTACTTTCATCTAATTTCAATCATACAGCGGTAATATTCAACGAAAGATTTGGGGCTATATGAAAAGATTTTTCTGAAGTTAAAGTACCAGATACTTCATTTGTGTAAGGTATATTGTACATAGGTCAAAGTGACAAATATGTCGACGGTACAGTCACTGTAGCTGACGTGTGACAAACATAATTATTAAACATCTCCTCCCTGAAAGTTCATAATAGTGACGGTAATAACTATAACTTTAATATCTACAATAATAATTTGTTTATAACTTTTTTATTGAATTTAACAATTTTCCAACTGGATGCGACTTATTCAGTTTATTACATTTCTGTAGGCAGCTGTGCATGTTTCGGGTGTTGACACCCATCATCAGGAGCTTGTACAACAGTAAATACAGTTGGAACAACTCAACAACGAAAGCGGATGGTAGTAGATCCGGTTAATCAATACCAGAAGCTGTAATTACAGTTGTACGAGCGCCTGATGATGGGTGTCAAAACCCGAAACATGTAGAGCTGCCTACAGAAATGTAATAAACAGAATAAGTCGCATCTTGTTGGACAGTTATTAAATTCGATTCACGATGCACGGTTCCATGTATATAAAATTGTTTGAAACCATTTATTTCTATTAACATCTGTTCCAAAGCCTAGCAAACGATGTTGTGCTGAATTGCATGTTGCGTTTTCGAGAAAAACTTGCATCGCCTAAATAAAAATATTCTATTAATAAATAAAGATATTTTTAACGATGGAAACTTATTAGTATATTTTTCCAAGAATATTTATTACCTTTTGTGTATTGTAATTTTTACTGAATTATTTTTATGATTATACAAATGGCGCTTAATAATGAGTAAAGACAGAATTGCAAGTTAATCAGTAAAAGGTATATTTTTTAATTTCAAATTACTAAACATTTTAGAATAAATAATTAAACCGGATTATTCAACCACAAAATATTTCTGCACATTCCTATTTCATCAAAATTATGTGTTTTAAAGTATTTGATGGCGATAGCGCGCTGTTCATGACTTGGCAGCATTAAATTTCAACGCAGTAATTTGATGCCCTTCATTGTGCCGCATACAATAAGCAGAACATTGATGGCCAGGTCAGACTGTGACACTTCCTCTGCAAATCGGTCTCGTTAATAACTGCCCCATGTATAGATAACGGCGTAGCGTCCAACGGGAGCTCTTACGACAGGTACCGGTATGTTTGTGAACTCACAAGCCTGTGACGAGATAAATGATTTATTAGTTTTTATACTTCTAAATCTCTCTACGATTATACCCCGTGACTTTTTAAAATTTAGATTGAAATGCACATTTGGCACTTGCAAATATTTATAAGACTGATAGAGAGGGAATTTTCTGTGCATATCTTTTATGAATATTACAATGCTTTATGTTTTGTGTTTCACTACGAAGCTTAAATATATTTAACTAATCTTAGTAAACAATCATTGTATGTTATACTATAAAAAGTACACACATCTTTTGGCACGTACTAGCGATTATAAACTATGAACTCTAAATCATAACGCTTGATCAGAGAGAAACCATGAAGTAAAGTGAATGCCAACTTGATGCAACTAGGTAATTTTATTGATGTATCCTTAGCTCGACATGTTTCCGGTACATGCGCCCATCATCAGGAGCATTAGATGTTGAGTTGCAGCATATGGTTTTCTGCACCGAGTTTGTCGATGGGTGGTCGTCTTGAGAGCAGCTGTGAATGTACGGTGCGGATGGTGCCGTGCACGGCATCACCCGCACCGTACACACGACCTACGCAACAGCTTTCAAGACCACCACCCATCCAAAAACTCGGTGCAGAAAACCTATGCTGCATCTCAATATCTAATGCTCCTGATGAAGTGCGTATGTACCCGAAACATGTCGAGCTAAGAAGACACCAATAAAATTACCTATTTGCATCAAGTTGGCATTACACTTTATTTCATGAGGAAGATGCACGGTCAAACAACCCTCAAGAAACCATGAGGTTAATTGCAACAAAGTATTAAGTTGGTAATCGCTAAGACAAAATACAAAAGTTCTTTATATTTTTCAAATTACATTTTATAAGCTGTTATCAGTTTCATATTTCATAAACGCAAATGTAATTAGCATTCTCTTATGAGAAAAATAATATATAAGATCTATACTACTGATCAACTTCCCAAAATATCATATGAAACTTTTACTAGGAGATTTTAATACAAAAGTAGGTAGAGAGGATATTTTCAAGCCAATAATTGGACAGGAGATTCTCCATCAGGATAGTAATGATAATGGGTTTAGAATAGTAAACTTTGCCACATCGAAAAATCTGGTGGTTAAGAGCACGATGTTCCTTCACCGGAACATTCATAAATAAACCTGGACTTCCCCTGATGGTAAGACTCACAACCAGATTGACCACGTATTGATAGATAGGAGGTGGCAATCTAGTGTACTGGATGTGCGAAGTTTCAGGGGAGTTGAGTGTGATACAGATCATTACCTGGTCACTGCAAAGTTAGGGAAAGATTAGCAGTGGGCAAACAGGAGGCACAGAGGTTAGAGAGGCACAGATTTATCCTGAGTAAGCTAAATGAGCTGGAGGTTAGGAAACAGTATCAGGTTGAAATTACAAATAGGTTTGCAGTTTTGGGGAACCTGAAAGAGGACGAGGATGTAAATAGGATTTGGGGGAACATTAAGCATAATATCCAAACCTCAGCAAAAGCGAGTCTAGGTATGCACGAATGGAAGCAGCATAAACGCTGGTTTGATGAAGAATGTTTAGGTTCTTTGGATCAAAGGAAGCGGGCAAAAATGCAATGGGTACAGGATCCATGGCAAAGTAATGTAGATAATTTGAACAGTGTAAGACGAGAAGTTAGCAGACATTTCAGGAATAAAAAGTAGGAATACTTGAGAGCTAAAATTGAGGTACTTGAAGCTAACAGCAAGATTAACAACATTAGGGATTTGTATAGGGGCATCAATTAACTTTAAGAAGGGGTACAAGCCTAGATGCAATATAGTTAAGGATGAGAAAGGTGACCTGGTTGTAGTCTCCCACAGTATTGTGGTTAGGTGGAAGAACTATTTCTCTCAGTTATTCAATGTGCATGGGGTTAAGGATGTTGGGCAGGCAGAAATACACACAGCAGAACCACTGGTACCTGAGCCAAGTGCTTTTGAGTTTGAGTTGGCTATCGGCAAGTTAAAAAGCCAC